>ENA-OPWO01000275-OPWO01000275.1-human-gut-metagenome-genome-assembly--contig:-NODE-275-length-20328-cov-4.183495_pt1 | contig 20328 bp, 16 predicted proteins | sample MGYA00241510_ERZ502012 | MGnify/ENA primary metagenome ERZ502012 (study PRJEB25962, sample SAMEA2041923) | human gut metagenome | biome: human gut; feature: human-associated habitat; material: faeces...
TACATCGAATTGCATGCAAGCATGCATCGATGATACCTTTTGACCCTTTAATCATATGAATGTATGATATCTGTCCATATTCCGGTACACCTCAGCCTCGCGGTACAGCGAAATCCAAAGCCCTGTCGTCATCATGATAGAGCACGGCAGCATGGCAAGTGATGCGTCCACATATCCGCCAAACTGTAAAAACAGCGGTCCACCCTGACATATACAGATAATTATTGAGCTGATAACGGAAAAGCTGAGCACTGTGCCAATCAGATACCTCTTCGTAGGCTTTCCTGCATATATATCCTGTATAGAATCACCCGACTTAAGCAGATCATCTGCTATCCTGCCCGGAGACAGCATAACCATAGAAAAGATAACCGTAAGCAGACATATAATCACCATATATACCACAATTCCAAGCGGTGATGTGAGCCTCATATTGTCCATCCACCACTGAATATCAGCATTGTCCGGAAACAGATAATGAAGTCCATTGCACATAAACTGTGGAAGCAAAAAAGCGGCTGACGCAAACATAAGTGGCGTAGCACCGACAGGATTGAGCTTGTAAGCGATATAGTTCTTATCCGCATAAATATTGTTTATGGAAACTCTCTGTACTGCTATTCGCTTCTCAGTGGTCTCAAGTACTATCATGACAGCAATCTCTGCCACGCCTATAGCTACAGGCAGTGTCAGCTTCTCAAGCGGCTTTCCTGTAAACATGGTCATCATACCACTGACTATATTGACCATGAACACACTCACCTTGCCACCGATACCATACCTGGTAGCTCTGTCGCACATATACACCACTATCAGCATACCCGCGATGAGCTGTATGAAAACTATTATCTTATTCCATATAAGTTCATATCCACTAACTCTATACATAAGTGTCTGTGTTTTGTGATATGCCTGAACCGCCGCTATAATCATCATGATGGTAACTGTCCATATGTTTATCTTCTTCGGTGACAGCTTTCTGGTGTGGTCAAGCGATATGATTGCAACTATCAGTATGGCAAGCATGGATGCCAGCATGTACGGCCACAAGCCTATGATGAAAATGGAACAGTTCTTCATATCACCTGAAATAGCCTGTAAAAGTATGGACTGCGCATCTACGTTTACATTGCTATATGCATCTATATCAATCCCGTAGAGTGGTATATTTCTGCCGACCATGTACACGAGCATGGTCATGAACGAATATAAAAGCTTATATAATAATACGTGTTCCTTCTGTTGTTTTTGTTTTTTCTTCTTTATACTATCCTTCTGCTTCAAGGAATTCACCTTTCCTCACAAAGTAATTTCGTTTAACGAATTAGTGACCATCCGCTACAGATGGTCACTAATATTATAAAACAATATTGTTAGTATTGCTATTAATTATTTATTTCTCATCAGAATTATCTTCTGAATCGTCGCTCTTTGCAGGTTTTCTTCTGCGGTTGTCATAAACACCCTTTCCTGTGATAGCTGCAACTGCTGCTGCAATCCACCACCACCATGTTTTGATACCGTCCTTGGCTGTTCCGCCTGCTGCAAGAGGTGTATCCTCATCCTCGATGTTCTGAAGATTATCGTCTTCCTCATTTACTGCAAGAGGAACCTGTGCATCCTGAATTGGTGTATTCTGTGCTGCCGGTGCCGCAGGAGCTGCTGGTGCAGGTGTTGCCGGTGCTACCGGTGCAGGAGTTGGAGCCGGTGTCGGTACAACATTTACATTGGACTGACTCGTGCTTGTGCTAGTGCTGATGCTCTCGCTTGTGCTGAGTGACTCACTTGCACTGGTTGATTCACTCTCACTTGCTGATGTGCTCTCTGACTCACTTGCGCTGGTTGAGGCACTCTCGCTTGCTGATGTGCTTGCACTTGTCGATGCGCTAGTACTTGCCGATGTACTTGCACTTGTTGATGCACTTGTGCTTGCTGATGTACTTGCACTTGTCGATGCGCTGGTGCTTGCCGATGTACTTGCACTCGTTGATGCACTCGTACTAGCTGAGGTACTTACACTTGTTGATGCGCTGGTACTTGCCGATGTACTTGCACTTGTTGATGCACTTGTGCTTGCCGATGTACTTGCACTTGTCGATGCACTTGTGCTTGCTGAGGTACTTGCGCTGGTCGAAGCACTGATACTAGCTGATGTACTTGCACTTGTGCTTGCTGAGGTGCTTGCGCTGGTTGAGGCGCTCGTACTTGCTGATGTACTTGCACTTGTCGATGCACTAGTACTTGCCGATGTGCTTGCGCTGGTTGAAGCACTTGTACTTGCCGATGTGCTCGCACTTGTCGATGCACTTGTGCTTGCCGATGTGCTTGCGCTGGTTGAAGCACTTGTACTTGCTGAGGTACTTGCACTGGTTGAGGCGCTAGTACTTGCTGAGGTGCTTGCACTGGTTGAGGCACTGGTACTTGCCGATGTACTTGCACTGGTTGAGGCACTTGTGCTTGCTGAGGTGCTTGCGCTGGTTGAGGCGCTCGTACTTGCTGAGGTACTTGCACTGGTTGAGGCGCTAGTACTTGCTGAGGTACTTGCCGATGTGCTTGCGCTGGTTGAAGCACTTGTACTTGCCGATGTACTTGCACTTGTTGAGGCACTGGTACTTGCTGATGTACTTGCGCTGGTTGAGGCACTCGTACTTGCCGATGTACTTGCACTTGTTGATGCACTTGTGCTGGCGCTTGTCGATGTACTAGTGCTTGCCGATGTACTTGCGCTGGTTGAGGCACTTGTACTTGCTGAAGTACTTGCACTGGTTGAGGCACTCGTACTGGCTGAGGTACTTGCACTTGTTGAGGCACTGGTACTTGCTGATGTGCTTGCGCTTGTTGAAGCACTTGTGCTGGCTGAGGTACTTGCACTTGTTGAGGCACTGGTACTTGCCGATGTGCTTGCGCTTGTTGATGCACTTGTGCTAGCTGATGTACTTGCACTTGTTGAGGCACTTGTGCTTGCTGATGTACTTGCGCTTGTCGATGCACTAGTGCTTGCCGATGTACTTGCGCTTGTTGAGGCACTGGTACTTGCCGATGTGCTTGCACTTGTTGAGGCACTCGTACTTGCTGATGTACTTGCGCTGGTTGAGGCACTCGTACTTGCACTTGTGCTTGCGCTGGTTGATGCGCTTGTGCTTGCTGAGGTGCTTGCACTTGTCGATGCGCTCGTACTTGCACTTGTGCTTGCGCTTGTCGATGCACTCGTACTTGCTGATGTACTTGCACTTGTTGATGCACTAGTACTTGCTGATGTGCTTGCGCTTATTGATGCACTCGTGCTGGCTGAGGTACTTGCACTTGTCGATGCGCTGGTACTAGCCGATGTACTTGCACTGGTTGAGGCACTTGTACTTGCCGATATACTTGCACTGGTTGATGCACTCGTGCTGGCTGAGGTGCTTGCACTTGTTGATGCACTTATTGAGGCACTGGTGCTGGCTGATGTACTTGCGCTGGTCGAAGCACTGGTACTAGCTGAGGTGCTTGCACTTGTCGATGCGCTAGTACTTGCTGAGGTACTTGCACTGGTTGAGGCACTAGTGCTTGCCGATGTACTTGCACTTGTTGATGCACTGGTGCTGGCTGAGGTGCTTGCGCTTGTTGATGCACTCGTACTTGCTGAGGTGCTTGCACTTGTCGATGCACTGGTGCTGGCTGATGTACTTGCGCTGGTTGATGCACTCGTACTTACTGATGTACTTGCGCTTGTACTTGCGCTTGTACTTGCTGAGGTGCTTGCACTGGTCGATGCACTTGTACTTGCTGATGTGCTTGCACTTGTACTTGCGCTGGTTGATGCACTTGTACTTGCTGATGTGCTTGCACTGGTCGATGCACTTGTACTTGCCGAGGTGCTTGCACTGGTTGATGCACTCGTACTTGCTGAGATACTTGCACTTGTTGATGCACTTGTACTTGCTGAGGTACTTGCACTGGTGCTGGCTGAGGTGCTTGCGCTTGTTGATGCACTCGTACTTGCTGAGGTACTTGCACTTGTTGATGCACTTGTGCTTGCTGAGGTGCTTGCACTTGTCGATGCACTTGTGCTGGCTGAGGTGCTTGCACTTGTCGATGCACTCGTACTTGCTGAGATACTTGCGCTGGTTGATGCACTTGTACTTGCCGATGTACTTGCACTTGTTGACGCGCTAGTGCTTGCTTCAACACTCAAACTCTCTGATATTCTTACTGATTCACTCTTCTCATAGTTTGGATCTGCACTATCCAATAAATCAATGGAATCCCCATGCTTATATGCGTATTTATACGTATGTACTCCACCTGTACTACTACTTCTAAATTCTACCCATTCATTATCAGACACTTTTAATACAAACGCATTTCCGTCACATATATACAATTCACCTGTTTTATTATATCTAGTTTCATCCCACCAAGGTCCTTCTGTCCAATTAAATGTCACAGAATTAAAGTCATTAAAATATTCCCATTCATTCGTATTAGAATTTTGAATTCTATATTTACAACTCGACTTTTCCCATTTTCCAAATGAATGATTTTCCTTTGTTTGGATTAAATTGTACTTTGTTCCAAACAATGTATCCCCCTTATACTGCGAATAATTACTTTCCGTAATCTTAGTCACATGATGTACCTTATTTGATACACAACCATCTCTATATGTATCATTACTTGCAAGCTGCGGCATTCCACTCATTCGAGCATAAACAGCCGTATCCTGTTCTGCATCATCTGTGTATGTAGCCGCTACAACATTATCACCACTCTGTTGTTCTGCATCACTCTGCTTAGCACTTTCGCTGATGCTTGAGCTTTCACTGGTACTTTCACTTTCACTTTCACTTACACTCACGCTCTCACTCTCGCTAGTGCTCTCTGAAGCGCTTTCACTCATGCTCTGTGTTGTACTCTCGCTATACTCTGTACGTTCGCTCTCAGACAAAGAGCCTGCGTCAACTAATGAATTGGAATCTGCTGCCGATTCATTAATTGCAGCCATAACCATATCAGCCCCCTGGATAGAGCTGACTCCACCCATGGCAATTCCTGCTGCGGTTATACCTTTTAAAATACTGTCAACCTTCTTCTTATTCATATAGTCTCTCCTTATTCACATGAATCCGGATACTTGGATTATCTGTTTCCTAATCCTCTTTCATCCGGACATAACTATAGTTTTCCTCTTTTACACTATAAATATAAACTCCTAGGTGTATCTAAAATCGTATAAAAACATTTATATACCGCCAAATCATAGCCTTTCTCTACACAAAATCAAGGTATCCAGCAATAATTTTCTGGTATATATTCCATTTATGAACAAATTTTGCAGTTTTTTGACATTTGCGTAGTATTGACTCAATTTATCTTCCGATTCTGATACAGCTATCCGGTATACATCTTCAAAATCTGTCGCTGCTGCTCCTATTTCATTATCTGTCACATACTTTTCACAGCTCAACCCCTTTTTAACTATCACTGGGATTCCGGCAGCCATATAAAGTCCAAGCGCCTGCTCATCCGCATCCCAAATCAATCCAAAGCCTCCGTCTGACAACCTGAGTATAGATTCCATGGCACGGTACTCATCATATTGCACCACCTCTATATTCAAATTGTTCAATGGATATTCATTTTGACTCGTTTCCGCCATGATATATAGTTTATTATTTTTATGCTCATTTGCGCAAATGTCTGTCATATAATCCGGTATATTCTGAATCAGATAAGGTTTTTCTTTTAATCCATTTGCGATATAGTAATCCCGCAGCGCAGCTGAGGCAAAAATAAACATATCAGCCCTGTTAAGCAGCGTGATTTCATCACTCAAAGAATACTCACTGTCATCTCTATCGGATGCTATTTCCTGTATAAACGCAACAATTTTTGTTCCATGATATCTTCTTAAATGCTCAAATAAAAATCCATCGTATCTGGGACTCTCACCGCTTGGATGCTGAAAAATCACTATATCCTCCGGACAAAGTGATGCGATTATGCCATCCATCCTAACATGAAGCTCATCATCACTATCATATGCATCAGGAAATTTAAATAAACTCATTTCTTTAAAGCCAAGTGTTTCACCAGCGTTTTTCACTGCATTTTGACGGAGACCAATCAATCCGCCTATGTTATAAGTTTTTGTAATATGTACGCTCATAATCTCTTCCCCATTATTCCACTGTAGCAACTATCTGTGATTCATACACCTGATCATGGTCAAATACTATATCCTGTCACTGTTGATTTGTCTGCTAAATCTATATATGATCTTGATATCTGTTTTCAACCGGTGTACAGGCATTTTCCAAAACCTCAATTATTGCATCCTGAAGTGTTTTTCTTGTATATGCGCCATCTAATATCAGCTTTTGAATATTCTTCACATTATGGTAAAGCTTTATATACCCTGCATCCGTAATACTCTGAACCAGTTTATCAGCTTCATCCAACGTATCGACTGCATATCCCAGACCGTTTCTTTCGACAAATTTCTCATGAACACAGCCTCTTTTTACTATAACTGGTATCCCTGCTGCCAGATTTGTACCGAGCTTGTACGGCTGATTCATCGAATAATATCTGTCAAAATATTCGTCATCACTCCAAACAAGCCCAAAGCCACCTTTGGAAAGCTCATGCATTAGCTTTTCCTGCTCAATATACCCTCTCCAGCAAAAGCTGTCATCATTTTCTCTGTCCGGCTTATTTGCATCATATTGATAAATCGGTGTCTTGCCATGGTACTCTGCCAGAAACGGAAAACGATTATAGTTCCCGGCAAAGTGAAAGCATCTCGTTACAGCATGATCCACAAAACAAATGTCTGATGGCATATCCCAGATAGTCTGATAGATAACAGGCTTCTCATCAAGCCCATTTTCTTTCAGATAGCGATGCATCTTCTTTGATGGCAAAATAAGTAAATCCGCCTTATTGAGAGTTTTAATTTCCATATCAAGAATTGCCTGCTCAGAATCAAACATGAGCTTTTGTATATCCTGAACAAAAATTATCAGCTTTGTATCCCGGTATGACTTTATCTTGTTTACAAAACTCTCATCATAATTCACACCAATCCAGCTTGGATACTGAAAAATCACAATATCCCCATAGTTAAGAGGCGCTATTATCCCATCAAGACGTTTGTCTATCTCCTTTGCATAGTCTGGCTTTAAAGGATAAAAAGACAAGCCCATTTCATGACAGCCAATACTCTGCGCCACCTTTAATACTCTTCTATGTGCCAGACTGGCAGTTCCTGCCATGTTGTTTAGTGTAGTAATGTGTGTTTTCATTGATACTCCTGTCTACAAGCCTGTTGTTTCATTGATGTTTTCCAACATTTTTCTCTCATACTCAAGCCAATAATCCTTAGGATGTTTTACCTTCATGTTACTGCATTTCTCTATAAAATTAAGTTTGACGGATTGAGGTCTAGTATATTTTTTATAAGCTGCATCCATTTTGATTCTATTACATGCTCCTTATATTCTTCAGCAATCATATAAGAATTTTCATGAAATTTCTTCAATCTGTCATCATCCTCAAATATTTTAACTATTGCTGCTGCAGTTCTTTCACAGAGCTTATCTTTATTTTGAAAATCTGTCTCAATATCAAAATCCACAAGGTATCCATTTTCATCCTGATGTATAAAAAGCCTGTTTCCATATCTGACATCCAGTCCAACCATGGCAAGTCCGTCTCCTACAGCCTCCATAAGCGAAAGTCCAAATGTTTCCCACAAAGAAAATGATGCAAACAATTGATAGTGCGGATATATTTTTTCAAGATTACAGCGCCCTTTAAAGTGAATATAATCATCAGCACATGCATCTTTAACTATATTTTGTAAATATATAGTATACCCATCATCGCCACTTCCATATATATCCAGATTAATTGTCTGATTTATCTCATGAGCTTTTATCACACTTTTAATAAGAATATCAATACCTTTTCTCGGACTAAGTCTTGAAGCAGATATTATGCTGCCTCGCCTACGATTATTTTTACTTTTAAGCTTGCCTTCTGGTATAGCCCCGGGCGGAATAGCTGCAATATGCGGAACAAAACAATCATACTCTTTTAAAAATGCTTCCAGACTTCTTTTATGTTCATCCGTACCAACAACAAAATAATCTATTGCCTCTGAATATTTGAACCAATAATAATACTCATAGTTCATGTATAATGAGCTTTCATCCTCATATATTTTGTAAAAATGATCTGAATGTAATACAGCTATCAGCTTTGATTTGCCTTTATTTTCAAAAAGAGGCTGTATATAATCAAGATATCCCGCTCTATCCATTATACATATATCATTCTCACAAAGATTAAGTGTCTTTACAAATCTTTCTAGAAACTCTACATTGTCTATAACTTCACCATTTTTAAACAGATATTCAACATTATCTTTATAGATACATTGTTCATAAACCATCTGTCCTTGTTTGTTCCAAAAAATTCTCCTTCCTAGATTTAAGCCATCGTTCGAATCATTATCCCAATTATACAGCTCTGTATATGACAAACTGTCTGTATAATAATTTTCTAAATACTTTTTTCCGTTTTTAAAGAGACTTTCATTTATAACAAATCCATCTTCATCGCATAATATTTCAACTGATTTTTCACCGGAATTATATAGACGAATCACCTTTCCATCCTCATCTATATTGTCATACTCATAGTTTTCTTTTTCATTTTCTAAAAGAGCTTCTTTTTTCACAGACAAACTCATATCTAATCTTCCGGTCATAAAAAGATGTGCAGACATAATCTGACCACGTTTTATTTTTTGCGAACCATACAGTTCCATATCCCTAATTGTCGGCAGCTCTGTAAAAATAAATTTAGCGTTTACATTGTTTTTTGCAAACAATCTTGCTCTAAATCCCTGAGCAACATCGACTCCGGAAAATTCATATCCACTAAGTAATGTAAAATCAAATACTCTCATCTGTATCACCCATAACTACTTTTGCAGCTAATTGTTTTAATTGCTTCTTTTGCCTGTCTATATATTCATTGAATATCGTCTGACTAGTTATTATATTTTTTAGAGTTTCTTTCATCTTCACATAGTTGCTGCTTTCAAAAATATTTCCCATTGGATATAATTCTTTTGAATGCGCTGTATTGTCAAACGCTAGTATTATCATATTATTAACCATTGCCTCGTTTACTGCATTGTATAGCTCTCTGTAATGATTAATATCCAAATAAATATCGCATCTTTCAAACAGTTCTTTTCTCTTTTGTTCCGTAATACATGGATATAACTCAACATTATTATTTATATCCAGTCTCGTTAATTTATCTGACATAATGGTACTGGCAGCTATATGAAAAGTTATTTCCGGAAAGTCATTTATAAGCTGTTCAATATACTCAAGCTGATCCGATTCTGTAATAGTAAGTGCTTCCTTTTTTCCAAATTTTAATTCATTATTTTCAAAATATGAATATACTCTGTCGCATTTATAATTTGAATTTTCTTTATACCAATTGACCTGCTGCTCTTCACTGCACAGTATTCGAAACGCTGTGTTAGTCTGAGTTATTACTGTCAAATCTGAGTTTAATCTATTTTGTGGCAGGTATGATATTTTAAAATTACCATAATCCCAGGCAAATTTATTTAATATCTCATCACTTGTCAGCCATATATTTTCATCATAAATTTTATTATATTTAAGATAAGCTTCCAAATAATCAGCAAAGCCTCTATAGCTCTTCGGACTAATGCGGGTGCCAAACGTGGTATATGTCTTTGGACCTGTCTGTTCTAATACTTTAATGTCACCATTTCTATCATAGAATTCCCTGACTGTAACATTGCCGCCACTCACATTCTCCGAACAATACATATATCCGTATTTGTTGTAATAATCTATTCTATATACTGTATTATTCCTGTCAATCCACTCGACTCTGCTGACCATTCTTTTCTCTATCGGATTCTTAAAATAGATGTTTGCCTTTTTGGTTTTATTATCATATATAGCACCATTTAGACCATCTGCACGAACACTCCAATATTGAGGGATATCTATGAATGCATAATACCTGTCTTTTTCCTTAAGCACATCGTTTTTTTCAGATATGCCACAAAACAAATCTATGGCTTCTATTGTTTTGCATTCTTTAAATCCCATATTTTCTGCCAGCTCTATTATATTTTTCTCAAACTTACCTAATTCATCAGTAATAAAAATCATAGGGCAAACCCACCCTCTGTATAATGTAAAAACCTCTGTGTTATAAAATAATTCTCGCCATTTTCTAATCCGGCATTTGCAAGTATTTCTAATCCATTACTATCGTCCGCATCCGCTGAAACTATATAGACCGTATTATCATCACAGATAATCTCATTCTCCTTTAAATGCTCATGCCATTCACAGCTATCGAATTTTCTATTTAATAGCCTCATTGCATTCCTTATAGAGCTATTCTCTCCACCATAGAATACGAGTCGTATATTGTTTTGAGTAGCTTTTTTTAGCAGCTTCTCCAGCATAGCTGTTCTATCCACAATTCTGCCCATAGAATTACACAATAAGCCATCCTCCATCTGCTCTCCCCATGGGGTTCTCAGTATTGTGAAATAGCAGGCTCTGTCAATTTCATTATTTGTATGCAGCATCAACAGGGTTGCAGCATAATGATATATTTTTTTCTCTGCTTTCTCATTATTTTTTCTTGCCTCATCAATAAAATAATTCCATTTTTCATCTATCAATAAGGTTTTTCCGCTGAATATGGCATTTAAAGCATCCTGGTCAGGAAGCCATGTCCGTGGATTATCGTTCAGATAATCTATAACCTGTTGAAACAGGCTTCCATTTTTCCTGATATTGTCAAGATTCATGCAAAGAACACCCGCATTAAAATATCTGTCACGACTTGTCTGCCCTGCTGCTACAGCGTATGGAGTTCCCCAATTTCTTATTGTCGAACAATCCTGAGCAGCCGCCAGACAGTAATTATCTATATTTAGGTTCCATAATTCTTCAATATCTGTATTTACAAATAAATCAGAGTCCAAATATATTATTTTTTTTAAATCCGGCATAATATCGGGCAACATAATTCTGAACATTGTTCCAATTGCAAATCTATTCATTGAATCAGCAAACGTGCCAAAAACGTCCGAATTAAAATGATGAAATTCTATATCATTTCCACTATTATCAGCAATAAGACTCAGCTTATTTTTATTTATTTCGTTCAATGTGTCATCATGTAATATATGAAAAACTATTGGCGCTTTTGTGTTTTCAACAATGGATTGCATCGTTGTTCCAGCCCAGACACTGTAATTTCCATCCTTATCATGTATACCAAGACAGATATGCATTGCATTATCCAAAAAGTATGCATTATCCATTTTTTTCGCAGTTACTCTCAGCCTTGACATTCTTTTCAATACCACATCATCTGAAAAAAACTTCACATATGGATTATTAAATATATCCGGTTCACTCTTTAAAAACTCTTCTTTGCAAATATCCAGTTCCCTATTCATAAAGGTTTCTATTCTACTATATGGCTCAATATATTGGTGCCATAACAAAAATGTCTGGATTTCACAATAACACTGCTCAATTACATTTCCCAGTTCTGCTTTTCTACTTTGAATAGCCTGCCTTATATGATCCATAATAATCTTAGCATCCCGGATCTTTGCATTGCTAATTTCAGAACGTATAATGCCCTCTGTATTCTCAAAGTAATAGTATAATGTCGATTGCACCTTACAATATTTCTTTGCAAGTAACACACAAAGCATAGAAAAATGTGTATCCTCATAATATACATCTTCTATAAATCTTAGATTATGTTCTATTATAAATTTGGTTGAGTATAGCTTTGCCCATGCTGTTACATTAGTAAATCCGGTCAGACCTATAATGAGATTTTTCCTATTATCAACATTATCCAAATCAAGCCTTTGAATTTCAAAATCATTTACTTCTAATACATTTGGCTTATCTGCTTTAAAGCACGATACACCACACTGTGCCACATCATAATCGTCCTCTGTCATTCTGTCATACAGCACCCTGAGCATATCCGGATGCACATAATCGTCCGCATCCACAAATGTGATATATTTGCCGGTGCAGATATCCATTCCCAGATTACGTGCACCGCCACACTTTCCTTTTTTCTGTATTTTAAGAGATATAACATTCTCCGGGTATTGTCTTTGTAAGGATTCTAATATAGACCATGTATTGTCTGTTGATAAATCATCTATGAGTATCACTTCGAGATTTTCAAAGCCATATGTCTGGCTGTAAATTGAATCAAAGCATCTCATAATGTATTTTTGTACATTGTAGCATGGAATAATTACTGATATCTTGTCTTTACCATTCATAACATTTTCTCCATAATATATAAAATAATCAAATTAGTACTTCCTCTAATCGTGTAAAATCACCTTGTAGCTTTTCCAACCTATTTGTACTATTTCCTTTACAACTCACAAACTATACTGTTCACATGACATTTCTCTGCGGCTCTCGGATTTTTCTTTGCGAACTGGCGGTTGATTCTCTTTTTCACTATCTCGCAGTCCTCACGCTTGATTCCGATGAGCATGATAAGAAACTGCACCTTTCCATACGAGGTATATATGTCACTGTAGCGGATTGATTCACCAACGCACTTCTTAAGCTGCCTTGAATACTTGTTCATCTTTGTCTCGCTCTGTACCTGTCTGCCTTCCTCGTCCTCCAGAGTACAGAGCATGAGATATACAGGTACCCTTGTGCGCTTCATAATACGGATGGACGCCTGGTATATTCCTCTGAATACCGGATAGCTGCAGAAATATCCACCTCTTTCTGTTTCCTCCTGCTCGTTCATGCCCTCCTGGATGTTTTCCAGTATCTCATGTGCATGATTCATCTGATTACTGTATTTCTCAAGGATTTCCAAGAGTCTTGAAGATGGATAAATACCGCACTCCCTGAGATAATAGTCCACGACATCCGTGTATAGCTCTTCCGCCTCATCATAGCGCCTGGTCTCTACCATCGCCTCCATGATGAGCTCCTCCCACTCATTGAATGGGTCGACCTTTGCCGCATATACTCCGAGCTTCTCCAGTCCCTTGAATTGTTTTCTCTTTCGCAGTATATACGCAGCTTCATTTATGATTTTCTCAAACATAATGTGATAGCGTCTGGCCTCCTGTGCTATCCACGTCTCGCCTGTATATGCCGCCAAAAACTCTCCCTTATACAGATATAGTGCTTTTATGTACAGCTCAAGCATATTGTCTTCTATTTCCTTTATCCGCTCATCACACACTGTCTCTGCACTCTCCGGTTCATGTGGCATCTGCTTTTCCAGTGCACAGGCCTCGTTATAGAGCTTCTCAAACTCTGCTGCATCCTCTTCTATCTCTATATCCGGAGTCCAGTAATATATGCCTCCCTCCAAATATACGAGGTTCTTTCCCGGCAGTCCAAGCTGTGCGAGCTTTTGCTTTGTCTTGTATACAATAACTCTTAGTGCCGTGTGAGGTGCATCTATGTCACGCTCACCGATTACTATTTCCTCGAGCTTATCCTTTGCTATTCCGCAGTCAGAATAGTGTATCAAAGCCTGCATCATGCGGTTGAACTGGCTTTCCTTATGCATTTTTTCCGCCACAAATGGTGCTCCGTTATAGTCCATTCTGAAATTGCCAAACATCTGTACCTTGATTTTATGCGTCATAGGTGCCTCTCTTCCCGAGTTTTATAAACCTGCTTATTATAGAATTCATATTATCATTGACTCATATATTCAGCTAGTTTTTAACTAAACAAATTAATCTAATTATCATTATACATCAATTCCGCGCATGGCAATAACAACGACAATTTACACAAAAAGTGTCAAAACTCGTACTTGACAAATCGTAAGATATATGATAGCTATTCGAAGTCAGAAATAAAAAAGATCCTGCAAGAAAATCTCACAGGATCCGGTTATTTCTGATATATTAAATCAGATATGTTAAATCAAATATTAAATTAGAAAATAGCATTTACAATTGTTGAACCAATGGCTGTTGCAAGGAATGCCAGTCCACACACGAGTGGAAGCTTGTTGTCATCCTCTTCTATTGCCCTTACTCCAAAGAATATGCTTACATATCCTACTACACCCGCAAATGTATGCAGCCAGCTGCTCACATTGCCAAAGAACTGGAATGGGATTATGTCGATGATTGCTGCCACAAGGATAATCGGAAGGTATACTGCATCATACAGACATGCTGCTGAAAGTGTCTGTGCAAATGTCACCTTTTTATCCTTCTGCACTGCGTTTAATACAACCAGAATGACTGCTGCCAGGATGAGTACTTTTACTGCCTCTCCTACGATTCCTGAGAAGATTCCCTCAAAGAAGCTCGCCGGGTAAAATGAGAATCCAAAGCCGCCTATGCTGCCAATTACACTTGATAACAGATATACTACAGACAGCACTACTTCTACTATGGCAAATAAGCCAATAAATATAAAGCCTGATGCCATATTTGCATTCTTTACAAAGTCTGCTGCAGCCTGTGCCGGCTTCTTAACAAGACCCTTGTAGAATGTGATGATAGATGCCACATTCTTGTCATTCTGCAGCTGCTGTCCTGCTGCACTCACCTGCTGTGTGAAGTTATCAAACGCCTGCGACTGTGCGCTGCCCTGTGGCTGTCCATTGAACTGTCCCTGTGGCTGTCCGTTGAACTGTCCCTGTGCACTGCCCTGTGGCTGTCCGTTGAACTGTGCCTGTGCGCTGCCCTGCGGCTGTCCGTTAAACTGTCCCTGCTGTGCTGCATTATCTGCCTGTGCATTGTTGTCCTGTGTCTGATTTGGTGTCTGTGGCTGTGCCTGCTGACGACATGTGCATACCTCATCATCAGCTAACTGCCTGCCACAATTTGTACAGTATTTCATAACTGAAACCTCCTTAAAATAATTAATAAACTGCTGATAATTATATTAGCATTTCGGATATTTAATAGCAATATTTATTTGATATTTATTTCATATTATATTATGATTATTTATAATCATTCACATTCTACAGAGGAATAAACATGCCACAAACACTTAATATAGCTGTATGCGAGGACGAAGCTGCAGAGACCGTGCTGCTTTGTGATATTCTCAACCACAGCGATATCCAAAATACATACACTGTCTTTACGGATGCAGATTCTTTTCTTGCCTCATATGAGTACGGAAAGTATGACCTGCTGCTCATGGATATATACATGAAAGATTCCATGACCGGCATCGAGGCAGTCTCTATAATCCGCGAGACAGATGCCGATATCCCGGTTGCTTTCATCACAACAAGCACGGAGCATGCCTTGGAAAGCTACAGGCTGTCTGCCATCGGCTATATCGAAAAGCCGGTTTCTGCAGCTGAGCTAAGTAACATTCTTCACCTTGCCATGCTGAAGAAATCCGATGCCCCATCTCTTTATGTGAAGAGAAACAAGAGTATGGAGAGGCTTGCCCTTTCTGATATCATGTACATAGAGCAGAGAGCCAGGCAGATTTTCATACATTTAAAAGAAAATGAGGAAATCAGCTGCTATGAGAAGCTTTCAGATCTTTCAGATCAGCTGCCCGCTGAGCTGTTTTTTCTGCCGCACAAAAGCTACGCGGTAAACCTGTCGTATGTCACACGCATTGATACTTCACTCAAATGCTTCGTGATGGCCGATGACACAAATATCCCTATCAAGAGAGAGCTCTCCGGCAAAGCCAAAAAGGCTCTGGAGAGATACTACTTTGATCACACCAGAGGGCTTAAATAAGGCACTTTCCTATTGATTTGATATGAGCTAGACTGTCAAAAGTAATACACTGCAAGGAGCCCGGATTATGAAAAAAATTAGCGCTATACGAAATATTCCCTATCTGACAATTATACTGCTTACACTGATTTGCATACTGCTTCTTTCATCAAAAAACATGATTATGAGCCAGGCGAGCTATCCTGAAGCCACTATCGTAAGTTCTGCATATGCCGTAGTGGAGGGCTCGGATTCAGATAAAGAAGAAATCACATTTCCACATACCTTTAAGCACCTTTCGCCGCGCACACATGTCACCGTCACAACACATATCAACCTGAACAAGGATGATCCAATCTACATAAAAACTGTCTATTCCCCTGCGAAGGTCTATCTGGACGATGACCTCATATATGAGTTTGGCAGGGCCGAAAACTATCCATCCTATATGAAGGATCCCGCAACCGAGGGGTACCTGATAGGCACTGACGGTCATTCAGGTGATACAGAGCTTCGCATAGAGTATCTGTCTCCTGTTACCAGAAGCTCGCTTACGGTATATTCTCCTATCTACGGAGCATACAAATCCTTATTTTTCACTCTGTTAAAGCTGAATAAATGGTCATTCTTTATAGCACTGCTTGAGCTTGCCGCAGGTGTTTTGTTTATATTTATCTCACTGATGCTTTTATACTACGATAAAGAGGTTTGCAAGATGATATTTCATTTTGGATTCTTCTCACTCATGGCCGGCATGTGGTCTATCGGCGAGTGCAACTATACAGGTGTCATAGTCAAAAACCCTACACTGCTATATCTGTGTGCTTTTATAGGGCTTTTCTCGCAGATGATTCCGCTGCTGTATTTCTGCAGGCTTGCAGTTGGTTTTAAGAATGACAAGCCAATTATAGTTATCGCGAAGCTCCTCACCGTGCTTGACCTTGTTGCTTGTGTCTTACAGCTTAGCGGTACGGTTGCACTATCCCAGAGCATGTACGTGTTCCATGTCATTCTGCCTCTCATACTTTGCTTCCTGACTGCATACATCATCCTTGAGGCTGTTCGTAGCCAAAACAGCAGGGCAAAACGGCTGATGGTTCCGGTATTCATACTGGCACTTGCTTCATGTGCTGAGATAATCAATTATCATTTAAAATTTGTGGCCTCATTGTCATTACTGTACCAGATTGGAACTCTGCTTTTCATTATAATCATGGGAATTATAATGGGGCTTAATATAAGCGATATGCTCATGATAAAACGTGAGAATGAAAGACTCATATTCGATATGAATCTCCTTGAGCATTCCCTGTTGGAGCAGAAGAAATATAATTCGCTCATCACAACAAACGAACAGCTTTTTAAGAAGCAGCGCCACGATCTGCGTCACCAGCTGGTTGCAATAAAAGGCCTCGCAAACACTGAAAATAAACAGCTGAATGAATACCTGGATGCCCTGATCCACAGCATACCATCTGCGCCTGCAAGCTATTGCGAAAACAGGGTAGTCAATTCCATTCTGTCATACTATAGTGCCATATGCAGAAATGAAAATATCGCTCTTGAGACAAAGCTTATTGTTCCGGAAACCGATGATGCGGCCTTGGACAATGACCTGTGCCTGGTATTTGGAAATCTGATAGAAAACGCTATAGAAGCCTGCAGACGCATGGATACTTCTGATTCTTTGAACGAGAAATCATCGCACTTTATCCGACTGCATGCCCACGTACACTATAAGACACTTATTATTACTATGGACAACAGCTTTGACGGACATGTTACCATCCAAAACGGAAAATACCGTTCTTCTAAGAGGGACGACTATGGTATAGGTCTGTCATCCATCCGCTCTGTTGCCGGCAAATATGATGGTGACGTTGCATTTGAAGCAGCTGATGGTATATTTCAGTCATCAGTATACCTTCAAATATATAAATGACACACTAAAATCATTAATTTATATTAATGCTTCATACCTAAATTTCATTTTCAGAGCCCAACTAACTTATTGTATATAATGTATACATATGCTATAATAATAAAAGAATTTTGTGCATTATGCACATATGGAGTTTTAATTTATGATAGAACACACGATATACAAGGAATTTATTGATAAAATTTCAGAATTATCAGACGGGATATATCCTATCATCACCGACCTGGATAATGACTTATCATACGTACCGGATAAGACAGCTGATTTTTTCGGCTTTGAAGCCGGCGAGCATACCTGCTTCTTTGAACAGCTGAGCTCTTGTGTCAACGACGTTGACCTGCCGGAATATAAGCGGGAAATCCGCTATCGCTTAAATGGTGAAAAACCGGATGATATATTTTATGTCCGCATGGGAAAGCATACCAAAGAATATATGATGGGATTTTATTCTGATATTTTTACCGGTGATGACGGACACCGCTATCATGTCCTCGTGCTCAGAAACGAAAATACTCTTCCGGATATCGACCCATATACATATCTTTATGGTCAGTCGAAGTTTGAAAGAGACATCAACGGCTATATCATGGAAAACAGGTCTGTAGCCATAATCGAGGTGGAGATAGGTCATATAGATGAGTTCAATATACTGTATGGTTCCAATTTCAACACTGCAATCCAGCGTGAGCTTGCGCTCAAATTCATCTACATGATGGATGGCAGCACAGCTACCTACTATATGAATAATTGCAAGTTTGTATTTGTGGTAAAGGAAGCAGACCGCGCCTTGGTCGAGGCCTTCTATCAAAAAATTGCCGATACAATAAAGTCCATGTATTTCTTTAAATGCTTTAAATTTGAGTTTGATATATATGCTGCGTGTCTGATTCTCAAGGATTATGATGGTGATACCTCAACTGTCATCAGCAAGGTGGAATACACTCTAGACCGCGCGAAGGAGCTTCACAGCCCTGATTTGTTATTTTTCAATGATATGGTCAGGTTCAATGGCAGCTCGCATATAGATATCATGAAAATCATTCATCAGTCGGTTATCAATGGCTGTGATGGCTTTTTTGTAGAGTTTCAGCCCATTGTAAAGGCTTGCAATGGTGAAATAATGGGTGCTGAGGCTCTGGTGCGCTGGAAAAAGGAGCCTTTTGGCACGGTGCCACCTGGACTGTTTATCGACTGGCTTGAGGATACCCCTGCTATGTATGAGCTCGGAAATTATATCATGAGAACTGCAATAAGCGCAGCCAGTGAATTTGCAAAGATAAAACCGGGCTTTTTCATCAATGTAAATGCATCCTCAGAGCAGCTTGAAAAGGAATGTTTTGTGGAAGATACTCTGGCAATTCTTAAAGAGTATGATTTTCCAGCTTCACAGCTGTGGATAGAGATTACAGAGCGATGCAGAGATCTGCCTATATCTATGATAAAGAAAACTGTCACTGCATTCAGGGAAGCCGGAATCCACATCACTATGGATGACTATGGCACAGGAAGCTCTTCATCTCAGATGATGCTTGAGCTTCCTGTAGAGGGTGTCAAGATAGATATGTTCTTTGTTAAAGACATTCTCGAGGAGAAAAAGAAGCAGGCACTTGTAATCGGAATGATTAATTTTGCCAATGCCGCAGACTTAAAGATATGTATTGAAGGCATAGAAAATGATAGCCTTGAGAGCTATCTCAGGCAGTTCGACGTCACCTGCTTTCAGGGCTATCACTACTCTAGGTCTATCTGTCAGGATGAGCTTATGAAGCTTCTTATAAAGCCATAGCTCTGGATATTACTCAAGATTTTCCTTAAATACTGTCAGTGCGCCATTTTTCTTTAAAATCAGCATGACAATTGCTGCCACTATGCTTCCGGCCACTGTAGAGATAAGGAATGGCACTATGTATATAAACATGCCTTCCGGCTGAATAAGCATCACGTATTTTGCAAGAGGATACGCTGCCAGGCCTCCGAGTATGCCTGTGCCAAGCGCCTCTGCAATACATGTCGGTATGATTTTTTTGCTGAATCTGTACATCAGTCCACAGCACAGAGCGCCTACCATGCTTCCCGGGAATGCCATGAGACTTCCAAGTCCTGTCAGGTTTCTGATAATACTCGCACAAAATGCCACACCGACACCCCATGCAGGTCCTAAAAATACTGCTGCGCATATATTTACCATGTGCTGTACAGGTGCACATTTGCTGCCGGCAACAGGGAAGCTTATTAAGCTTCCTGCTACAGCAACTGCCACAAGCACTCCTGCCATGGCAATCTTTCTGATTGAAAGAGTTCTTTTTTTAGTGTTCTTTTTACTTTCCATTACTACCTCACCTTAAAGTATACCGTAACTGTTCAGTACCTTCACAGTTGCGAGTCGTTTCTGTACTAAAAAGTTATAGTATATCAATATACTCTCCTGCAAGTGCCTTGTTCATGCTTCGCACAGCACAGAACTTACCGCACATACTGCATGCCTCGCTGTGGTCATCCTCAGGCAGACGGTCATCCCTGATAGCCTTAGCTGTCTCCGGATCAAGCGCACATGCAAACTGTGCATCCCAGTCGAGCACAC
>ENA-OPWO01000299-OPWO01000299.1-human-gut-metagenome-genome-assembly--contig:-NODE-299-length-19313-cov-2.255478_pt1 | contig 19313 bp, 10 predicted proteins | sample MGYA00241510_ERZ502012 | MGnify/ENA primary metagenome ERZ502012 (study PRJEB25962, sample SAMEA2041923) | human gut metagenome | biome: human gut; feature: human-associated habitat; material: faeces...
TGTGTCGTTTTGACACATCCTCTTTTCATTTACTTACGATCTCTTATTCTTGACCAAAACCATATCCATTAGTTAAAACACCGTTTGAATTCTTGATAACATCAGGATGATAAGGAATTAAGTAAATAGGAGCCTCACCTGCAATGTATCCATTAAATACATACGAATTATATTCATTTTCCAATTCTACGATTTTTGCTCCCCATGGTTGTTTAGTATATCCATCAGCTTCTAAAGCTTTAGCCTCACTTCCATTCGGATCGATATATTCAAACAATCCTTTAATAGCAAGATTAGTAACATTCCCAGCTGTAAGATTCTTCGTTGAAGTCCCATTAGAAGCAGCTACAGATGCCCAATCATCGTTCTGACCTCTCCAACCTGGAAAGAGTACCGGATTCGTTTTATCAGTACAGGTCGTAGTCAGTCTATAATTTACTCCAAAATCTGCAGGATTTACTTTTTTAACCCAAATATAGGATGAAATAGTATTACCATTATCAAAAGTATGATAACCTTTAGATTTTAAATCACTAATCATTGCACTAGTACGCTTATGGAAGTTATCAATAGCCATTCCCAATTTATTATTACGGATCAAATCATAACGACGGATACCTTCACCACCAAACTCCAACTTACGTTCTTCAAGGACAGCATCCAATACAGAACCACATTTACTGATAAAGCCATCTACATTAGCTTCTGATGTAGAAGCAAAAGCACGATTACGAACCATAGACAAATATTGCTTGGCAGAAGCGTCATCACCCAATGCTGCTTTTACTTCAGCCAACATCAAAATGATATCCGAAAAACGCATATAAGGAGTATTGATACCAGCCTGACGGCTCTTAATAACCCAAGGATTAGCTTGACGATTCTCGTCCCATTTATTCAAAGCAATACCACCATTATTAGCTACAGAGCCCATAGTAAAAGGAATAATCTTCTCAGAGCCATCACCAGTCGAACCGGTCACCGTACATGTAACGTCACGGCGCATATCATTCGGATCAAAATCACCATAATAATAAACTGCATGGAAACGGCTCTGACCATAGTTCTTACAAGGATAAGCAGCAGAACCGCCACCAGACGACGGACGTCCGAATGCATAAGGACGTTCACCCTGCTTACCACGAGTTTCAGGAATTTCATATACATTTTCATCTGCAATCGTTTCATCCATCATTTGTTGGAATACATACTGATAAGGATTACCAAATGTCTTCTTATCACTGCTTCTAGGGTCATTAACCTGCAAAGCTGTAGTACCAGAATTATTTACAGCAGAAGTAAGATAAGTTTCTGCAATCTTATAAAACTTCTCCCAATCTGTACGGCGACCATAAAAACACTGAGTAGCTGATGTTTCGCCTGCTTTCTCAAAAGACAATACATTACCGTCAAGATCCTTATAATAATCATTTCCAAAATCAGAACGACGAGTCTGATATCCACCTTCCATCAAAGCCATGCGAGCAATCAAGCCTTGTACATAAGTTCTAGTCATGAAAGTCTTATCAATCCCCGAAGATTCTCCCGCTCTAAACATTAAAGGCTCAACCTCTTTCAATTTATTAATATGATATTCCGCAATCACATCACGGGGAGTTATCTCACTGGCCTCTTCACCAGCCTGAAGCTGATGAGGAATATCTCCATAAAAACGAATCAGTTCATGATAACAAGTAGCACGCAAAGCGACAGCCTCACCATAAATCTGACTCAATTCAGATGGTCCGTCCTGAGTCGCAAATCCAGCAAAAGCAGAAGACCCTTCCACAGCAGAAATCAATGTATTTGTTGTAGCAATAATAGCATACAGTGATTCCCAAGTTCCTTTTGCATTACCATATTGAGAAATAGTATAGTTAGAAGGTCCCTTCTTTGTAAAAGTAGCATCTGAATAACCATATAAATTTTCAGGAACATGACGAGCTATTTGTGATGCATAAGCCTCAGGATGACGCTCTGCATCAGAACCACAAACCACCAAGTCATAAAATACGCCATTAGAATGTACCCCTGCATTTCCACGCCACTTTTCATAAGCATTATAAAGTGCGGCACGGGCAGTAGACGCTTCAGAAAATACAAAATCCACATCAGCCTCTGAAGGTGAAGAAGTATCCAAGAAGTCTTCACAAGATGTAGCAGCAAACAGCATTCCTACACCCATCATTGTATATAATATTTTTTTCATCGTTACGTGTTTTTTAATTATTAGACTTCAAATTAAAATTCAACATTCAAACCCACCGTAAATGTACGAGCACGCATGTATGCCCCCCAGTCAAGTCCAAGAGTAGGATAAGACTTGGCTTTATCCGGATCTGAGTTTACTTCAGGATCAAGACCTGAATAACCTGTAATGCAGAATAAATTACCTCCCGTGACATATATACGTACTTTCTGCATGTATGCTTTTGTTGTCCATGCTTTTGGCAAAGTATAACCGACAGTCAATGTATTCAAACGCAAATATGAAGCATCCTCTACATAATCAGATAATATAGGGGCATCTTCATAATAAGGAAGAGCATATTTAGCATTAGCATTTAATTGTTTCAAAGCTGTCGGCTCTATTACCGGTACCAAATTTCCATTCTGTATATCATACAATTGAAAAGCACCTGCCAAATCTTTATACTTATTAAGTCCCAAACCAGTTTCTTTACCACCACTAAGCTGACTCATTGTAGCAACATTATATACTTTTCCTCCAATCTGATAAGTGAAATTAGCTCCAAAATCAATATTTTTATAATTACCATTTAAAGAAAAACCACCTGTATGTTTTGCTTGGACTTCACCCAAATCAACAACATCATCCAAGTCAACAATACCACTTTTATCAACATCCTGTAATTTCAAAGCGCCAGGAAAGGCAATCTGACCATCTGCCACTTGCAGTTCTGATGGTCTACGATAAGTACCAGTAGCTGCAGTTGAGATATCAGGTATACCTGCTTTTAATTTATAAACGCCATCCACATAATCAAAATCATCTACCGTATAGAAACCGGCACTTTTGAAACCTCGAATAACACCTACAGGTTTGCCCTCTGACAGAACATAGTCATATGAAGGATGTTGTGCTGAAGACCCCCATCCACTATTATAGTAAATATCTTTACCACCATCTAACTCATCAATATTATTCTTATTGAAGTTATAAGTCGCCGATACGTTCAAATTAAAATCCTTAGTACGAATCAAATGATAATTCAAAGCCAATTCAACACCTTTGTTAGAAGTCTGACCAATATTTCGATACTGATAGCTATAACCTGTAGAAGAATCAATTTCTTGACGCATCAACAAATCACTTGTTGTATTCCAATACAAATCCAAAGTACCAGACAAACGGCTTCCCCACAATCCAAAATCAAAACCAATATTACGTGAAGTAGTAGTTTCCCATTTCAAGTCTGGATTAGCTTTCATTCCGTTCGGTTCATAAGTGGAGACCACATTACCATTATAAGTAGTAGTTCCTGTTTTCCAAGTTTCACGCCATAAACTAGCATCAATATTATCAGCACCCGCAAGTCCATAAGAAAGACGCAATTTCAAATTATCAACAACTCTTGCCAATGGCTGAAAGAATGGTTCATCAGAAATACGCCATGCAAAAGCACCAGCAGGAAAATATCCCCAACGATGATTGGGACCAAACTTAGAAGAGCCATCAGCACGTAATGTAGCAGTCAATAAATAACGTCCCTTCAACGAATAGTTACCACGTCCAAAGAAAGAAACCGTAGTAGAAGGAGTATTAATTTTATTTGAATAAGAATTATCGGCATGACCAGCTTGATACATATTGAACATACCAAAGACACGATCCATGTCCCAGCTTTCAGCCATCGAATATCCGGCACCAATCATTTCACTTGAAGCACCCGTATTTTTAATGACTTCGTTACCCAACAAGAAAGAAAGATTATGATTATCTCCCAAACCTTGTACTTCATAATTCACTGTAGTAACAGAACGCCAATTTTCAGTATTGCCTTTTGTCAACTTAGCATATTTATATCCTCTAGTAAAATTATCAGCAGAAGAAGCAGAACCATCATCGTAATATTTACCCTCACTCCATCCGTGACCAATCGCAAATTCTGTACGAGCTTTCAAACCTTTAATAATCTCCCAGTTCAAAGCAGCATTTGCACGGATATTTTGGCGATTTGTCAAATCAGTGATAGCATTAGTAAGACCAACAGGATTGGCACCCACCTCAATATTCTTAGATCCCATCTGGAACAAAGCATCGTCACCGTTTCCTAAAGGAGTATCAATCGGACGATACTGATAAGCAGAAGATAAAAGAGAACCACGTCCACTTCTAGCCTCATCTTTACCTTCAACATTAGTGCTGACGTAACGTGCATCCAATTCAAAACTCAGTCCTTTTGCCAACTCTTGTTTCAATTTCAAGTTAGTAGAGAAACGTTCATAGCCTGATTTTATTTTAATACCATCATCATTCAGATAGTTAACAGAAAATGATATTTTCGTTTTTTCACTGCCACCATTTATGGTCACATTGTGATTTTGAGCACTAGCTGTACGAAGCATATCATCAGTCCAATTATGGGAATCCATATTCGCATATTCACTATAATGATTACCATATTTTTCTCCTAAACCAAAATAACTAGCCATCTGATCTCCCATTCCCAATGCAGTTCCATATCCCCAAGTATGTTTTACATAATCCTGAGCAGACATAGGTTCTGGAGTCTTTGCAGCCCATTTACTTTGATAATATCCACTATATGATACAGAAACCCTATCTTTATCCGCACCTTTAGTCGTAACCAAAATCACACCATTTGCACCACGAGCACCATAAATAGCTGTTGAAGAAGCATCTTTCAAGACATCAATTGACACAATCTGATCTGCAGGAATATCAGAAATAGAACTAACCGGGAAACCATCCACTATAAAAAGAGGATCATTGCTTTGTGAAATAGAGCCTCCTCCACGTACACGAATAGAAACGGAAGCTCCAGGACGACCATCTTGAGAAACGACAGAAACACCTGCCAATTTACCTTGTAAAGCCTGAGAAACATCGGCAACCGGGTTGGCAACTAAAGCTTCATTACTTACCGAAGCTACTGAACCTGTCAAGTCACGTTTCTTCACAGTACCGTAACCAATAACCACAACTTCGTCCAAAGTTTCGGTATCTTCTTTCAGTACGACATTAATTGTTTTTTGATTACCCACTTTCACTTCTTGAGTAATATAACCTATATAAGTTACAGACAAAACATCATTGTCTTTAACCCCAGAAAGCGAAAAATTACCATCGAAGTCCGTAATGGTACCATTAGTCGTTCCTTTTACCAAGACGTTTACACCAATCATCGGTTCACCTGCTGCATCTTTAACAGTACCGTTCACCTGACGACCTTGAGCAAAAGCAACCAAACAAAGCATACTCAAAAAGAGAGTTGAGACAGCTTTTCTAGCTAATTCTTTTAGATTCATAAGATGTGTTTTTATAGTTATTAAAATGTTTTTTAAGGTTTTGACCTTAGTTTCACTGTTGCAAAATTATGGATATAACATTACCTTGATGTGTAGTTTTTATCTTTTTATGTGGATTTATTAGGTATTTTTTACGGGATCCAATTATTCAGTACAACAAAAAAAGGAGACCTCCACCAACGTAGAAGTCTCCTTTTCAAGCAATTACAAAATCAATCTAGTCTATTGGGTTCCAATCACTTTGAGTACGAAAAATAGCATCGACCGTCACCGCCTCAGCTTCTTTCTTTGTTAATTGTTTGCTCCACGCCACCCTTTCCGAAGCATTTGCGCCCTCACCGGTATTTTTATATTCCATATAACGGGCGGTTTCTTCATTAGACTGCTTACCCCAATTGTGCCATCCGGCAAGAACAATATGTTTCCCCAATTCACATTCTATAAATAAAGTATAAGCATATGGACGCCAAGGACGACCTAAATACACTTTATCCACTCCCGGTTCTGCCGTCAGCTTACAGTGCTTAAAGACATATCCATATTTAGCCTCTTTCGGAGTGGAAGCAGCCGTTACATACGAATTGCGTTTACTGTGAATAATACAATCTTCAAATAAAGCGGTGGAAGGACCGAAAATAAAGTCGGTAGTACCATCAATATAACAATCCTTGAAATAAAGACGGGTAAATTTAGCACCGGTATAAATAGTGTCCTGATTGCCCAAGATACGACAATTGATAAATTTCAAACGGTCACCTTCCGTATGTAAAGCTACCGCCTGTCCCAACTGAGCCGCATTGTTCTCAATAGTCAAATTTTTAAAAGTGATATCACTGCCCTCTACCTTCACCGTATAAGTGCGGAAAGTACCCATTTTATTTATATTCGCATGATCATCATAAGTAATAATCGTCTTATCACGATCTTCACCTATAATATCTATATTTTCCACCCATGAAGGAACAATCACTTTCTCCTTGTATACTCCGTTCTTCACATAGATCGTAACAGTATAATCCATGAAAGCCCGCGCACTCTCTATAGCCTCCTGCAAAGTACGAAAATTCCCCGTTCCATCACGTGAGACTACAATTGTATCCTGACGTTCCTGAGCCCATGCTGCGCTTACAACAGACAATAGCAACAATAATCCTAAAACTTTCCTCATCGTATCACCTCCTATTATTCACATGCAGTTCCACAACTGTTTTTCTGAAACAAACGTTCCCATTCCAGACTGGCCATAATAAACGGACCTACTGCCTTCGCATCATTAGAACGTATTTTTTCAGTTATATAATAATTATAATCTCCGGTACGATACACCGGCTTGCCTCCCAAACCTGCAACAGCACAACCTTTAGTAATAGAAACCACACCTTTATCATCCACTTCTATAAATTGGGTCAAAAGCCCTTCATATCCCTTTTTAGCCACTTCCATGTACGAAGGACAAATATATCCCTTACGTAACGCTTTCAACAGAGTATATACAAACATGGTAGAACAAGAGGATTCCAGATAATTCCCCTCATCCCCGCTTCTGTCAATCACCTGATACCATACCCCTGTTGCTGGATCTTGAGTACGTTTAATCTGGGCAGCCAGTTTATTCAATATTTCGATAACAGATTCACGTCCGGCTTCGTGTTCCGGTATAAAATCGAGTACATCCACACAAGCCATTGCATACCATCCCATGGCGCGTCCCCAACAGTGTTGTGACCACCCGGTAGTTTTATCCGCCCACTTTTCACGCTTGCTCACATCACATGCATGACGGTATAGATCTGTCTTCGGATCATAATTATGGCGGGCCACTGTGACAAACTGATTGATAATATCAGCATAATCATTCACGCGGTTGTTACGGTAAGCATACTCCGCATAAAATGGTTGCCCCATATAAAGCCCATCCAGCCACATCTGATTCTCATAAATCTTCTTGTGCCAGAAACCGCCATCGGCATTACGAGGATGCGTATCCAACTGACTGCGCAACAAATCCAATGCTTTCTTGTATTTCTCGTCCTTAGTCTGCTCATAAATACGGAAAAGCATCTTGCCGGAATTCAGACGGTCAATATTATATTCCTCCAGTTTATAAGTTTCGATAGAGCCATCCTGATGAATCATTGTATCAGCATAAGCCACAGCATAATCAAAAAACTTTTTATCACCGTATGCATCATATACATCCAGCATAGCTTGAAGTTCCAGGCCATGACAGTAATCCCACTTCAAACGGGTCTGAAAATCCAATTGCCAAGATTCGGGACAACGCACCATTTCTGATTCCGCCATACGTACAGACCAAGGCTTATTACCACAAACCTGCTGAGCCATGCCAATCAAAGGAACAGCCGCAAGCAAACCGGACACAATAATTTTACAAATAGAATTCTTTTTCATGAAGACACTTATTTTTAGTATTAGACCTATTTATTTTATGAAACAAAAGTAGTATTTTCCTCGAAAAGCAGTGTGCACTTTTCAACCTACTAAGTGTATTATTTGGTATTCGTGTGCGAAAACGGTTATTTTTGTGCACGATAACGATAAAAATCGTTCAAAAATTGTCTTTTTACTAATTATTATGTCTTTCAGGTTTGATAAGTTGAGAAAAGGTTTTATTTTTGGGGCAGTTTTTAATTTATACTATTGTAGAAAACACAGTCATTTACTATTAATTCACAAGAGAATGGAACAAGTTTTTAGTTATATCATCGGTTTAGGAGCAGCGGTGATGATGCCTATAATTTTTACAATCTTAGGCGTTTGTATCGGAATCAAATTCAGCAAAGCATTAAAAAGCGGTTTGTTGGTAGGTGTTGGTTTCGTTGGTCTATCAGTGGTTACCGCACTTCTGACCAGCAGTCTGGGTCCGGCCTTAAGCAAAGTGGTCGAAATATATGGCCTGCAACTGAAAGTATTCGATATGGGATGGCCTGCTGCTGCAGCCGTAGCTTATAACACTTCCGTAGGGGCATTCATCATTCCGGTATGTCTGGCCGTTAACATCTTAATGTTATTGACTAAAACCACCCGTACGGTTAATATTGATTTATGGAACTATTGGCATTTCGCTTTTATCGGAGCCGTAGTTTATTTTGCAACAGATAGTATTTTGTGGGGATTCTTCGCTGCTGTTATCTGTTATATCATCACATTAATCTTAGCAGATTACACAGCAGACAAATTTCAAGGTTTCTATGATAAAATGGAAGGTATTTCTATTCCGCAGCCCTTCTGTGCAGGTTTCGTACCATTCGCTCTCATTATAAATAAGGTATTGGACAAAATTCCCGGATTTGAAAAGCTGAACATTGATGCGGAAGGTATGAAAAAGAAATTCGGTTTATTAGGCGAACCTCTCTTCTTGGGTATCCTGGTAGGATGTGGCATCGGTGCATTATCTTGCAAGAACGGACAAGAAATAGTAGACAAGATTCCTTATATTCTAGGTTTAGGTATCAAGATGGGAGCGGTAATGGAGTTGATTCCCCGTATTACCAGCCTGTTCATCGAAGGGTTGAAACCCATTTCGGACGCTACCCGCGAACTGATCGCCAAGAAGTTTAAGGGTGCTGTAGGCTTAAATATCGGTATGAGTCCTGCCTTGGTGATCGGACATCCGGCCACGTTGGTTGTATCATTACTATTAATCCCTGTTACTATCTTATTGGCAGTGGTGCTTCCGGGCAATGAATTCTTGCCATTGGCTTCATTAGCTGGCATGTTCTATGTATTCCCATTGATATTACCTATCACAAAAGGAAATGTAGTAAAGACTTTCATCATTGGTTTTGTTGTGCTGGCCATCGGTCTGTATTTTGTAACAGATCTGGCTCCTTATTTCACCAAAGCAGCACATGATGTATACGCCAAGACACAAGATGCTGCCGTAAACATCCCGTCTGGTTTTGAAGGTGGTGCGTTGGATTTTGCTTCAAGTCCTTTCTCATGGGCTATTTTCCATTTGACTTATTCATTCAAATGGATTGGTTCCGGAATTTTAGTACTGATAACACTATTCTTAATGGTGCTGAACCGTCGTTCTATCATTAAATACCAGAAAACAATGAAAAATTAAAATTTAAAGATAATGATTATGAAAAAATTAGCGATTGCAATGATGCTGAGTGTTTCTGCCTTGGCAGCTTCAGCTCAAGTAAATTACAAAGTACAGACCGCTTGCCATCCGCAAGATGTGAAACACTATGATACAGAACGTCTGCGTAGTTCATTTATGATGGAAAAGGTGATGGCGCCGGATGAGATCAATGTTACATACACCCTTTACGACCGTCTTATTTACGGAGGAGCTATGCCGGTAAACAAAATTTTGAAGCTGGAAACTTTCCGTGAACTGGGTCCGGAAATCACTTACTTCCTTGAACGGCGTGAACTAGGAGTCATCAATGTAGGCGGTGATGGCGTAGTTACTGTAGACGGTAAAGAATATCCTATGAAATACAAGGAAGCCCTCTATGTAGGTTGCGGGAATAAAGAAGTTACTTTTAAAAGTAATGACGCTGCCAAACCGGCTAAATTCTATATCAATTCGGCACCGGCTTACAAGCCTTACGTTACCCAGTTGATTACAACCGACGCCAAACTTCAGAAAGCTAATCCTAAGAAATATGCTTTAGGCATCTCCGACCACTACGGAAAAATGGAAGACAGCAACGACCGTATTGTAAACCAGCTGATTGTAAAAGACGTTTTGGAGAGAGTGAAAAATGGCGGTACAAACCAGTTGCAGATGGGACTCACCGAACTTGCTCCCGGTTCTGTATGGAACACGATGCCGGCTCATACTCACACACGTCGTATGGAAGCCTACTATTACTTCAACCTGCCTGCCGGCAATGCCATTTGCCACTTAATGGGCGAACCCCAAGAGGAACGCCTCGTTTGGCTGCACAATGAGCAAGCCATCACTTCTCCGGAATGGAGTATCCATGCAGCTGCAGGAACCAGCAACTATACCTTTATCTGGGGTATGGGAGGCGAAAACTTGAAATATAGCGATAAAGATGAAATAAAATACACAGATATGAAGTAATATCTATAAATAAAATAGGCATAGTTGCTTGCAACTATGCCTATTTTATCATTTTATCCATGATTTACATCAAATATTACCACCAACCTAACACAAAAACACGTATTTTTGCAACACATATAAATAAAATCTATTATCATGAGTACAATTCAGAACACACTGGGCAAGATGTCCAATTATCGTTGGACCATTTGCGCCATGTTATTCTTTGCGACAACAGTTAACTATCTCGACCGCCAAGTATTATCGCTTACTTGGGATGAGTTTATCAAACCCGAATTTCACTGGGACGAATCACATTACGGTACAATTACAGCAGTCTTTTCATTTGTATATGCAGCCTGTATGTTATTTGCAGGTCGTTTCGTGGATTGGCTGGGATCTAAAAAAGGATATTTATGGGCTATCGGCATCTGGTCTTTAGGTGCTTGTATGCACGCTCTTTGCGGTATTGTCACAGAACACTTCGTAGGTCTGCACAGCGCGGCAGAATTAATGGGAGCCACAGGTGATGTCGTTGTCACGATTGCCACAATCAGTATGTACTGCTTCTTAGGAGCACGTTGCGTGCTCGCATTGGGAGAAGCGGGAAACTTCCCCGCCGCTATCAAGGTTACCGCAGAATACTTCCCCAAAAAGGACCGCGCCTACGCTACTTCTATTTTCAATGCAGGCGCTTCTATCGGAGCTCTGATTGCTCCGCTGTCCATACCTTTGCTGGCTAAAGCTTGGGGATGGGAAATGGCCTTTATCGTAATCGGCGGACTTGGTTTTATATGGATGGGCTTCTGGGTGTTTATGTACACAGCGCCTGCCAAGAGCAAACATGTAAACAAAGCCGAGTTGGAGTACATCGAGCAAGACAGCTATGAGGATGCAGCACAAACAACTCCCCAAACAGAAGAAAAGAAAATGAGCTTCCAGCAATGCTTCGGTTACAAGCAGACCTGGGCATTCGCTATCGGTAAATTCATGACTGACGGTGTATGGTGGTTCTTCCTTTTCTGGACACCTTCCTACCTGAACACTCAATTTGGAATCAAGACTTCTGACGGACTGGGCATAGCTTTGATTTTCACGCTGTATGCCATTACAATGCTTTCAATCTACGGTGGTAAGTTACCTTCTATCATCATCAAGAAAACAGGTTTAAATCCTTATGCAGCACGTATGCGTGCCATGTTGATTTTTGCTTTCTTCCCTCTGTTAGTATTGCTGGCTCAGCCTTTAGGCACTATTTCCCCATGGTTCCCGGTTATATTGATCGGTATCGGCGGAGCAGCTCATCAGTCATGGTCAGCCAATATATTCTCTACGGTAGGCGATATGTTCCCAAAGACTGCCATTGCAACGGTTACCGGTATAGGTGGCATGGCAGGCGGTATAGGTTGCATGGTATTGCAATACATTGCCGGTGAACTGTTCGTTTATGCAGGAGAAACCAATATGACATTTATGGGCTTTGAAGGAAAACCGGCAGGTTACTTCGTCATCTTCTGCGTGTGTGCTGTGGCATACCTGATTGGCTGGTGCATCATGAAAGCGCTGGTTCCGAAATATAAACCTATCGTACTGAACTGATACTAATAATAATGTATGGATACAAGAAAGAGCTTTTTTTGTCCTCTTAACAACCTGAAGATTCCTTATCAAATCAATAAGAGAACAACCGTCAAGGCGAAAAAAAGGGAAGTCTCACGACTTCCACAATTCTTCTAACCTTAAATCTAAATCTCTATGAAAAAAACGTGTTGCAAATATAAGGCTTTATTACACACGTTGTTATTAATAAAGTATATAAAGAGAATGAAAATATTTAAGATTTATTAAACGAAGAACAGAACACAAGAACCGACCAACTTTTACAATCTACAATATTTCAGTAAGCGGGAATAAATCGGATTCTGCTCCAATAATTGAGGAACTCCGGTTATGAACATCTGCTTGCGGGCTCTGGTCAAAGCCACATTCAGTTTACGGTCAATCTGTATTCCATTCTCCTCTGTCAAATTAGCAAGCAATCTCAACTGGTATGCCCTATTCACGCAAAAAGAATAGATGATAATATCACGTTCGCTTCCTTGAAAACGCTCCACCGTATCCACCAAGACATCATTCAAAGCCGGTATATCCAAAGCGGCGATCTCTTTCTTTATTAATGCTATCTGGCTGCGATAAGGGGTGATTATTCCCAAAGCGGAAGCCTTAAAACAGCCGTTGGCAGAGACATATTGCTGAAACACAGCTGCGGCTAACCGGGCAACAATCCTTGCTTCCGAATGATTCATCTTTACCGACTGCATAGGCGGTTCGGGAGTAGAGGGAAGAAAAGCGACACGACGCGTCAGCAAAGCGGCAAACTCATTGGTAGAAAGTTCGGGAGAGAGTTTGAGAGAACCAGTTTGATGTTCCAATCCCACCGGCTGCAACAAACCGCCATAAAAGGCATGGTTCGGAAAAGCAGCAACTTCCACATTCATGCGCCCCTGACGACAAAGGATATCAAGAGAACGGAGAGCAGAAAATGGAGAACCGGCAACCGATGATTGCGAATCTCCGGTCGAAGGTTGCAAACAGCAAGCCGAACGCTGTTTCATGGCATTGCGGTAAAAACGTTCAAAAAGGGAATCTTTCAAGTTACACAAACCAATCGTCCGCAAACTTTCGTCGTAGACTTCCGACTGCTCCGATGACTGAAGCACTACTGCCGGAAGCTGTTTATGATCTCCTATCAGAACAAACTTACCGATAGCATTTCCACCGGTAACACCGCGCATACAAAGTAACCCTAACAGTTGCGGTTCCAATATCTGTGTCGCCTCATCTATCAAAGCCACATCAAAAGTTTTCAACCGGAACAGTTCTGCTTTGGCAGACAGCGTAGCAACTGTTCCCACAAAAATACGGCAATGCGCCATACGTTCCTGCACTTCGCGACGTGTAGAACAAGTCTCCAATACATTCTCTATCAAGTACGGCCGATAAGCCTCCTCGCATGAAAGTTCATTGCCTATACGTATAAAGTTAACTTCCGGAGTAATGGCCGTCAGCATCTTGCATATCTCGTCCACCGCCCGGTTGGTATATGAAAGCAAAAGAATCTCTTTCCCCTCCCGATAAAAAGCCTCCACCATACCCCGCAAAGCACGAGAGGTTTTGCCTGTACCCGGCGGTCCTATCAGCAAAAAATAATCTTTAGCAGCCTGCGCCTTTAACGTAATACGTACAAAGTCATCGGTAGCAGCAGCTATGGCACCATCAAAAGCACTATCAAATTCCGGTTCACGCTGATTCAACAACAAGTCCCGACGGTCTTTCGTGGCAGACAGGAAAGCCGACAGTCCCGAATACATACTGCGAAAAGAAGTATCCATATAGTCATGCTCTATCGCGTAACGGCTATCCATTGGCAACACACTGATATTCTGCTGCGTTGCACGAAGCCTAATGCAAACATCGCAATCGGAAATATACTCGATATTTCCTTTAAACACCATTTTATTGGTAACATTATCTTCGTTTACGTTCCGTTCATACAGAACAATCGCGTCTCCTTGCCGGAAATTGGGCAAAGTATCAGCATCCGGATGCACACGTTCCAACACCAAATAAGGTTTATGGATATCCGCTGCATGATTCTGCCGTATCACCAAATCATATAAGATCTCCCCGTTCTCGCTTTTCTCCGCCAAAGTAGCAAGCCATAAAGCTGCTGCTCCGGCACGTCCCTCATACTCCACATCACCGGATTTCGAAGTATAGAGTTCTTTGGTTATAAAGTTATACAATGCATAGAAATACGACTGTTCCAATGCTGACAGCGCATTGATCCTCTGTGTCACAGCATCAATCGAAGGACACAAATAGCGTTTCCATAAAATGTTGTCAAGTTGCCGCTCATTCAAGGTTTCGGATTTAATATCTTGCAGGCGCTCCGCTGTATATTGAGGGCTATTACGCAACTGGATACCATATTCGTTTGCCACAATACGATTTCTAACATCCATGACCCGACGCAACATAGCCCATGAAGGACGTGCAGGATAAAGCAACGGATAACGCGTATAGAGCAAATACGACTTCACACGACGGTGATCCCTTCCCATGGCATACTCCAATACCGCCTGATACAATAACATCTGCACCTTGTTATTCTCTTTCGGCTCTACCTTTCCCCGGATAGTATACTCATCCGCCTTACCCGATTTCATTTCGATGAAAGACGACATATCGCGCTGCATATAATCCAGACGTCCCTGCAAACCCAATGCTTCGCATATATAGGACGGTTCTAACACAGCATCCGTTTTATCCAGTTCATAACCCGATTCCCGGAAAGTCTTTGTTACCGTTTGCCTGATATTATCAAAATGCCGTTTGCAGTCAGCAAAAAATTCACGCTCCTTTTCGTGGTCGCGCAAATCGGCACAGGCAGCCAATTCAATGGGATACGAACGGAATGCTTTTTTCATACACGCCAAATAGTCCGGTTCTCCCTCTGCATGAATCCATTCATCCAGAAAGAGATTGGCTATATTACCCAACAAAAGCGGACGGGTATTATCGGGCGTTTGCAATCTTGCCAACAGGTAATTTGCCGGATGATGCCCATACTCCCTGAAACATTCTGCCAACGAACTGATGTCGAGCAAATAATCCGGCTCCAAAATTATGAAAGAAGGCGTAAGCACACCCGATTCATCAATCGCCACATCCAGCATGCCGCCACAACAAACCGCAAGTTTCTGCAAATTCGTCATTGATTTGCGGCACATTATAGCGCACCCGTAACGGCTCGTCAGCCACAGTGTCTACGGGTAACACATACAGATAATTCTCATCGGCATACTGAAAACTGACACGCATGCGCCGTACACGTTCCTTTGCCACAGGAGCAGCAATATACGTAGCATCCGCATGCGGCAACAAGCGGTACAGCTCGGCCGGAACAGCTTCGCCCGTCAAACGTTTTACAAAAAAAGACAATGTTTTGGCATCGCGCAGCAGTTGCTCCCGCGAAGGTTCTGCCTGACGGTTCAAAACGGCATTGGAGGTAAGCCGGAAAGTATGCAAACGATTCTGCTCGGCGACAGTCAGTCCGAGCTTGGAAGATACAAAGTTGATACGGGCGGAAAGGTCGGTCATTTGCAGACTGCTGTCCGCCATTTGCGTACGGCACAAGTGCTCAAGCAGTTCACGCAACTGCCGGTAAGCCGATCTCAAGGAAAAGTCCTCTGCACAACAGGCTTCCAACAGTAAATCAAAATATTCCTTTATTTCCGAATTCATCCTTTTTCTGCCTCTGCCACTTCTTCAACTCCGTCAGTTTTCTTATCCTTAATCATCAGGATACTCATCTCATAAAGCATATAAAGCGGTACGGCAACTACGGTCAACGTAAACGGGTCGCCTGTGGGCGTTATAATGGCAGCGACAATGACAATGGCCACCACAGCATGACGCCGATAACTACGTAAGAGCGTCTTATGCACCAACCCCAGCAACGAGAGCAGCCACGTCACCAGCGGAAGCTCAAAAGCGAGTCCCATGCAAAGTACCAGCATCATAAAATTATCAATATACGAATTGAGGGAAATCTGATTCTCTATCGCCGCACTAAGCTGATAAGTGGAGAGAAAACGCAATGTCAGCGGATAGACCATGAAGTAGCCCAGCAACACTCCGACGAAAAACATCACCGTACCCAAACAGAGCGCTTTCTGCACTCCCCTGCGTTCACCGGGATAGAGTGCGGGCCTAATGAACCTCCATATTTCAAAAAACAAGTATGGCGCAGCCGTCACCACCGACATCCAAAAAGCCGTAGATATATGGATGAAGAACGGTGCTGCCAAATTTATATTGATCAGTTTTATATGGAACTCCTGCGTAAAGAACTCATCGTGCAAATCAAATCTCTCACCGATATAACGCAACAGGTCATAGAATATGAAATCATCGTGGCATGGAGCAAGCACTACATTATCAAACAAATAGGGCATCGCAATGAAATAACCCACAGCCAATATGAACCACACGCCGAGAATACGAAACAATACCCGGCGCAGTTCGTCCAAATGATCCCAGAACGTTAATTCTTTATCTGACATGGTGAGGATATGCCAATGTGAGAATGATTATTTATCCGCAGGTTTATCCACCTCTTCCTTTGCTTTGTTTATTTCGTCTTTAGCCTCATTCACACCTTCCTTGAAGCTCTTTACGCCTTTACCTAAGCCACGCATCAATTCAGGGATTTTCTTGCCGCCAAACAACAGCAAAATAACCAGTGCGATGATAATCCACTCGGAACCGCTGGGCAAGAAGCCCAATAAGAGTAAGTTTGTCATAGTCATATCGGATTAAATTTGCTTGCAAAGATAATAAGATTTATGATTTATGATTTACGATTTGCAATTTATTCCGTTGGCATGCTCACATTATGCCGCGGATTACAGTTCACAAATCAGGCATCACACCCCCTTTCAATCCTGATAATATATTCTCTTCACACGTGTCGAGACACTTGTCAGCACCTCATACGGAATGGTTTCAAGCACATCGGAAAGAACGGTTATAGGCAGATGATCTCCGAAGATTTCCACACTGTCACCTTCCTTACAGTCAATATCCGTTACGTCGATCATGCAGACATCCATACAAATATTGCCTACATAGGGAGCGCGCTGCCCGTTCACCAGGCAATAGGCGCGGCCGTTGCCCAAATGGCGATTCAGCCCGTCGGCATAACCGATAGGAATGGCTGCGATGCGCGAAGGGCGCACCAAATGTCCCTTGCGGCTATATCCCACCGTATCTTCTTCGGGCACATCACGAATCTGCAGGATGGTAGTCTTTAACGTACTGACGTTATGCATTATAGAATTATCTATCGGACTGATGCCATACAACCCGATTCCCAGCCGCACCATATCAAACTGCGCCCCCGGAAAACGTTCAATGCCGGCAGAATTACATATATGGCGAAGTATCTTATATGGAAATGCCTCCTGCAACAGCATGGAAGCCTTTTCAAAAGTCTCTATCTGCTTACGCGTAAAGGCATCGAATTGCGGAGCATCACTCCCCACAAAATGCGAGAACACCGAACGGGGAATAACCGCGTTCTGCCCTTTCAGACGTTCTATGAGCCGGGGCATATCTTCCGGAGCAAACCCCAACCGGTGCATACCGGTATCCAGCTTCACATGGATAGGGAAATTGGTAATCCCCTCTTTCTCGGCTTCCTTAATCAATGCGTCCAGCAGGTGGAAGCTGTACACTTCCGGCTCCAGCTTATAATCGAACATCGTCTTGAAAGCGGTCATTTCCGGATTCATAATGATGACGCTTGCCGTAATGCCGGCTTTACGCAGGTCCGAACCTTCATCTGCCACGGCAACAGCCAGATAATCCACATGATGCTCCTGCAAAGTTTTGGCTATCTCATACGATCCGGCACCATAGGCGGAAGCCTTCACCATACACACCATTTTGGTTTCGGGTTTCAGTTTACTGCGATAATAATTCAGATTGGCAATCATCGCACCAAGATTCACCTCCAATATCGTTTCGTGAACCTTTCTCTCCAAAACCTCCGTCAATGCATCGAAACCAAACTTACGCGCGCCCTTAATCAGGATTATTTCATTCTCCAGCGACAGTTCACCTTTTCCAATGGCATCAATCAGCGCAGCCGTATCAGGATAAAAAGCTTTCTCGATATTAAATCGTGAGGCACATGAGGAGATTTCATTTCCCACACCAATAACACGTTCTATTCCCCTGCTGTTCACCAACTGTGCCACCTGGCGATAAAGAGTAGGAGTATTCTGCCCGGTTTCCAATATATCCGAAAGAATAAGTGTCCTCTTCAGTCCCTTGCTCTGTGAGCGACGATACAGAAAATCGAGCGCTATGTCCAAAGAGCCGAGATCCGAATTATAACTATCGTTTATCAGCAAACAGCCATTTTTACCCTCTTTCACTTCCAGACGCATTGCCACCGGCTCCAATTTTGCCATACGCTCCGTTATCTGCCCGGCAGGAAGCATCAGATACAGGCAGGCTGCCAAACAGTTCAACGAGTTCTCGATAGAAGCATCATCTATGAACGGCAATGTAAATGTGTTGTCCATATCCAAATAACGATAGGAAATAACGGTAGAGTTCTCCTGCTTTTCCACCTTGTTAATATACAAGGGGCGCTCCATATCTCTCCTGCTCCATGCTATTTCGCGGGCCGAAAAGATGGATTTACTTACACAATTACTGATAAACTCGTCATCACCATTATAAATCACGACATCACAATCCTTAAAAAGCGCCAGTTTTTCCATGCACTTCTCCTGCAAAGAGAAAAAATTCTCCTGATGTGCGCCGCCTATATTGGTTAGAATTCCGATGGTCGGCTTGATGATATTTTGCAAAGCGCGCATTTCTCCCGGCTCCGAGATTCCCGCCTCCAAAATGGCAAGTTCTGTTTGCTCGTTCATCTGCCATACAGACAAAGGCACACCTATCTGCGAGTTGTAACTGCGGGGTGAACGGGTGATAACACGTTCCGGACTCAGCAACTGGTGCAGCCATTCTTTCACAACGGTCTTTCCGTTACTGCCGGTAATACCGATAACAGGAATCTGGAACCGGTCACGATGTTGTTCCGCCAGCTTCTGCAATGCTTTCAACGGACTTGGCACAACCAATAAGTTGAGATCCGGAAGTGGAGAGC
>ENA-OPWO01000326-OPWO01000326.1-human-gut-metagenome-genome-assembly--contig:-NODE-326-length-18403-cov-3.642304_pt1 | contig 18403 bp, 19 predicted proteins | sample MGYA00241510_ERZ502012 | MGnify/ENA primary metagenome ERZ502012 (study PRJEB25962, sample SAMEA2041923) | human gut metagenome | biome: human gut; feature: human-associated habitat; material: faeces...
AAATAGAGTGCACAGAACCATTGTTCCAATTGTTCCGGTCCCCCCCGATGAAAAGCACCCAAACCATTGAACATCAATCACTTAGGGGCCGGAACAATAAAAATTTTATTGTTCCACACATTGTTTATTATGAAAAAAACTGAGAAATTGGGGCTACCCCCAACCGGAAAAATTGGAGTGTTCCGGCGATGGCTTGGAATCTACTCAAAAGAGGAGCGGGAGGTCCTGGACTACGCCCGCAAATTGAAAAAGACCACCATGCAAATAGCACGGGGTCAACTGACTCTGCTATCCCGTCCGTACTGGATGCGGCATGAGGACTGGCGTGAAGTCCGCAAACTACAAAACAAATTAGAAAGGAGGCGTAGAAAATGATTGCAATTTACCTGTTGGCCACTATCGGCCTGTTCGCGATTTTCGGCGGGATCCGCCAATGGTGGATCAGTCCCAAACGGAAATTGACCCGATCCATCAAGCAGATGGAGAGAGCGGAAAGACGGATTCAAAAATTCAAAAAGAAGTCGTAGGTGCCAAATTGGTCCAGTAGAAATTGGTGCCAAATTGGTCAAGTAGAATTGGTGCCAAATTGGGCCTTCTCTCGACCCACAAATACTGGACGGCCCTCGCGTATACGAAATTAAAACCAAACAAGCATGAAAGCAAAACACTTTAAGCAGCTCGGGAAAAACTGGGCTTTGTACTCGGAAGTCAATACCAAGTACTGTAATTGGACCCCATCCATCGCAACGGTCCACGAAGGCATGATTTGGCCGAACGGCATTTCGGTCAAGTTCCTGTGGTTCGGCGTGACCCTCATTCGCGTAAGCGAATAAATCAAAGATCCCCGGGGCCAAACGCTCCGGGGATTGTTGTGCAGAAATAAATTTTTAATTTGTATAAGGTTTAATTATATTTGAGGCATGGCACGAAGTACATATAAAATGAGTCCGCTCGCCTATATGGAGGAGGGACAGAAAAGGCGAGACGCCGGAGATTTTGTAAAGCCCACCGATGCGGAGGAGCTTTATTTTGCATTCATTGAGTATTGCAAATTCATGAAGGATAACTATTTCTCCCAGGCTCACAAGAATAAGAATGGCGACGACTGCAGCGTCTACATTTCCCGCCCGATGACCATCGAGTCATTCAGGCTGTTCGCTGGGATCAATCCTGTTGAGTACGGGGAACTCACGGGGGATCCGGTAGCAGCTGCAATTGGTGGCACCATCGAGGACGCCATCAATTCCCAGCAAATTGAGGGAGCCCTGGTTGGCAAGTACGCTGCCAGCCTCATCCAGGTGCTTCAAGGACGCAAGACAAATGTCAACCTGACGGGAGGCATCACTCTCGAACAGATAACAGGAATGGAGGTAAAATAAAATGGGACGCCGGCTTCAATTTGACACCAAAGGCAACGAGAAGCAGAAGGAAGTGGCTCGGTTATGGCTTGATGACTCGGTCACTGACATTCTGTATGCTGGCACGAAAGGTGCTGGCAAATCCTACCTCGGGTGTTCCTTGATAGCCGGCGATGCCCTCACCTATCCGGAGACATTTTATTTTATTGCGCGTAAGACGGCCGCCGACTTAGTTCGATACACCATCCCCTCTCTCTACGAGGTATTCGCCCATTGGGGTATCACGGAGGACTATTACCACTTCAATGGTCAATACAATTTCTTCGAGTTGTACAACAAAAGCCGCATCTACCTGATCGACGCCAAGTATAACCCCAGTGACCCCATGTACGAGAGGTTCGGCTCCATGCAGATGACTCGGGGATGGATCGAAGAGGGTGGCGAGTTTATCCGCGAGGCGAAGACCAACCTCCAGGCTTCTATCGGTCGATGGAAGAATGACGTTTACAAGCTGGCTCCCAAACTCCTCATCACCTGCAACCCGTCCAACAATTTCCTCTACACGGACTACTACAAGCCATGGAAGGAGAACAAGCTGCCTCCTTGGCGTCGGTTCGTCAAAGCTCTGCCCCAGGACAACAAGACTCTCCCAGACACGTACATTGAGGGGCTTCTCCGGAACCTGACCCAGTCGCAGATCGAGCGACTGGTCTTTGGCAACTGGGAGTATGACGATGACCCGAATTGGCTGGTCGACTATGATGCAGTGTGCGACATGTTCAGCAATGAGTTCGTACTCCCGACGGGCAATCGGTTCATTAGCACTGACCTTGCCGGGAAAGGTAGAGACAGTTGGGTGGTTGGAACCTGGGACGGCATGGTCTGTCGGATCCCCATCGCCAAAGGCTTCTCGGAAGGCAAGGAGATGGAGGAGAAGATCGCCAAATTGGCCACCGGTCTGAAAGTCCCCCGGTCCAGCATCGTCTCTGACGCTGACGGACTTGGGTTCTACTTGGAGAGCTACCTGAAAGGCATCCGGGAGTTTCATGGAGGACAGTCAGCCATTGACTCCAAGACGTACAACAACATCAAGTCGGAGTGCGCATTCAAGCTGGCGGAGCTCATCAACAAGCGCCAGATCCACATCATCTGCTCTCCCGAAGTTCAGGAGAAAATCAAGCAGGAGATGACGGTGCTCAAGTCCAAGAACACGAACTCCGCTGAGCAGAAGCGAGAGCTCATCTCCAAGGACACCATGAAGCAGCTCCTCGGTAGGTCACCGGACTTCCTGGACATGCTCATCATGCGAATGATATTCGAGATCAAGCCGAAGGCGACTGGCATGAAGTCCGCCAAAATCATAATCCCCGCAAAACGATGATACTGGACATCATAACCCTCATCCGCGACATGGTCAAGATGGTCAATCCTCTGGCCGTCTTTGAGTGTGACCAGGCTCGGATGCTGAACGTCAAAGTGGACACGATGGAGAGGTTTGTTACAGACTCGGACGGCAATCGGACCTCGTCCGACTTCGTCTATGTTGAGGAACCTACCACTGGCTACTACGATACCCCGTACCGGGGCTACCCAACTCAGCGTACCATCATGCAGGTCTACTTCTGCAAGTTTGAGCCGATGGCCAACGATGCCTACAAAGGCGACACGAAGTTCAGCCAGAACTCGCCCACCATCGGACGACTGGAGTTGAAGAGCCAAATCGAGGAGCAGATGGTCAGGCCTTTCCTCTACTTGCTCAAGACCTCTCAGCTGGTCAAGCAATATCCGGAAATCATGAACACTGTCCGGGTGCTGTACCCGTCTTCCAGGTTTGACGCCAATGAGGTAAGCGTTGGGCTGGAGTTCACCTTCAAACAGGACTGGTGCATTGAATCGTACAAGAACAAGATCTGGCGCCCCCTCCTCGAAGTGGTAAAGCCCGGGTTTGACTTGTCGGGGCACACTCTATTCTTTGACCGACAGGACTTGCCCATGCCGGTCTATCCCCCAGACTGGAACCAAGCTTTGGTGACCGCAGTGGATTTGTCTCTATTGGCATTCTCCATCTCGCAAACAAACAATTTTGTTGGACAACTTACTGTTGATGGGAATGGCGACTTAGTAGTAGATTACCCATGGACCGAAGAGGACGGGTGGAAGAAGTCGAGTGTGACGTATCCCGACATGGAACCCGGCTCTGGGTTCGTCGTTCATAAAATACATTTCGATGACATCCCCGAACAGTATTGGAGTCTCAAACATTGCTACATAAAATGATCCAGCGAATCGACATACAAGGCGGTCAGATGACGTTCGGCCAACGCATAGAGCTTGGCCGGATCATCACTGACAAGGAGATGACCGACATTGACAAGATGAAGGAAGGCATGCAATGTCTCGGCGTCAAATGGAGTCTCAGGAACACCTCCGAAATTGTCGAGTACTGGTATGAGGTTCTTCTGGGCATTAAATATTGGATCGAGCGAGAACAGACTGAGCTCAAGTACGAGCCCAATGCTGAGGAGAAGGCAGCCGGCATTGCTCAGTTCTCTCTGGTGGTTGGGGAGATGGCCACCATCACTGCACTGGCCAAGGACTACTCGAAAGACCCGGATGAGATTCTGGAATGGAAATACGGGAAGGTGTACAACCTCCTTTTCACCAACTTGCAGAGTCACCTCTTCCGGGAGCGACTGAACAAGGAACTGGAGCGTAAGGCTCAGCAGAAAGCCAATGCTCGCAAACCCAGAAACAAATGGCGGTAGGACTGGAACAGATATTGGCTGAGGGTCTCACCCAGATGAGGGACGAGATCATCCGGGCATCACAGGACGCCGGGCAGGAAGCCTCCGGCAGAACCTATGCTCAGATAACAGTCCAGACGGGACGAGAAGGGGAAACAGTTTGGGGAACGATCGAAGCTCCAAACTACTTCTACACTCTCATCCGGGGACGAGGTCCTGGAAAGATCCCCGCCAATTTGGGACAGATCATCATGGAGTGGGCAAAGCTCAAAGGCATCACATTCTCGGATCCCAAGGACCTGGTCCGATTCGGAAATGCCACTGCATGGAAGATAAAACGAGAAGGCTCAGAGCTTTACCGCAATCACATTTACGTTGACTTGGTCGACACTCCCGCTGATAACTTCGAGGAGTACCTGGCTCAGCATTTGGACAAGACAATGGAGGTCCTCATTGAAGAGGCATTCACTCCTGACAACAATATGGACCACGGATATATAATATAACGCGATATGGCAATTACCAATCAACCGGCTGAGGATTCTTTATACTCAGCATATTCGCAAATACCAGTTGAGACCGACAACTCAACACCTGGGCTTGAGATCAAGACTCAGAACTTTGACGAGGACAATATGGTCTCGTTGAACATTATAGACAATGAGGCGGTCGAAGTACTTGATAACAGTGGAGGTAGTAGTAACGACTATTCTGTGAAGTTTCCTCTCCCTAGAAAGGTGGTACCCGGGGAATGGTATGCTTTTAGGGTTTATCGCGGGGCTGGAGTGGGTGCCACTTCACTCACCGTTGCTTTGTTCCAAGCAACCAGTTCGGGGAATCTTACCACTGTGATTGCTAAAACAAATATACCAATTGGTGACAACATGACGTGGAAGGTTCAGGTACCGCGCATTGTTACAACAGGATCCCCCCGCGATTTCCTTGTCATTTTTGCAGGTATCGAAGGAGCAACAGCTGGAGTGAAGGTTACTCTCTCAGGTATGAGTTTGGCCTACGGGAATAACTTTGTCAGCTATAGCCCCAGTCCAGTTAAAGCAGCGAACTCACTAACTGAAAGCATCAACATCTACAGAGACTCGGGATTCGGGACGACGAAGAAATACGACCTCAGTTTCTTGGCAAAAGCCGGATTCCGGGACGACAGATTGAGAACATTTCCGTACATAGACCGATCCATCGGCTTTGCCATTGACTACAGTCTCATATCGGCATATGCTTACAGAGGCATCGGCGAACGATACTTCAATGTTCGATATGCCTCCCGGGGAGTTAGGGCTCGAGGCTACAACGCTAATTTCACCGAGTCATACTTAGGACTCGTACTGACTGACCGGGTTCCTGACAACGACGGGAATCTGTATGTAAAAAAATACTACGGGTATCCGTACTACGTCACCCTATTCCCGAGAGGGTTTTTGGGGTCACCAAATATCGCTACATCGGTCGACGTTCGGGTTAAACTTCATGAGGTTGCCGAAAAACGATTTGATATTTCTACCCGACTCAACATCCCCCTTGTGTACGAATTTGAGGATGAAGCTATGGATGAAGCAGACTACGTAAAACTCGGACTTTCTGGAGGAGCATACCTTTCTCAAGCATGGAACATCATATTCGTCGATACGGAGATACCTTGCAACCCATTCTACATTCGCTGGATAAACCAGAAAGGCGGATGGGACACTTACATGTTTGAGCAACACAAGAAGTATACGCAGGAGGTTGACCGGGGAGACCAATACGTATTAGCGAATTCCAGAGACCCCTATGCCTCACAGACGAGAGGCGAGTTAGCTCCGGAGTTTAAGAACATAGTCCAAGCAGGAGCAGAACAGCTTGATGAGAACGACTTCAACTTGCTCAAAGGAATTGCTCTCTCGCCTCTTGTTCAAAGGTACAACTACTCAGTCAAGGCATGGCAACGAGTCCTAGTAAATGACACGGACTTAACTTGGGACACCAAGACTCCCAGGAACACTGTTAGCTACGAGTTCCAGCTTATTGACGAACAAACTCAGTGGTAATATGAACTACGAACTACTCATGAAAGGCATTGACGGCAAGGTCTGGTCCCTGGACCTCCCGCTGGATGCTCCTGCGATGAATTACCAGATCAACAATCTGGCGGAGCTGAAAGACAGGAATGCCTCGTACTCCCAGCGGATCAGTCTGCCCAGGACGACCCATAACGAGCAAGCATTCCAATTCAGTTTTGTAGTTGGCTCAGGTTCGGGTGTGCCATACATGAAGTTTCCTTGCCAACTATTCTATGAGGGAGCACTCATATCCCCGGCTGGAGCAGTATTGAACATCGTAGACGTATCAGATACATCGATCGGGGTCCAGATCCTCGGGGCAACCGTTGACCTGTTCGACACACTAAACAACACTGACGCGAAGGACCCAGGGGATGGTATGTTCCTCCTCAAGTGGTACACGGACACAATGGGACAGACTGAGCGATACCTCTCCGGCCCCGAAGGGGTTAAAGTCCTGTACTTTTGGCTGTATGCAACTCTACAAAAGAACCCGAACTTCCCCCCTTTCGCCATGGAGGCAATCAGGCAAGTCAGTGAGTTGGACAAGTTCTACCCCCACCTCAACTGGTATGACTTGGTGACATGGATCTTCGATCGAGCAGGCTACAGTCTCGAGACCGACGTGGACCCCGCCGACCGAGCCGAAATGTTTTTGCCTTGCACTTACCCCGTTTTGGCAGACAACCCCAAGGCTCCGAAAGCATCCGGAATTGGCTGGATCCGGAATCCCACGGTTGGCACCACCGGGGTGACATGGAAAGGCTCCCCCGGGGTAACTCTCAAGGACCCGGTCGCCGGACGTTTGACTATAGGCCCCACATCCGGAACATTCAACTGGATGACTCTATGGGACACGACCATCACGTTTAAATTCTCGTGGTCCAATATTTCTGCCATCCAAAAGAGTAGTGTGGCAGTCAAAGTTACCCACTACAAGAACGACGGAACCAGTGCTGTAGTGTTGACAAGGTCCTGGTCATCGGGGTCTTCTGGCAGCGCTTCGGTCGACATCCAGATGGAGGCAGGGGAGCACATACTGGTGTCTGGAACTCTCGTCATAGTCGTTAACCCTGTCAATTCGTTTGACATGAGATTTCCGGTCAGCATTACTGCTCCTCCTGTGCCTGAAACTTCACCAGGGGATAAGCCCCAACCCGGACTAACCTATGACCTCCTGGCCTCTACTGGATTCAAAAGCTTGGGGGACATAGTCAAAGCATTTGTCCAGCTGTTTGGTCTAACCGTCGACGTTAATCCCGTCACAAAGGTAGCAAGAGCATACTCTATGCAGGAGTTTTACAACAGACGAAGTTCGTCCGGGAAGAATTGGTCTGACAAGCTGATAAAAGGAAAGGACACCAAACTTACGTTCCAATTGTCCAGCTATGCCCAGTCCAACGAGATGAAGTTAGAGGATAATAAGGACAACAACGTTACTGACTCGTACAAGTTCAGCATCCCGGACGTCAACCTCCAGCCCACCAAACTCCTGTTCCAAATTGGGTTCTTGGCAGGGCTCAACCAAAGACTCCATGATTCGGACATTACAAATAAGACTCATACACTTGCTAACTACCCTATCTGGACCGTCAATAGAGGTCGGATGGAGAACGGGGAAATGACCGAGACGACTTGGGAGTACAATGTTCTAAGTAAGCCGATGGTCGTCCACATAGATAAGTCTGACTTTATGCGGCCCAAGGTGAAGGTAGGCCACACCCTTACCCAGGTACGACTATACACGGCGTATTTCAAAAATTTGAAGTACTACGTTCCTAAGTACTACGACAAGCTCATCAACAATATACTCAAAAGCCCAAAGATCCTACAGGTCCAAATTCTTTTGGACTCGCTCGACATTCAAAGTCTGGACTTGTTCAACCCGATATGGCTGGAAGAGCATGGGTTCTGGTTCTACGTTTCGAAAATAAACAACTTCCAAGCTGGAAAGATACCCAAAGTAGACCTAATACGAATGTGATATGGCCGAAGAACAGAAAAATACAATTTACAACGTCCGTGTAACAGCTGAGGATGCCCTCAAGACGTTAGCCGAATTGAAACTCCGGTCCCAGGAGTTGAGAGACCAGCAGAAGGCTCTCGGCAAAGTAACTGAGGAGAATGCTCAAGAATACTATGCGCTTGACAACCAGATCAAGGCAATCAACAGCGAGGCGAACAAGTACCAGAAGCAAATCCAGAACAACATTAAGCTCCAGAACCAACAGGAGGCAAGTTTAGCAAAACTTAGAACCCAGCTGGCTTTGGACAATGCCGAGTTTGCAGAGCTGGGCAACTCAATGAAGGACGCGGCTCGTAAAGCCGAGCTCGGCAAGCGCATTGCAGAAACCACCGAGGAGCTCAAAGCTCAGGAGGAGGCACTCGGGGACTATCGCCGGTCAGTTGGTAACTACGAGAAGGCAACGGATAACCTGAAACAGGAGCTCAACGACTTGACCGACACTCTGATCCGGATGGCTCAAGCCGGGGATACGAGTTCAGCATCCTTCAAGGAGATGGTCAAGCGAGCTGGGGAGCTCAAGGCGGCAGAGGACACGGTCAATACAGCCATCGACCAGACTGGACGAGGAATCGACACACTGGTCGCTGTCACGGATGCAACTTCGGCAATCACTTCCGTCTACGGTTTATGGACCACAGCCACTCAGGTACTGGGGAGCGAGAACGAGGAGCTCAATGCTACCATGACGAAGATGATAACCATCATCACGGCTCTTTCCTCTTTGTCTTCTCTCCAAGCAGCTCTCTCCAAGACCGAAGCCACTTATCGAGCTGCATCTAACTTGGTTCAGCTGGTTGGCATCAACCAGACTCTCGCTGAGACGAAAGCGATAGCTGCTAAAAATGCCGTACAAGGAGCTAGCAACATCCTCACCAAAGCAGCAGCAGCTGCCACATGGCTTTGGAACGCGGCTTTGGCTGCCAACCCCGTTGTATTGGTGGCAGCAGCAGTGGGCGGATTGGTGGCTGGAGTGGTTGCTCTTACGAACGCATTTAACAGTAATACGGAAGTTCAAGAGAGAGCAACCCGGGCAATGGAGGCATACAATCGAGCTGCCGAAGCCTCCACGTATGTACTGGATCAGATCGAGACCAAGCGGAACACTCTGTCCAAAGCCGAGGAGATCCGGGGCAAGAGAGAAATAGAAAATCTCAAAGCCAATCATGCCACGTCGGAACAGATCGCCGAAGCTCAGCTTAAATCAGCTAACAAGCTCCGCGAGATTGAGATGAGTGCAGCTCGTCAAAGACAGATGGCTGCAATAGATGAGTTCGACTCCTTGAAGAAGGTGATTGCAGCCAAGGAGGAGGAGCTCAACACATGGTCAGGAAGCTTGGCCAAATACAAGGAGGCCAAAAAGGAACTCGACGATTTGAAAGGCCGATACCAAGAACTGTTCCGGACAATCGAGAATGAAGGAGCCGCAATTGCTAACTTGGCTCTTGAGACTGCAATAGCCAACCGGGAGGCTCAGCAGGCCATTGCCGATAAGGCTCTGGAGGTTGCTTTGAAGAACTCGGAAGCCATGCAGAAGATCCGGGAAGACGATCTCAGGTTCCAAACAACATTCCAGTCTACGAACATTGCCATCCGGATGGAGTATGAGAAAAAGCTCTACAAGGCAGCTCAGGATGGAGCCCGGGAACGTCTGGCTCTCCAGAAAGCTCACGGCAAAATTACTAATAAGGAGTATCAGACGGCTCTGAATGCCATGGCTCGGTCTGACAAGCAGTTCTACGAGAACCAAGCCAAACAGCTCAATGACTACCTTGCGGGGGTGAGAGCAAACATATTGGCTGTAGCTTCCGGAGGCACAGTCGATATGCAGATTGCTCAGGTTACTCAGAAGTACCAGGACGCCATGAAGGAGCTGGCCAACATTCAGTCTCCCCAGTTCGTGAGAGGTATGAGCGAGGAGGAATACCAGAAAGAGTATGCCGCTTATGAGCAGTTCCTGGTCAACAGAGCCGAACTCGAGAAACAGATCCAACAAAACCTCCAGGATGAAATTAAAAAGATCCGCGAGGACGCTACCAAACAGCAACTTGACCGGTTCAACCAAACTCTAAACGAACAGTATGCCGAGGACCTCTCGAAGGCAGCGGACAACGAAAGGGAGAAGCTGGAGCTCGAGAATGAGATGCTCCAGAAGCAAATCGAAGCCAGGAAAGCTGCCGGGGAGAAAACCTATGAGCAGGAGGCCCAGCTCCGAGCCAACAATCTTCGTCTCCAGCAAATGGACCTCGACAAGGAGCTCGCTCAAGCCGAGTTAAATCACAAGTCCAAGTATGAGATCAGGAAAAGGTATCTGGAGGCAGAGTTGGCAGCAGCTCAAGGAAACGAGGACGCCATTGCTCAGATCCAACTCGAGATGGCCGAGAACGAGGAGTCTTTATGGGAGGAGCGAATCGAGAAGCTCCAGGAGTATGCCGAAATGGCATCCGGCTTTGCTAATGCTTTCAATGACTTGGCCAGTGCTCTCGGGGAGCGCCGGGCTCAGGAGGTAGAAGAACAATACAGCCGGGAGGAGCAGGCATTGGCAAACATGTACGCTAATGGCCAAATCACGGAGGCCCAGTACAACGAGAAGAAAGTCAAGATGGAGAAACAGAAGGAGAAGGAGTTGGCCAAAATCGAACGGGAACAAGCTATCCGGGAGAGGACAATGGGATCCTTCGAGATTGGCATCAATACTGCCATCTCCATCATGGCATCGGCTAAAATGGGATTCCCTTTGGCTATCCCGTTCATTGCAGCAGCTGCGGCTTTGGGAGCAGTTCAGATGGCAGCTCTTTGGGCAGCTCCTCTGCCGAAAGCCGCAAGAGGTAAATACATTGAGGGACCCAGTCATGCCGCTGGAGGAGTGCACATTGAGGCGGAAGGAGGCGAGACCATCATTAACAAGAAGTCGAGCCGCATGTTCCTGCCTCTTCTGTCAGCCATAAACGAACTCGGTGGCGGAGTACCGTTCACTAAAGTTGGATCGGACGGGGGATATGCTATCCGATCATTCGCTGAGGCGTCGGAACCTATGAATCGGCTTGACATGGAGAGGGCAATTCAAAAAGCATTTGGCCAGGTGAGAGTGATTGCTACAATCGAAGATATTCGGAGGGAAGATGCTAACTACGTGCAGATTCAAGACCGGGCTAATTTTTAAATAGTCCAGCACAAATAGTATTTCAATATCTATTAGGAATAACTATATTTGTATCGAAATAATTTGGCACATGATATTCATCAACTTAAAAGGCGCAATTGACTCCGAAGAGAATCGGGTCATGATGGAGCTTTGGGGAGGGCCCTCAGAGATCTGTTCCGTGGAGACCTTCCGCCGGGTACTTGATGAACACCCCGACGAACAGGAGGTGTGCATCAACATTGACTGTGACGGGGGCTCTGTTGAGGAGGGCTTCAAGATTTATGACCTTCTTCGCATGAGTGGGAGGACGATATATACAAATATTGTCGGGGGATGCCACTCGATGGCAGTGTGCATCCTGTTGGCAGCTCCGGCAGAGAACCGGTCGGCAAACAGGAATTGCCGGGCACTCATCCATCGGGTATACATGCCGGTCGGGGATTGGCTCACTTCCGACGATGCTCGTAGCATTGCCGAAGAGCTTGCTCTGGAGGAGGAGGCTATTCTTGACGTGTATGTCGAGAGAACAGGTCAGGACCGGGAACGGCTCCGCAATGTCATGCATGAGGAACGCATCCATGATGCCAAATCACTTCTTGACTTGGGATTCATTTCCAAAATCAATTCATACAACACAAACCAAATTTTTAATGCTATGGCAAAAAACGAAAAAAGCGCTTATGAGAAGTTCATGAGCAAGGTCAAGGCATTCCGGAATGGCAAGAAAGGCGCTCCCGCCAATTTTGACTATCTGGATGCTGAGGGTCAGGTCGTTCTCCAGACCGTAGGTGAAGAGGACAATCTGGCCGAAGGTGTAGAGGCAACTCTCGCCAATGGCGAGACGTCGGGCACTGTCGTTCTGGAAGACGGTCGGGTGGTTACTGTCGAGGACAACATCGTCACCAGCATCGAGATGGAGGACACCGAGTCTCTCGAGGACCGCGTTGCAGCACTGGAGGCGATGCTCGACGAGGCAACGAACCTCATCGAGGAGCAGGAGAACGAACTCCGCAACCTCCGTGGTAGCAACTACCGCCCGAAGAACCGCAAGACGGTTCTGCCCGGAGGCAAGAAGTCCGAACTCTCGGCAGCTGACCTTAAGAACGAAGCTCGCGAAAAGCTCCAGAAGGTCAACGCTGCCAAAAAGATTCTCAAGTAGTCAAACTCAAAAACTTTAGGAACTATGGCAAATAAAAATGGCGGATTTCTTGACATGGACAAGTTCACTTTTTGTGGACGTGTCATTCAGGCAATCTCGGAGATGATTATGGAGGACACCATTCAGGGTCCTGACATCAACTCCATTCACACAGTCTTCCCCGACATCGTCACTAACACCGAGGTGGGTTACATCGGCGAGGGCGGCATGGTCGGCGTGGTCAACACCGGGTGTAACCCGACTCCTCAGCCGTGGAACATCAACACCCGCAAGCTGAAATGGGAGCCCGGTGTCTGGGAGATCCTTCTGTCCCAGTGTTACACTGACCTCCAACAGTCGGCAACTATTTACTCTCTCCGCACCGGCGTCGACATTCCGGACTTCACGGATACGGACTACATGAACATCGTCATTGAGGTTCTGGAGCGCTCCATTATGGATTTCTGGTACCGCCTGTTCTGGTTCAACGACAAAGGCGCCAAGAACGTTACCGACAGCGGTATCATTACGGATGGTCTCGACCTGAAATTTTTCACCATCATCAATGGTTTCTGGAAACAGATTACCACCCAGGTTACAGCCAATCCGTCCCAGCGCGGAGCAACAATTACGGAAAATGCCGGGGCATCTTACGCAGCTCAGAAGCTTACTCCGGACAAGGCCAAGGAATACATTCAGTCGGTCGTGTTCAGTGCCCCGCTTCTGCTCCGTCAGCAGTCTGACAAGTTTATCCTCGTTACCCAGTCGGTCTACGATGCCTATCAGCAGTCTCTTATGGACGCTTGCTGCCTCGAGTCGGCTCGCTTGGCTCTGCTGAATGGCATGGAGGCTCTCAGCTTCAATGGCATCCCTGTCATCGCAATGCCCATCTGGGACAAGATCATCGCTACGTCGGAAGACACTGGCACGAAGCTCAACAATCCCCATCGAATTCTCTTCACCTCGAAGAGCGTGCTCGGCATAGGTGTTGATGCAATCGACAGCTTCGAGAAGATGCGGATCTGGTACGAATACAAAGACCGCGTAGTCTACGTAGAACTCATGGGTCGGGCGGATGCCAAGCTCACTAACCCGGATCTGTTCTCGGTAGGTATCTAATCCTTAAAAATCTAAGAAAATGGCAGGACTTGATTGTTCTAAAATCAAAACAGGATTCATCAACCAGGTGTGTGGTAAGCCGGCAATCGCCGGCACCACCGCCAGGGTGATTCTCCTCAGCTACTCGGACGTCGACAAATCGAAGTCTGTTGTAACTGACAACGTTATCTCTTCGCTCATCCTTAAGACCGGTGCCACTGGTTACGAAGTCGACTCGCTGCCCAACGCAACTGTAGGCTCGGACACCATCAATGCTGGCACGTACCTCAAGACTCACCAGCACAACGTAGTTGTCCGAATCTTCAAGAAGTCGGAAGCAGCCAAGAAGTTCGTAAACGGCCTGACCAATGCCCGCGTCATCGCTATCGTCGAGAACAACGACACCGGAGACAAAGGGGACACCAAGTACGAGGTGTATGGCTGGGACTCGGGTCTGGAGCTCACCGAAATCACTGTCACTACCGAAATGACCGACGGCGTCGCATACCAGGTAACTCTGGCCAACGGCACCATCGCTCAGGAAGGTTCGCTCCCGATGAGCCTCTTCGACACGGACGAAGCCACCACAGACCTCATGGTAGACGGGCTTCTGACCAAAGGATCTAAACCGTAGCACTCATGACTGACATGCTCGAAAGACTGAGAGCTTACCAATCCAAGTATGGGTCCCTGAAAGGCGAAGCCTATCGGGCCCATACATTGGAATTGGAAAAAAATCCCGCTCTCCATCGAGAAGTAGATGAACTTTCTCGATACTTTTTGAATAAGTCAGTTTCCCGATGCGGCTTCTGCCTGATCGAAGCCGACTTAGCATTAAGACGAATAACAGAACAACAAATGAAAAATGTAGCACACCCCGATTACGAACTCAGAGCAGGTACTCTGCTCCATGACCCGATCAACAAAGAGTTCAGCAAGATCCTCACCCCGAGGAACATCACGGAGGATCTCTGCCTGTACCACATCGCATTCAACAAGGATGCGCTCTCGTACTTCACCCGAGTTCCCGAAGACCTGAACGACCGACTGGAGAAATTCATGTCTCGTTATGGCAAGGAGATGCCGGACAAGGACGTGGAAATCAAAAAGCGTCAGGCTCAGGTCCTGAGCAAGCAGATCGATTCTGTCAAAGCCGAACTCGAAGAGCTGAACAAGAAACAGATCGAGCTGAACGCCAAGCTCGATGAGTATTCCAAAGCCATGGAGGCAATCCATGCCATTCTCGACTCGGCATCCGCCGAGGAGAAGACCGAGGAGAAGACCGAGGAGAAGACCGAGGAGAAACCCGCCGACATCGACACCGAGGTGAAGGAGTTCATCGACGCCGGGATGGATCTGGAAGCCATCAAAGAAGCCTATGCAGACTCGCAAATGTCTGCCGGGGAGATCGAAGAGGCTTACAACCGGGTAGTCAATCCCGTTTCGGAAACTCCCAAGAAGGGAGCCAAAAAAGGAGGGTCCAAATAGGACTGGTAATAGGACGGGGTCGCTTCCCGTCCCTCCTACTATTAAAATTACGCCAGTATGAAAGTTGCACAGATCAAATCAGCTCCTCAGTTCGTATCCCGGGACTGGAGGCAATATGGCATCCAGACATACGGAGATACCAATGATTTTCCCCAGACGGTCAGCGAGATTGTTCAGGCTTCAAAGACCGGCAATGCCTGCTTGAGCATATACAATGACTTCGTATACGGTCACGGATTCAAAGATCCCGGCATTTACAGATTACGGGTAAACAAAGAAGGGGAGAAGCTTGACAAGATCCTCCGCATGGTTTGCAAAGACTTTACGGTGTGGCATGGATTTGCAATTCATGTTAACTATAACATGAATTTCCGAGTCAGCTCGATCCACCACATCCCATTCGAATCCCTCCGACTGGAGAAGGCGGATGACAATGGGTTTATTGGCCGGACGGCATACCATCCGGATTGGGGTCACCGAGACAAGACGAGGTCCCGGTGGTCACCGTCTGACATTGAGTGGTTTCACCTCTTCAACCCGGATCCGGAGGTCATTCTCAACCAGGTGGAAGAGGCTGGCGGCTGGGACAACTACAATGGCCAGATCCTCTACTTCTCTGGGGACTCGGAAGGCAGCCCCTCTTACCCAGTCCCCATATTCATCGCTGAGATGACGGACATGAGAACTGAGGAAGCACTTGCCAATGTAGCCGGTAGAAACGCATGCTCCAACTTCTTGTCAGCTGGGATCTTGGTAGACATCAAGGACGAGACTCAAGATGAGTCTCAAGTGAATGAGACCCAAGAAGAACTTAACAAATTTCAAGGAGATGAGAACACTTCACAATTGTGGTACATCCAGTGCAAGTCAAAAGATGAAGTGCCCCAGTTCATAAGGTTCTCCGGGGAGAACTATGACAAAGCATTCGAAGTAACGCAGAGAGTCATCCCGGAGAACATTGGTCAAGCCTTCAAGCAGCCTCCCATTCTTCGAGCTGTTGACGTGGGGGCTAACTTTGGGGCTGATCTCATGACCAATGCCTACAAGTACTACAACTCTGTTACAGTCCGGGAGCGTCAGCAGCTGGAGGAGACTTTCGTATCGATCTTTGAGTACTGGTGGGCTCCTTTGGAAAATCCCGACTTCGCTATTCAGTCTCTCACTTACAATGCCGGCGAGACTATAGCAGACAGAATTGGCAAGGACAACATGACTCAGGTACTGGAGATTATCCGGGACCAGATGCTCTCCACTGTTCAGAAGAGAAACATGCTCAAGCTCATTTATGGGCTTTATGACGAGGAGATTATAAAACTCATGCCCGATGATACTCAACTCTAACGACCTTCGGAATGTTCGGCCGATAGCCGAGAACATCAACGATCCGGCCAGACTGGAGCCATACATCCGGGAGGCTGAGACCCTCCGATTGGTGGATGCCATAGGAGCCAACCTCTACAGATGGCTCGACGAGACAGACTTTTCCGGCCCCGGTCCTTTCCAATACGGGGACGTAACCATTACAAAAGATCAGTACACTGCCGCCATGGAAGGCGGGTATTATGATGGTGGCTGTTCCGGGGATGGTCGAAGCGAAGGACTCAAGATCGCCATTGCATACATTGCGTATTCCCGATTCATCGTCAACAATCCAATCAACCCCACTGCCTTCGGTGTGAGGTACAAAGATGGCGAATTCAGCACTCGAGTAGAAGACAACATAATCGTCCGTAGCTCGAACGAAGCACGGAACATCGGGGAAGCCTACCTCGAGAAGGCTATAAATCACCTTAAAGCTCTGCGGTTACTGACTCCATGTACTGAATACAAGGAGTCCCCGTCTCGTAAAATGATTATAGGACGTAATAAATTATAAGTTTAACAGATATGAAGGAGGAAGTCATGAGAGCGGGAAAATGGATATGCGGGAGCATTGTAGGGATTTGGGGGCTTTTAGCTCCGGTCCAGGTCCTTATCCTCTGTGTCTGTATTGCCGTTATCATCGACTTCATAACTGGAAATATTGCTGACTACAAGCGCCACAAACGAGCCCATCAAAAATATGTGTTCAAAAGCGAGAAAATGTGGGACACGTGTTGGAAGTTGGGGCTCAGCATTATCGGTATTGGCATGGCCTACATGCTTGACGTGTGTGTCCTCCCAAACTTGGGGGGTCTCAACCTTGCCAACTTCTTCGCTGCTTTTGTGGTCGGGACTGAGTTTTGGAGCTTTCTGGAGAACTCCGCAATCATTTCGAATCACCCCATATTCAGGGCTCTCCGGTCATACATGGAGAGATCAGTCAGCAAAAAAACTCAAATAGACTTTGAATGCCATGAAGACAAGTAAGTATTTTAAGCCCGAAGAATTCGAGCGATGCAACCCGTCCTGCTCCATTGAAGACATGGACCAGGACTTTCTCGATCTCCTGGATGACCTCCGTGAAAAGGCAGGCATCCCTCTCGTCCTCAATTGCGCTTATCGTTCCAAAGAACACGATAAGGCCAAAGGACGGTCCGGCAACAGTGCTCACACAGAAGGTTTGGCAGTGGACATCCGGTGTGCCTCGGGCCCCAATCGGATGAAGATCCTCCGGGCAGCCATTGCATTGCGGATCCGGAGGATAGGCATCGACGGGAATTTTATCCACGTAGATGCTTCTAAAACCCTCCCGCAGGACACGATATGGACTTACTAAAGAGAGTACTCTGCACAATAGTTCTTGTAGGTATAGGCTTTATAATCGGGCGTAAAACAGTCGAGGAGAAGACCGTTATAAAGTACGTCGATTTACCCCCAATTCAGGGGGAGGTCAAAGTCCCGGATTTGGTTCCAAAATGGGAGGGTTTTAGGAATCCAATCAAATTGATATATATCTATAAGGGCCAGGAGGAAAAGGTTCCCCAAACACCCCCAGAAATCACAAATGGAGGGGGTTTTGGGGAGGACAAAAAGGAGGTGGATACTCTGGAGAGCGTAAAAAGGACAATGTTGGACTGGAATACGACCAGGAAATACGCTGGAACATTCTTCAAAGATCCCAAAATTGGCCAATTTGACTGGGAGGCTACAGTCCAATACAACACTCTCCAGCATCTTACGTACAAGTATACCCCCGTCCGAGAACAGATCAAAGAAACGAGGTCCCGGAAATGGTCCCCCTTTCTGAGAGCTTCGGCTAACTCCTTCGGGCAGGTTGGGGTTGGGGGAGGCATATATTACAGAAATTTCGGAGTAGATATATCCTATATGCGGGACTTCGAGCTGACCCGATCGGGGTATGAGGTCGGCTTTAGCTGGAAATTTTAGGAAACTACTCCGTCCCGGGCTTAGGGGAGCCCCACATTTTGCG
>ENA-OPWO01000331-OPWO01000331.1-human-gut-metagenome-genome-assembly--contig:-NODE-331-length-18175-cov-5.236976_pt1 | contig 18175 bp, 18 predicted proteins | sample MGYA00241510_ERZ502012 | MGnify/ENA primary metagenome ERZ502012 (study PRJEB25962, sample SAMEA2041923) | human gut metagenome | biome: human gut; feature: human-associated habitat; material: faeces...
TAATGACAATTTTGAGTCCGACAAGCGATTTATTGAAACAGTTGCGGAATTAAGGTATTTGTTTGACGAGAATATCTTTATTTGCCGACAAAGGTACATAACTTTACGGAAAAATATGTTTCTAAAATATATAAATAGACAGCTGTGGGGAAAATGTGGGGAAAAATTAGATAATTAAAAAGGCTAAATGACTGGAAATAATCACTTAGCCTTTTAATCCGTACCCAGACCCGTACTTCGTAATTGCTGCGCCCATCATTCAAGACTGTCAAATCGGGTCTTTCCTGTCAAGCCAATGATGCCTATGCGTATGCCAAACACATGGATTACGGATTTCTCGTTCCGTGAACAAACACTTTATCCGCAACTCTGCTATGTGGTGTATTGGCTTAACTCCATTTCTATGGGCAACACTTTTGTTGCAGATTTCAAGCAGCTTTTATCGAAATACCCATCAGTAAGAACTCGTTTATTAGGCTTTCCTCATAATTGGGAACAAGAGCCTTTGTGGAGATAAAATAATTGCCCTGTTTCTTAAAAAGCACTGGGGCAAACCAGCTCCGTCTTTAATTGTTTCCAATAAATGGATTGTTTCAAGCCCCTATAGAAAGAGAACAAAAATTCCTGTGTGAAAATTAATCTACGACAAGGAGCAAGCAAGGAGCAATATCAAACAAAAATCAATACCTTTGCAGTACATATGAGATAGACCAAAACAAAAGTGGAATATCGGAAACGAATAGCAAGGAAAAGAGAAGAAACGACCCAAGTTGATGTCCTTTTTGAGTTAATAATCAATAAAAGCGTTAAATCTTCACCTTTTAGAATGTGCAATTAAAAATAACAACCATATTTCTGACTTATTATCTATAAAATATTGAGTAATAATCGGTTGTAAATACGGGTAATGTTTTGCTTTTATGTTATAACAAAAGAACGACTGGATATTGAATTTATTGCATTGAATTACAGTATTAATCAGAAAAACAATGGTGTTGATTTGGATTGCGTAAACTACAACTTTTATAGCTTGACACTGTTTATCTTGAATTCTCAGCAACTAACGCTGCGGCTGAATTACTCAATGGTAAAAAACATTTCTGGGCACAACTTAGACCTATCATAGATAGAAAGTTCTTCTTTAGATTAATGAAAATCTATGCATAGTACACACGCTTTTTGCAGATAGTCTGCTATTCTTTGATAATTTTCTTTAACTCCTTTTCTATATTTTTTTTACACCTATATATTTTTCTTTTGTCATCTTTTATATAATTATCACATATAAAAAAAGTTTGATGATAATTTCTGCCTTTTATAGTTAATACTAATCTTGGAGGCAATTTAATTATGTCACAGAGAGTTGCATTCTGTAAGAGTTCATACAGTTCTTGGATTGAAATATCATTATTAATAATGTATTCATTATCATCAAAATAATTTTTTACTAATATTTGCTTACAAACTTTTTTGTTTATAAGGTTAGGATGTATGCTATTTTTACAACAATCACATAGGCAAAACAACCCACAAAAACAAAATATTTTTAGTAATTTATTCATAAAGATAGTGTATTTTTATTTATAAAAAATAATTGTCATAAGGAAAAATCACTTTGCCTTATGACAATTATACACAGTTAGAATACTTAAAACAGATATTCTATTTCAACAGACTATCAAAAGTCCTTATTAACGAAATAGGATCTTTATCAAATTCTTTCGTATCTAAATTAGACACAGTTTCTTTCATCACAGGATATGGCTTAAATACAATTTTAAGCAACATTTTCGCACCAATACTACTTCCCATCCAATAACCCTTTGCCACATCTTCATTCTTTACCTTAAAATAGAAAACATAGTTTGTGCCTTCCAAATGTAATGTTTTGGTATTTGTTATTGTTGAGATATAGTGTATATAGGCAGACACATTTTTCCCTTCATACACAGGTTTGAGGAATATCGGAGTTTTGTATGGTTTTGGATTTTTGTTCCAAACGCTTGGCAATGATTTTTGCGCCATAAGCGGAACGAACTTTATCCATTCTTTAGATTTTGAATCGTAGTACTTAATGCTCTTTATCTCTGTAGATTTGTATTCTTTCTTTTCTCTAGACTTGGAATCTTTAGCAACAACGACATCACCATCATCAAGCATAAATAAAGTTTTTGTGACTCCCTTAACCACATTCCCGTTGTTTAAGGTAATTTCAACATTGTCCTGTGCTTGTACCATTACACACAACAAGAGGGCAAGAAACATAAAAAATATTCTTTTCATACTCATGTTTTTTACGGTTTGACTTAATGTCACAAAAATACTTTTTTTCTTTGCTATCCAAAAAAATAAACACGTTTTTTAACTTTTTTATCCGTGCGAATAGTAATATTTAACGCTTGAAACGAAAAATGGTTTATGGAAACTGTCAACTGTAACGCTTGGGGATGATGTTATTGACCTGTCATGTGACATTTTACTCTTGTATAGACTACACCCTTTATCCAAGTCTTCAAAAGAGACATTTGAGATAGTGTTACTTATAAGAAGTTTTTTAACTCGTAGAGAACAAACAGTTGCCCCGGAATCTTTCAAATAAAATAGCTCCTCACCGTTCTCCAATGATTATGATTCACACAGATCTTTGCATTTCTCCCAATGCGCATCGAATTCCTCTTTGCTAACCAACATATTGGTTTCTATCGAATACAAGTCATATTGCAGGATAATGGACATTGGAGGATTGAGTTTGATGAAATCTTCTGGAAAGCAACCATCTATTTCGACATTAGCTACGCCATAGTTGCCATCTGCAGAAATTGTGATAGCCTTTGATACTCTCACACCGTCAAACTCGCCATAGCAAATCGTGTCGAACACCTTTATCTTGAAATAGAACTTGTATAGCAATATCTTGTTATTGCATGGAAGTTGGCTTCTCAGACGGATGCACAAATGAGCCAAAGACAACAAAAAACTTTTCTTGGCATCTTTTGGAGACATTATCAGCGTGAAGTCCTTGCCAATCTGACCTACAGAATTTACTTCGACTTTTGTTTTAGGCGCTTCCTTAGAAACAAGTGCTTGGATCTCCTTAACCGCCTTGCTCCAAGTCTTAACGTAATCAGGAAAAATGAAGTAATAGTAGCTACAGAAAAAGAACTCCTTTGTCTCAGACTTGTATGAGACGAAAAAGTTGGCAGAATCAAAAGATTCGGTTAACTGTTCTTCGTGCATGATGTGAGAATCATCGGATGACTTCTCACAAATCGTACTAAGCATCTTGACTTGCCTCTTGAACCATATTTTGTATCTTTTGGCATAGAGTACAAAAATAATCGATATAACAGCCAAAATGACAAGCACGACAACACCGATAATATCTGAGCAGATATGAGTGATGACACCTATGCCATATATGATGACAATGCACCATAAAACGACCATTCCAAGTTTAGACATTATTTTTTCTATCATAAAGCTATTCGTTTTTGTTTTTTTTTGAATCCACGATTTTCTGTTATCTATGATACAGGCAGTGCCCTTTTCTGTAGTCTTCGGGAGATAATCTTTTTTTGTTTTCAAACGCCATTTTATAGTCTTCCACATGCCATTCCCAGGCTTCTTGCATTATATAATTTTTGTCATATAATATCCAAATTAACCTGTCCCATTCGTAATTCGTTGCTTTCGGAACCATCGTTACAAAACTTCCCTTTTTGCCACTTGGTCGATTGGCTTTTACTTGATACCTTACATTTTTATAAACAAAATCCGTCCCTTTGGCAACAGCAGTTTTGTCTCTCATGTAATCAGAGTATTCTTTCTCTGACATACCAACCAACATTGCTGCATCATATTCAGAGATGGAACTTGTAATAGACGGTGCAACCCCAAAACTTGCTTGCCATTGCAAGGCAATATCTGCAAGTTTATCTCTTAGCTTTATCTTTTCTTCCATAATTATGTTTATTTGAGCCTTGCGGACTTGCAATCCGCAGGAAGTACAACTTTATCTTCTTTCAATCAATTCCCCATCCCATTTTACAAGGTTCGGACGATGGCATCCATGCCATTTCTCGAAGTAAGCATCAATATCGCAAACTCTTGACATCACTTTCTCTTTTAATTTCTCAACTTGATTGTTGTAACCAATTTCCGTGAAGTAACGCCCTACCTTCAACCCTCCAGACCAAAACTCCTTGGATAGAGCAGGCATTCCCTTTATAAAATCAGAGTCAAGCCTCATTTCCTTTTCACTGTTTGGAAGTATGACGTATTTCAGACCTTCCGTCTCTTTAAGTGAAGAAAGAGAGCCAAGTTGAGGGGTGACCTCAAAGGCATTTATAAATATCTTTATGTATCTGTCGCCTTGTGTTATCCTTACCGACACAAAATCCAAGAACTTGCCCTGTCTAAGACGGCACATATCATAAATATAGCCAAAGCCACACCATCCAAAGTTTGATGTTTTGAAAGGTTCCTCAACAAACCCTTTTTCTTTTAGGATGGGAAGGGCATCTTTGAGGAAAATGTCTTTCCTTACTTTTAGAATATCTTTCCTTGTCGCTTGGTATTTCCGAACCTCTGGGCATTTCCATAACAGTAAAGAGAAAGCAAACAACACAAAAAAGAACACGATATGCCTCATACATAGATAATCTTTCTCAAAAACCGTGTCATGCTGCATATCATAGAAGAACTCGGCTTGCCCAATATTTTTGCAAAGTTCTCTGCTTACACCTACATAATAGTCCTTACCAGCGTATGCGATTTTAACCGTTGAGTGCATTCTGTGCCCTCTACAATTTACCTCCAGGATGGAGTAATTTGTAATCGGCTGTTCACATGAAACAATATAGTTTTGCTGCTGATATGTCGTGGCAACATATAGAGCAAAGCATAATACCCCAATGTTTATCGCTAAGACTATAGGAATCCATTTGTTTATTCTCATACCATAGTTGTTTTACCTCCCATAATCGTTCTAATCATTACGCTCCTTTTCGTCCGTGATAAGCTCTTTCATATCCACAGACAATAGCTGCGCTATTTCAAGAAGTGTGGTAAGATTGGGTTGAGTGCGGTTGCATACGTATGCATTGACCGTACTGAAACTCCTTCCCAACTTCTTTGCGAGCCATGTTTGGCTTATCCCTTTGTCCTCTAAGACTGCTCTTATGCGATTTAACTTCATGTTTTTATCGTTTTTACGCTACAAAAATAATATTTTATCGTGATAATCCATCCAAATCCCTTGAATATCTGCTGTATTCCCTCGTAATTTAGACAAAATAGAAATATAATTTGCAAAAATGGGACTAAGCAATTGGTTTCCCAATATGGCAAGATACATATATGCGTTTATGAATATGTTCTTTTTGCCATACTCTTAAAATGACGTTACATGAAAATTACTGTTGGTAACTACTCTTTTACCTTTGCAAAGACTAATCTTAATATTTTGTAAAATCACAGCATAAAATGTTGTTTTTCAGAAATTAGATTTAACTTTGCACTCGAAATCAAAGCGTTCTTTGTATATTGCAAAGTTGTGAAAGAAAAAGAATATAGCTCGTTTCTAAATCGTTAGCAGTTACACTTTTTAAAGTGCTTAACCCACTGATATTCAATTAATAAAAGATTTTGTTATGACTCGTACTGTGCACCAGAAGGTACCAGCAAGGAATGGCAGAAAATCCAATTTCCCTTCCATTGGTCGCCAGTTGCTCTCCGTGAGCAGGTCCCACAGATGATACTGGCTCAATATCGGTTCCGATTTGATGAACATCACTTGTCTTGCTATCTTATCCTTTGCTTCTCTGATGAAGTCCACACTCCCTGTGCTCTGGAGATTCCCACCACCATCTGCCTGCACGGATATCCTCGCCAGGCTTAATAGCCCTCATTCTACTACCTGCATGTTCTTTCGGGTCACGGGCGGATTTATTTGTCTTCACGATGATGTCGGTAAGCGTCTGATCTTCTATGCTGAGAGAAGAAGAAAGAGCGATGCGCCCTTTGAATGCCTGAAGGAAATAACCGACAATATCTCCTTGAGATGTTTGATAGTCTTATTGTCCATAATCTATGTCTTTTTTATTGTTATTTTCTGGGTGCAAAGGTACTGTGATTTCTCCAAGTGGGCAATATCACATGGGGTGTAAAAAGACTACCATACAGGGAGTAAAGAACATACCATACATTTGGTATAAGGCTGCCAAACGTATGGTATGTATGATGGATAACGTATGTGTATCCTATATAATTAAGGTGTAATTACTTTATAATGAAGGGTGTAATTACGGTGTGTCATGGATAGATCTCGATATGGCTGCTGCCTGAGTTGCCATTCTTGATAATCCTTATTTGGGTGGTGATGCGCTCGCTCATCGTGTCGGTATGACTGATGACGCCCACCTTCTTGCCTTGCGAACTTTGCAGCATGGCGAGGGAGTCGATGACGGTGGCGAGGGTATCGGGGTCGAGGGTTCCAAAGCCTTCGTCGATGAACAGATTCTCGAAGGAGATGTTACGGGAGGATAATGCTGACAGACCCAGGGCGAGACCGAGACTCACGATGAAGGTTTCGCCACCTGATAGGGAGGTGGTGTCTCGGATATCGTCGGCACGGTCGTGGTCGATGACTCGGATGCCCAAGGAATGCTTTACCTGCTGTAGTTCGTAACGGCTATTGAACTTTCTGATTTCCTGGTTGGCATGAGTTATCAGGAAACTGAGCGTATAGCATTGGGCTATCTTGCGCAGCGTCTTTCCGTCTGCTCCGATGGCATCCGTGATGGCTGTCCAGTCGTCCTTTTCCTGTGTTACGAGCTTCAGAGCCTCAGCTTTGTCGCCCAACTGTTTTACGGCTTCCTGGTGGTTCTGCATCCTGGCTTTGGCAGCAATCAGTTCGTTGCGCTGGCTTCTTTCCTGATACTCCTGCTGAATGGCTAAGAGAGCATCACGGGCTTGGGCTGGCTGATGTTCCAAGTGCTGCTGATGCGCCTTTTCAGCGCTTTTGTAAAGAGCGGTCGTTGAGGCTACGGCTTTCTCCTTTTCGTCCTTTTCCCGACGGATGGCATTCCAGTCTTCGGCAGAATGAAGCATCTCCAGGATGGTATTTCGGTCGATAAGGCTTGGTTCGATGCTCTTTTCTGCAAGCTGCTTGTTATATTCCTCTATCCAAAAGTCGAGTTCCTTTTCCTTCGTTTGCAGATTCTCTTTCATCGTCTTGTTCTGTGACAGCATGGTTTGATGCGAACCTTTACTGTTGGCGAGATCTGCCTTCAGTTTGTTGATATTCTCGTTCTGGTCATCTGCTGCTTTTGTTGCTTCGTCCTTAGCTGCAGTCAGTCTTTGTTCAGCAGCATCAGGCTCTTCTCCATTCAGAATCTGCTGGTATTGCGCCTGCCATTCCTCCATTTCTTTCTTGGTGTTATTCCACGCTTGAAGAGCTTTCTCGTAAGCTTCTTTCTTGTTCTTTTCTTGTGAAATGAGATTTGTGGTAAGTGCTTTGTGTTCAGCCAGTTTTGTGGCGCAGATTGAAGTGCTTTCTTGAGTGTTATTCAGTATTGTTGAAGCCTTGCTTTCATACGTAACTTCATCCTTTACAGCCTTATCCTTGAGTTGGGTCAGCCGTTCTATCTCTTTCTGAATCTTGTTAAACAGGCTCAGTTTGCCGGTTGCTTCCTTCGCCTTGTCTTCATAGATAGGCAAGAGCGATTTCAGTTCTGCCTCTTCCTTTGGAATCTTTGGATACTGGGCGATGAGCGCCTTCCATTCCTCTTCGTAAGTCGCGATTTCACCCGAGAGTTTTTCCTGTTGTTTTTGGAGCGTCTGTACTTCACCGTCGTTCTGTTTTCTTTCGCCGGAAAGATCCTTCTCCTGTTTCTGCTGTAGTTTCAGCAGATCCTCTTTTGCTTTCAGAAGTTGCGTGAGTTCTGTAGTAGCTTCCTCAAACTGCCTGTTGTCTGTATGATAAGGATGGGTCGTGCTGCCGCAGAGCGGACAAGGTTTGCCTTCGGTCAGGTTGGCACGATGAATCTCCCATTTTTCACTCACCATGAGGGTATAGGCATTTCTCAGCGTTAGGGTCTCTTTCTCCAAAGCCTCGATGAACAATTTGCCCAGCGCCTCATCTATCTTGGCATTTCTCTTGCCCAAGAACTGGATTCGTTCTTCATTCTTCTGCTTTTCAGTTGTGGCAGTATAGAGATGAGCCTCTACCTTGATGGCTTGCTGGACATCTTGCAGTTTCTTTTCGGCTACAGTCTTACTGTTCTGCAGTTCCTCTATATTCTGTCCGGCAGTCTTGCTCTTTTCTGTCTCCCAAGCCTGTTCTGCGGCTTGCGTCGCTTCGTGCAGAACCTGTTTCTGCTTGGCAATCTCTTCCTGTGTCGCTTTGAGAGCAAGGTTCGCTTTCTCCGTTTCAGCTTCCCATTTCTTGATGTTTCGGGCGTTTTCCTCCACATCTCTTTGGGCAGTTAGATTCTCTTTCTGTGCCAACTCCAATGCCTCTTTCTTTTCTTTCAGATTCGGCATCGCCGCTTCCATTTTTGTTTTCAGCGCCCTTGCTTCAGCGATAACCGGCATGGCCTTTTCGAGTTGCTCCTGTGCCTTGTTGACTACTTCCTTTAGGTAGGAGAGAGTATGCTCGCTTTCGGTGATGCCAACCTCCTTGCTTTTGATGGCAGCTTCCGATTTCAGGATTTCTTCTTCCTGATTGTGGATGCTTTGTATCTGTCGTTCAACTTCCTGTAACAGGTTGACGGCTGGTTGTACTTCATCGTGCAACTGGAGACGGATAATCTGGGCTTGTATGTCTTTGATAGCGTTTGCAGCCTGCTCCATATCTGCTTGATAGATAGCTATTTTCTTCGTTTGCTTATCGTTTTCCTCATACCATTGTAGGTTTTCTGAGATGGCCTTCAATTGGCGGTCGAGTTCCTTCTCTGCCTTTTCCAAAAGAGTGATTTCCTCTTGCTGTTGGGCGAGTTCTTCGTCATTCAGCAGGTTCTGTTTTACTGCTTCCACTGATGCTGCCATCTGGTTGTAGGCATCCACCGCCTGGTCTTTTGCTTTCTTGATTTCAGTAGCGATGTTCGTATAAGTTTCCTCACATCCGATGAGTTTCTCCAGGAGTTCGTAGCGCTCGTTTTCCTTTGCTGTCAGGAAGTTGGCAAACGAACCTTGTGCGATGAGCACGGTGCGGAGTAACTGGTCGTAGTCGAGACCGATGATGTTCGGCAATTCGTTCCAGTCGGCTATTTCTTCTGTCAGTTGTTCTCCGTTTCTTGTGATTTTATAGAGAGAAGTCTTGGCATTTTCATAGCGTACTCTTTGGAATCTGACGTGCCATTCTGCGCGGTAGATACTGCCGTTGTTGGCAAGGAAGGTGAGTTTACTGTAACCCTCTTTCTTGCCACGGGTCAGTATGTTTCGACTATCTGTAGGAGCTAACCGGTTGTTTTCATTAGCATCAGCTTCTCCGAAAATCTCTATGTTCTGATTCTTGTCGCCTTTCTTTCTTGGGTAGCGAGGGGCGCGGTTGTAGAGGGCAAGGCAGATGGCGTCGAGTAGGGTGGATTTGCCACTTCCCGTCGGACCTACGATGCTGAAGATGGTGCTCTCGCCTAAGGCACCTTCTTCAAAGTTGATGACCTCGCCACCCTGTTTGTCAAGCGAAGCGAGGTTGAGTATTTCGAGTTGTATGAATTTCATAATGATGATGTCGTTAATAAATCGGATAACATTTTCTCCTGTCTTTCGTTCATCGGAGCGTTGTGCCTGATGGCAAAGGCCTCCTTCAAAGTATCAAGTGGCGGTCGGTTGACGATGTCCTCGATGCTGGTGATTTGCTGGGAACCTTGGATGGTGGAGAGGTCTAACTGCGGGATGATGCGCTGGATTTTGCAGAGTACGGCATCCTTCTCATTGACGAGATTCTCCAGTTCCTTGATGTCATCGTTGGAAAGCTTCTCCTGTTTCACCTTCAGCATTACGTAGTCGAAATGGTCGCTCAGTTCGCCATTCATCCTTTCTGAAAGTTCTGAATGGATGAGTTTCTGCCATTTCTTGATGGTGAGTTCCTCCTCGTTTTCAGGCAGAATGCGAAGTGAGTGCTGAGGCTTGTATTCCAGGAATTCTACTTTTATATCCTTGCTCTTGCCTTTGCTGTTTTCCTTTTCCTTTTCTTCCTTCATTCCATCTTTATTTTCCTTCATTTCATCTTCTTTCTCCTTCGCTTCCATTTCCTCCTTTTCTCCCTTGTCACATCCGATGGTGATGAGGTCGATTCCGTGTATGTAGTCTTTCTCGGCGAACGACATTGGAAGAATACTACCCGTATATCTTGCCCAGTCGGTGTTCCAGATATGTTGTCTCTTATGGATATGTCCGCAAGTCATATAGTCGGGATGGTCGTTCCATCCTTCCAAGTCCACTTCCTCCTGTCCGCCGATAATGATCTTTTCGCTCGCATCTTTTTTGGCGATATCCGAACCCTTGGCGTACATGTGGGCCATCATGATGCACTTTCTGCCCAGGTATTTCTTTCGTGCTTCAGCAGTCAGTTCTCTCAGGAAGGTGTTGACTCCTTGCGAATAACAGGCGTTCTGGACCACATCACTCCGAAGGAAAGGTACGGCGAGGATGATGACTTCTTCTCCTTCCTCATTGGACACAGGGATGATGAGATCGTCGTAGGAATAGAGCCAATGTCCGCCGGTTTTATTATCGTCTTCGTTTTCTCCCTGCTGCCAGATTTTCCTTACGTTTCCTCTGATTTCTACATGGTATCTGGCAAGGAGTGGGCGGGGAGCCTCCAGTCGGCTGGCGGAATCGTGGTTGCCGGCGGTGATGATAATCTGCATGTTCGGGCACAGATGGGTGGCATCGGCAAGAAACTCGTAATAAACGGTCTGTGCTGCTGCCGATGGATTTCCATTGTCGAAGATGTCTCCTGCGATGAGGAGAGCATCGGGCTTTTGATCAGCGATTTGCACTAAGAGCCATTGCAGGAAGTGCTTGTGTTCAGGCAGTCGGTCGTTGCCGTGAAACAGGTTGCCCAGATGCCAGTCGCTGGTTGCTAATATCTTCATACTCATAGGGGTTGTGTTATCTTTGTCTTTTTCTTTGTTTCAAGTTTACAATCGTTTTTTCCTCCGTTTCATGATTGCAATCCTTGAACTCGGAAATGCAATCTGACCACAAAGTTAGCATAATTCTTTGGGATAAGCAAGGAAAAATACCCTAAAAATGAAGAAAAATGACTGGAAAAGTGAAGATATTTGGGTAAACTATTGTTTTCTTCCTGATAAAATTGTATCTTTGCCTAATAGAAATCTCCGTTGAATGTCGGTTCAACGACTTTGAACGGAGATTTCTATTAGGATGAGATACTTTTATTCCTAAGTAGGAGATAGAAGACCAAATAGAGACCAATCAGCAGATGTTGTCTTTGACGAGGTATAACGAGAATGCTGACGCATTGAGTGGCAAGCCGTTGCCAGGTTCCTTTACTTTGTACGATTTGAACGGAAAACTTTGGACAGAACAGTCGCTCAAGGGACATAAGGTAGTAATCAACGCATGGTATTCTGGCTGTGGACCTTGTTTGCGAGAAATGCCTATCCTTTCGGAGTGGAAGAATAAGTATCCTAATGTGATATTTCTCTCTGTAAACTTCGAGAAAGCTGATAAGGTAAGGAAGATAACGGAGGCACGTGGCTTCAATTGGACTCATCTTTATTGTGATAATTATTTCGTGAAATTTGTTGGCTCAGTCGGTTTTCCTCTCTTTATCGTCCTAGGGGAGGATGGCTTGATACGTTATATGGTGAATGGTACCAATGAGAAGATACGTCAGGATATTTTGAACGTTATCAATAAGTAGGTAACTACTCAGCACCCCTATGGGCATGAGTAATCGTCTTACTGTTGTACTACAGCAAGAATTGCATTGCTCGCGATTCTGACTGGAACACGTATAGACTGGTTCGTGCTTTACAATCACGTCTGGTTCTGCAATAGTCTGCAGTGTGTGACCCTTGTGGTCAGGCTTTCCACCGCTCGGCTTTCCGCTTGGCTTGCGAAGAGACTTTGTCCTGCGCTGCTCACGAGAAGCGATACTTTCTTGGGATGGAGGGATACTGCTGTTGCTGCTGTTTGTCTCGGGCTTCCCTGGTGTACTTGACGTATCGTCAGCAGCTTCCTCGAGTTCCTTGATGCGCTCTTTAGCAGCGGCAAGTTCTGACTTTAGATTATGTATTTCCACATCCTTCTGGTTAATGACACGATTGAGGCGTCCGATCTCCTCATTCTTCTCGGAGTCGGACTTCTCAAGCTTGCGCAGACGCTGGTTTATCTGGCGCAAAACAATATCTATGTCAGTACAGTCGTTTGCCATTGTTTTTGGTGCAAAGATAAGCATTTTTATCCACATGGCAAAATCACGATTTAGGATTATTAACGAGAAGTTTTCTATAGGGGTGCTGAGTAGTTACGAAGGACTGCAGTTATGTTAATATTTTGTTAAAGGCGCGTGTTAATAGTCTTATTTATAGGAAAATATGTAATTTTTCACTGTTAAATAGATGTTTAATTTAAAGTCCAAATAATTATGGAGCAGATTACTATAGATTTTAAGAACGCTTTTGATTGTTCCAAGAAGGAAAAGTCAAAACAATACATTTTTAAGCTTTTGCCCTTACAGGGCGTATTGCTGACTGCGAGTGTACCCAGTGTGCTGCCCTGGGCTACGAGCCTTTGGACTTTCAGCCCGTTTCAACCATACAGTTAGAGCTCTTTCCTTTATAGTTTTCTTTTGAATTGTCTGATCAGATATCTGGGGCTTCTTCTCATATCCCATAAATCTACGATAATGACGAGGTAGTTTTCTTTGTTTTTACGCCGATATTCTCCATTATATTGATTTTTTTGCTTTCAGATTTGCATTTTTCAAAAATTAATCGTACTTTTGCCCTCGAAGACGCAATAGTGCGTTAACAACATACATCATACAAATATTATGGCGAAATACATCAACCCATTTACCGACTGGGGCTTTAAGCGATTGTTCGGTCAGGAGTTTAGCAAGGATTTGCTGATAAGTTTCTTAAACGATTTATTCGAGGGGGAATTTCAAGTCAGGGATGTCTCCTTCAAGGACAAAGAGCAGTTGGCTGATTCCAAGGATTTGCGAGGCTGCATATACGATGTCTATTGCGAGACAGACGAGGGCAAGCATTTCATTGTGGAGATGCAGAACAACTGGACGGTTAATTTCGTGAATCGCACGTTGTGTTATGCCAGCAAGGCTATTACCAATCAGCGTGAGAAAGAAAAGTCCAAGGACAAGCCTTCATTTTATGAGCTGGTTCCTGTATATGTGATCAGTTTTATGAATTTCTCTCCTCATGTCGGAGAAGAGATCAGTCAGTTCAAATCTGATGTGATGTTGAGAGAGAAAAATAGCGAAGAGCCTTTCACAGACAAGCTTCGCTTCATCTATTTGAATCTTCCGTATTTCACAAAGAAGGCGGAGGAATGTGTAACAGATTTTGAAAAGTGGATTTACGTATTGAAGCATATGACAACATTAGAAAGAATTCCATTTGAGACGCAGAAGAAGATCTTCAAGCGTTTGGCTGAAGTGGCTGACAGTCGCTGCCTGAGCAAGGAGGAAATGGAAAAATATGAAGAGAGCCAGCGTCAGGTTGATAATTACAATCTGGGAATGTATAGTGCCTGGCTGGAAGGAAATGAGAAGGGGATTAAGCAAGGAATAGAGCAAGGTGAACTTGCTAAAAGTCTTGATGTCGCAAAGAATCTTCTTGCATTAGGTATGTCAGTAAGTCAAATCATGCAAGTTACAGGCTTGACTAAAGAGCAAATAAGCAGTTTGCAGGCTAAATAATAATGTAAATTCGGCTTTAGAATCCTCAAGAAATAAAACGGAGAAAAGTTTTATAAAGTATCTTATAATCAAGGCTTTTGCTCTTTATTGGGCTTTGGATTGTTTCTGAAAATAAAAGTCACAATACTCAGCACCATCTGCCGGGTATTGTGACTTTACTTTCTTGTTATACAAATCTTTTCTATTCTATACTTTCTTCTATTGACTTCAATACATAGTCGAGAATCTCATCGGTGTGGCAGAGGGAGATGAAGTTGCCCTCAAACTGGGATGGACTCACGTAGATGCCACGGTCCAGCATGTTGCGGAAATAACGTGCGAAACGTTCCTGATCACTCTTCTTGGTATCTTGGAAATTGCGGACAGGCTGGTCGTTGAAGAACATCGTGAACATCGTGCCCACGTGGTTCACCTGGATGCCCTTGCCTTCTACTATCTTCTCAAGACGGGAGAGGAAATGATTGCTGCGTTCTTCTAAGAGTTCATAAACGCCCGGTTCGCCCAACTGCTTCAAAGTTTCATAACCGGCTGCCATCGCCACAGGATTTCCACTCAAAGTACCTGCCTGATAAACTGGACCCTCTGGGGCTAATACGCTCATGATATCCGCTCTACCTCCGAAGGCTGCGGCAGGGAATCCACCACCTACTATTTTACCAACTGTTGTCATATCCGGTGTGATTCCGAATCGCTTCTGTGCTCCGCCGTATGAAAGACGGAAACCGGTGATGACTTCATCGAATATCAGGATGGCTCCATGCTCTTGGGTTACCTTGCGGATTGCTTCAATAAACTCACGGGTAGGAGGAACCACACCCATGTTGCAGGCTACAGGCTCAATGATGAGGGCTGCCACTTTGTCTCCGTTTTCTGCAAAGTATTTCTCTAAAGCCTCGGTATCATTATAAGGTAATACCACGGTATATTGAGTGAAACCAGCTGGAACTCCGGCAGACGAAGCATTGTTCAGCTTGGCTACTGCAGAACCGGCACTTACCAGAAGATGGTCGGCATGACCATGATAGCATCCTTCGAACTTCACGAGAATATCTCGTCCGGTAAAACCACGTGCCACACGGATGGCTGACATCGTTGCCTCGGTTCCGCTGTTGACGAAGCGAAGTCGCTCCATAGAAGGAAATGACTCTCTTACCTTCTCTGCCAAGGTGGTTTCTGCAAGAGTCGGGATTCCGAAACTGCTTCCGTGGAAGATGGCATCGGATGCAGCCTTGCTTACCTTATCATTATTATGACCCAAGATGAATACGCCCCATGACATACAGAAGTCGATAAACTTGTTGTCATCAATATCGTAGATGTAGGGACCTTTGGCATCACGCACGAAGAGTGGGGTAGTTCCCACGCTCTTCAATGCTCTCACTGGCGAGTTGACTCCGCCAGGAATTATCTGTTTTGCCTCCTCAAAAGCAGCGGCAGATTTGATTCTTTTGTTCATATTTCAGTAATGTTTAGTGTTATTTTTTTTGTATTTACTGAATGGAAATTGCTCTTAACCTATTTTAATATTCCACTCTTCTGCCTTTTCGATGATTTCCTTGGCATAATAAGTGATAATGTATTGTGCGCCAGCTCGCTTGATGGCGATGAGGCTCTCGAATGCCACGCGGCTCTCGTCCAGATAACCGAGTTTGGCTGCAGCCTTGAGCATCGAGTATTCACCGCTCACCTGATAAGCTACCATTGGGATGTTTGGGAACTTCTCTACACCTCTGGCAATCATGTCGAGATAAGGCATCGCTGGTTTTACCATCGTCCAGTCTGCCCCTTCCTCTATGTCGGCTGCAATCTCTTCAAGACCCTGATCGTGGGTGCGGAAGTCCATCTGATAACTCCTTCTGTCTCCAAAGCTTGGGGCAGAATCTGCTGCATCACGGAATGGACCATAGAAGGCTGAGGCGTATTTGGCAGAGTATGCGAGAACCTTACACTGTTTGTCAAGACCTCCTTCTTTAAGTCTCTTCTTGATGGCTTTCACCTGTCCGTCCATCATGGCTGATGGGGCTACGAAATCAGCGCCAGCCTTGGCATGAACATAAGCTTCTTCAGCAAGTAATGGGAGGGTGGAATCATTATCTACATCGTGATGATGCAGAAGACCGCAATGTCCGTGATTGGTATATTCGCAGAGGCAGACGTCTGTGAAGACGATGATGTCCTTGCCAAACTCTGCTTTGATGGCCTTCACGGCACGGGCGATGAGTGCATCATCGGCATAGGCAGCACTGCCTCGCTCATCTTTCTGTTCATCAGGAATCACTCCGAAAAGAAGAACCTTGTTGATGCCGAGGTTCTTGATTTCTTTGATATCCTTGAGAAGAGTATCTATACTGAAGCGATAGATGCCAGGCATGGTGGAAATCTCTTCCTTTTGGTTCTCTCCCTCTACTACGAAGTAAGGGTAGATGAAGTCTGCGGCACTCAATGAGATGTCGGCATACTTGTCGCGAGTAGCCTGGTCTTTTCTAAAATCTCTAAATCTTTTCATAATCTATGTCGGTTTTATTATAATGTTAAATTAAAAATGAGAAGTGAGAAAGATTAAAGAATGAGAAATGACAAATGAGAAATGAGAAATTAGGCTGCGCCCTTCAAACACTTGAATTCTTCACTCTTCACTCTTCGTTCTTCACTTTCTATTGCTCTTCGTTCTTCACTTACTCTTGTTCTTCACTCTTCGCTTCCAATACTTCTTCCAGGTGTTTCTGAGTGATAGGACCACGGGTGATGAACTCAGAATCCTCTGGCAATTTACCATACAGTTCGATGAAGTTGTCGATAGTGGAAGGCGATGTGAAGACAATCCGCTTGAAGTGATTGAGATTCACAAGGCGAGGATGCTCCGGCATCACGTTCTTGTAAGCGACGAAGCTCTTTACGCTAAATCCTAATTCTTGCAATGCCAGAGGAATGTCTTCTGGTGACAATGAGGAATGAGGATAGATAATATCCTCGTATCGTGCATTGGCTTCATCGTATTTCTCTTTCTCTTTTTCGAACCATTTTATGATTCCGAAGCGATTGTCTTCCTCTACCTGTATCACATCTTTGATGCCTGCATTATGCAAAGCTTCAGTCGTGGTATCCCCAATGGAAATAAATATATAATTTTCTTGCTCATCGAGTAATTCAGGTATGCATTCTATTGTTGATGATATGCTATGTTGACTTGTAAAGACTACATATTTCGGCTTCTTTTCATCATCGTCATCCCAAGCTAAACCTTTTCCTTTGTAATACTCATAGTTTTCTTCATCATATAATGCATCTTTTAAACTGAAAATAGAACTATTATTGATTTCTATCAGCGGGGTATATGTGTAGTCGGTATTTCGTTTCTCTATATTAGGTAATGTGCCCGTGTAGAGTGTTGGCTTGATGTCTGAAGCTTGATGATGCTTCAGTCCAGCCACGTTACCGATGAGGGCGATGAGAGGAGTAGGGAGATCTTTTTTCTCTCCGTTTCTGAGTTCCCAAAGCGTAGTTTCAAAGGTCTGTTCGTCCTGACGGCTCACATTGTAGGTGAGGAGAACCGGGGTATTGAAAGCCCAACCCTCTTCGTCGATGAGTTGGGTAGCGATAGCCTGCAACTGTTTGGCACCCATGTAATACACCAAAGTTTCTGCATCAGGAGTGACTGGCTGTGGGGTATGTCCGCTTACCAATGCTACGCTGGAGGAAAATTCGCGATGGGTGAGACTGATCTTCTGAGATGCGGCAAGGGCCGAGGAAGTGGTAATGCCCGGAATGACATTTACTTGAATGAGATTACTCTCTAAGAATTCGATTTCCTCGCTTCCATGAGCAAATATCATAGGATCTCCACCTTTCAGGCGAACTACGTTCTTACCCTTTCTGGCTGCATCAAGCAGGAGACGATTGATCTCAGACTGCTCTTTATGATAATATCCGGCTCTCTTTCCTACATATACTTTTTCTGCTTTTTTATCATTGAGATAAGTCTCGTCAATCAAGTCATCATAAAAGATGATGTCGGCGGCTTCAATGGCTTTTGCTGCCTTGATGGTAAGGAGGTCCGGGTCGCCAGGACCGAAGCCGACGAGGGATACGGAGCCTTGCTTATCGAGAATGCTTTTGGAAGCGAATGCCTGCTTCAAAGCTTGGCTGCTGATAGCTTGCTTGACGTCGGATTGCAAATCCGCCGGAACCTTCGTTCCTCCAGCGTTTCTATTGGCAGCGCTTTCTTTCAAAGCTGTGATGGCAAGGAAACCTTGAAGA
>ENA-OPWO01000368-OPWO01000368.1-human-gut-metagenome-genome-assembly--contig:-NODE-368-length-17010-cov-1.800354_pt1 | contig 17010 bp, 9 predicted proteins | sample MGYA00241510_ERZ502012 | MGnify/ENA primary metagenome ERZ502012 (study PRJEB25962, sample SAMEA2041923) | human gut metagenome | biome: human gut; feature: human-associated habitat; material: faeces...
TGTATAGTGATGAACAAAAAAGAGGTGCATCGTGCATTACGACACACCTTCTTTATGTCACTATCAAAAAATTATATTAATAACCATTAGTACCGTATTCAGCAGAGTTCTCTATCTGATTTAAGAATGTATATGAGATAGGACGTAAATAATTCTTCTGGCTAAAATTTACGGCAGCACGAGGATTATATTTAGGCAATCGAGTTTCAAAAGCTTTATGTCGTTTCAGTAAAGCCCAACGGGTAAACTCACCACACAATTCACGAGCATATTCATCCAACACATCATCCTCTGTAGCAGTAGTCAATTTCATATTAGCTTCGAAATCAGCTTCATTACGACAAGCACGCTTACGAAGAACATTCAAATACTCAGCTGCTTTTGCACCATTTCCCAAACGTTCTTCCGCTTCAGCCGCAATCAGATACACTTCAGCCATACGCATAATAAACATGTCACCAGTTTTGCATTGCAAATTACTTCCATAAAAACCTCCCTCGAAATTAAAATTAAACTTATTCAATGAAGGAAATAAAGTATAGGTATTTGTCTGCTGGGCATCAATAAATGTTTCCTTGTATTTACCATCTGCTGCAAACAAATCATCAATGTTCACACAAATATATCCTCGCTTTGCTTTTTCAGCATCACTCAAATACTCTTTTGATAAATAAACAATAAAACGATCTTCATCCTCTGCTAATGGATAAGGATTCACATAAGGATTCTTCACTTTAACCAATTTATTGACATCACCAGAATATTCTCCTTTAGGCCATACACTGGCAACATATTGATTACCACCATTAGAACCTAGATTAATAGCATTAACATCAACATATGGATATATCTTCTTTCCTACAAATTTAGAATCAATACCATACTTAGTGCACAAATCTTCAGTTAATGTAATTGTTGCATTCTTATCATCGTATGTGCGCCATCCAGCCTGTACCATGGAGAACAGAGAAAAAGCTGTTGTAAATGAGTTTTCCCAACGTTTATCATAACGTGCATCAAAACAGTCCACTAAATATTTAGAAGGCGCATAATAATTATTATTCACACGACCATAGAAGTAATTTTGCTTACTGCCCACAGGATAAATATCACTCAATTTATTAGGATCACAGAATGTGAAAGTAAATAATTTATTCGCTCCATACGAACCATATGTAAAAGCATCAGTTCCTGCCTGGGGTCCCGAAGCTATAAACAAAGCTTCTTTATTGTTACGATTATTACTTTGTGCCCATACATCTTCAACATCATCATACAAATATGCATTATAAGAAGCCATATTGGCAATCAAGTCTTCTGCAACTTCTTTCGCACGCTGCCAATAAGAAACACCATTTTCGCTTAAACCTTCACCTGCTCCCTGCGCATAAGCTCTGGCCAACAAACCTAAAGCAGCTTTCTTTGTTACCCGGGCATAATTACCATCCATAGGAGTTGTATTCAAGTCAGCAGCAGCTTCTTGCAAATCAGTTATAATAAGATTGTAAATTTCCTCCTGTGACGAGCGAGTGGGATTCATTATTTTGGTATCTGTTGACTCTGTAGTTACTAACGTCACATTGCCATAATTGGTCACAAGTACCAAATAATAATAAGCACGCAAACACTTTGCTTCAGCTACTACAACTTTCAGTACATTCTTATCTCCCTCAGTTACATCTGCTGCACGATTTATCACTGCATTACAAGTATTAATACAAGCATAAGCTTGAGAAAACAGTTTGTCTGTAGCATTAGTACTAGTAGTCAACCCTTCATAATAGAACAATTGCTGCAATGTTGTTTTATTATTTTGGGTAAGCCATAAATCTGTACCGGTTTCCGCTACAGCCAAATAATCGGAAGCAGAAAACATTTGGTCATAAAGTGGAGAATAGCAATAAGTACCCAAATTTTTCAAGCCTTCTACAGTTTTCAACTCTCCTTCTCCAGATGTATCGCTAGGATTATATTCATCCAAAGAACATGAGTACATAGCTGCTGCTGTGCAAATGGCTAAAGCCATGTTATATAATGATCTTTTCATTGTCTTTTGTCTTTAATGTTTTTGTTAGAATGAAACATTCACACCAAATACCAGTTGCTTGGATAATGGATACTTCAAAGCACCATTCATTTCAGGATCATAATCTTTCAACAAATGACTTTTAGCAACGGTCAATGGGTTAGTAATAGTAGCATATAAACGGCATTTGCTGATGCCGGCATTTTTCAACAAACGTTCCGGGAAGGTATATCCTAAAGTAATATTCTTTATTTTAAAGAATGAACCATCTACATAATTCAAACTACCATATCCTATATAACTTTTCGTTTCACGATTAGCATTTAATGCCGGGAAATCATTTGAAGGATTAGATTCCGTCCAATAGTTAAAATAAGTAGGGAAATTACCCTTACCTGTTGAATCATACCAACCTAACATTTCATAATTAATCATCTGTCCCCAACGGAAATAGGCATAAATAGTCAAATCAAAATTCTTGTATGTGAATGAATTTTGGAAACCCATCGTCCATTTGGGAGCATTATGACCTAATACTTGCGAATCAGCGTCACTATAAGTATATTTATTATCTTTAGTATAATAGATAATATCTCCATTCTTGTCAGTCAAAGGCTGACCATCATCCCCTACTTTATAGAACTTACCATCGGCTTCCTTAATCATTCCTGGCACATTGATTTTAATATCACCAGGAGCACAGCCAAATGCTGCTGCATCTGTTTCTTCACCCAACTGCCACATACCATCAATTTTTGGAGCATAGAATGAATTTACAGGATAACCTATAGACAAGTAATAGTCTTCATTCTTAACATGGTCTGCCGTACCGCCTATCAATGATTTTACTTTTTCATTATTCAAAGTGAAAGTCAAAGCAGAAGTCCATGTAAATTCTTTATTAACAATATTACGTGTATTCAATGTTAATTCCAAACCATGATTCTGTGTCTTTGCAATGTTCTTGCTCATATAATATAACTTAGAAGCATTGTACGCACCATTGACAACCGGCAAATTCTGCTTCCAAATTACACCATCCGTATTTGTTATATAATAATCGGCACTTAAATCAATACGGTTATTGAAGAAAGATGCATCCAAACCAATATTCCAGTTATGAGATCTTTCCCAAGTCAAATCAGCATTCGCTACATTCTCTGAAAATTTATAGCTATTTGTTTTTTGACCGCCCAAACTATAATATCCATCCAATTCTACAGTCGCAACAGAAGAATAGGGATCAATAGATGCTGCACCAGTCACACCATAACCCAAACGCAGTTTCAAATTATTCATCCAGTTACTGGTCCCTTGCATAAATTTCTCGTCCGATATTCTCCATCCTAAAGACACGGCTGGGAAAGTACTCCATTTATTACCTTTTGCTAGTCTTGAAGATCCATCTTGACGAACCGATGCAGAGAATAAATACTTACCTAAATACGAATAATTGATACGTCCTACCAAACCTAGCCCTTTAGACATAGTATAATTGGAATAAACAATTCCCGTACCATCCATGTTATGCCATAAGTACGAATTATTCTTTATATTATCCTGCTTTTGCCAAGACTTATCCGTTTGATTATGATTCCATGAGGTAACTGCTGTTACAGTAAATTCATGGTCTTTCTTGATATTAAAATTATAAGTGAAAATGTTTTCCCATTTATAATTATAGCTTCTGTTCTGATCAATCTGGGCATAAACACTAGCAGAAGTACCAGAAGCATTAGGACCATCTGATGCATAATATTGATAGGAACCGATACCTTGGAAATAATTCTTTTTATCGTACCCTAGACTAGCGTTCAACCGTGACTGGATAGTCATTCCTTTAAAGGGACGAATCTCAATATAAGGATTTAAAAACAGCTTGAAATTTTGATTGTTATCACGGTATACACTTTTATCTTGATTCAATAATAAATTAATAGTATTTCCATCACCCGGAACCGGAGTTACATTGATACTTCCATCTTCATTGTAAACGGTTCCCAAAGGAACAGACACTAATGAATTAATAAATCTGGAATATGCTTTATTTCTATAGACATAAGATCCTTGCATATTCACACCAACACTTAACCATTTTTTTATTTCATGGTCAATACGCATATTGGTAGAATATACTTTATAATCATCACCTGTAAATTGTCCCTGCTCATCTGAGAAGTTTAAAGAGAAATATGCTTTTGTTTTTTCCGTACCTCCTGAAACCGACAAGCTATAATTTTGTGTAACGCCAGTCTGCAACAGTTCATCAGCCCAGTCTATATATTGTCCGTTCAAATGTGCCTTATAAGCTTCGGGGGAAGAAAATAATGCCTCATCCGTAGAATATGTTCCGGCAATTTGGTTTGCTTCACGAAGTACATTGATATAACTGTCACCACTACGCATCTCAGGAACCGTGGCCCATCCGTTGAAACCGACATAGGCATTCAAATTGATATTAATTTTTCCTGCTTTACCACTTTTAGTAGTAATTATAATAACACCATTGGCACCTGCCGCACCATAAACAGCTGTCGAAGAAGCATCTTTCAAAACTTCAATAGACTCAATATCATTAGGATTCAATGTAGAATAATCACCCGGCATACCATCAATAATAAACATAGGATCACCGCTAGCTGTAAATGAACGAGTTCCACGCAATTGCAATTTAGGCCCTTCACCCGGTTGCCCTGAGGCCTGAGTTATATCCAACCCTGCAACACGTCCTTGAAGTGCTTGCATAGGATTAGTAGCAGGTGTCAAAGTTATATCCTCATTTTTAACGGAAGAAACAGCGCCAGTCAAATCCCGTTTCTTAACAGCACCATAACCAATAACTACCACTTCTTCCAAAGCCTGAGTATCCGGTTCCATCTTAATAGTGATCTGAGTGTTCTTACCTATGGTCACAGTCTGAGTTTTATAACCGATATACGATACCTCAAGCATCCCCTTACCTGTAGGAATATCTAAAACGAAATTTCCATCGAAATCAGTAATCGTTCCAACAGTAGCTTGTCCTTTCACTATCACGGACACACCAATCAACGGTTCTCCTGTTTCATCCACTATTGTACCTTTAACTGTATGCGTTTGCAAAACAGACTGCACCGACTCACTATCCATTCTACCACCCACATTTGCATACGAAAAAGCAGCCGGCATACATAATGCAGCTGATAATCCTAACACAACAGGTGTTCGTCTGATTCCGTAACCCAACGGCTTAGGACATTTCTTCATGTCTTTTCTCATTTTTCTATGGTTAACAAATTAATTAATAATCCATATTATTTATCTCTAATGTAGTAAAAATACGATGTTTTAGTTTTCTTTCTTCAGATAAAGTCATTACTTCCATTGCTTCATCAGAAACCAATAATACATTCTTGGCCTCTTCAAATACTTTCAGCAGTTCTGCGTGCTCCTTTAAAAGCTTATCCCAATGAAAAGCTGATTCAGGAGCATCATCCAGAACATACTTGATAAAGTCGTCATCCTTCAAAAAGTCTTCTACCTTGCTATACATCTTTTTTGTATCCACGTTACAATCATTTTTCATTATGACGGATAGTGGTTCAAAGTTGTACTCACCTGAAAACTTAAAATATTATCCTACCAATTCCCTTAATCTTGTAATACCTCTATGCATCAAATTTCGTACCGACTGGTAATTCATATCCATAATGGTACAAATATCTTCATATTTCTTCTCTTCTATATAATATAAGGTAAGTGCCTCACGTTGGCGCGGAGATAATTGAGCCAACAAATGTTTTACTTTTATATTTTCAAAACAACTTTTTTCCTTTTCCAAATATTGATGTTCTACATCATCACCTGCTGCAACGGGATTCAGTTCCTCAACAGCCGTTTCCGACATGAACATCCGTCTGCGAAGTTCATCACATAACTTGTTTTTCAAGGAAATGAGGAGGTATGATTTGAAGTTGTCAATGATACCCAATTCAGCCTTCTTTGTATACAATTTTACAAAGACATCATGAATGCAGTCCTTCAACAATTCTTTGTCAGTAGTTAACTTACATCCATAATTAAATAGAAGATTAATATGCATATCATATAATGTAGAGAATGCACTTACATCTCCCGATTGGAAAGCGGTTACCAAGCAAGCTGTCTTATCATTTAAGTTTTGTTCCATCACAGTATACTAATTATAGGTTGTTTTGATGATGATGCAAAACTAGGGAGGATACGCTACTTTTTTAGGTAATATTTGATTATTGGACCGAAAAAACAGATAACCTGCTGAAAAACATATATGCTAAATAATACAGATTTTCATTAAAAAGGAGAACCAAAATAAGTCCGGTTCTCCTTCCATGTACTAAATTCTATGAAACCAATAAATACAATCTTTGTTTTCCTCTGCTTTAAGCATATATATATCTTTAATATTCAATCGTTTAGCAATCACCGTTATTGCTCCGGTCTTCGGATCAACAGACTTCAATATGTATTTCCCAGGTGATAAATGAACAGGAATATCTGTTGCAGAATGGGAATAAATGATACTTCCAATACCAGATTTTACCAGTTTCTGATACTTATTTGTACCAGTATCCTCCATATCCATAGCAGCCGCATCAGTTAAAAAGCTTTCATCGGCAACCGGAACAACCGAGCAAGAGCCACTTGCCATGAAGACAGCCCAAGCCATATCCGGATAATTCTGCGCATAGTAAGTAACCGCTTTTTCCGGGAACTTCTTACGATATTCACTCACCGCCCGATAAGCTTCATCAAAAGTAACCTTACCTACTTTCATTTTACGGGCATGCTGACGGGGAGCCAGGTTCTTTCCACCTTCGGGAGCATAAAGACCATCCACTTTATAGTGCCAGTAACGAATATCAATAATGTCAACTAATTTCGCACGCTGCGTATCATTCAGAATGGCATCTTGAACATCCTTTGTCGCACTTAACGCCACGGTCGCTTTCTTACCGGTTTCTTTCTCCCACTCTCCTATCACATCCAGCCAGAATTGTACAAAATGCAACGGACCGGTAAACTCCGCACTGATCAGTTGTACCACATTTGCATCATCGGCAAAATTATCCAAGCATTGGCGAATATACTTTCTATGAAACTCACGACGTACCGGATGACTGATATCATAAAACATATCCGCTACAAAGATACGTTTGTCACCGGCAAAAGGAACAGGTTCAGGCATATCGGTCTGATTGATATTATTGGCCGACCGCCAAGGACAGTCTACCCAATGTGCTCCCGCCTCCAAGATATTATGCTGGAAGTAATTCTCATGGAAAAGCAAAAGACCTTTCTCCGCCCCTTTTTCGGCAAACTGCTTCAACCGGTTCCAATACCATGCATTGGGACGGTTCAAATCATACTTGCTCAATCCTTCCCAAGCAGTACCTTCTCCACTGCGGGCAAACGGTTGTTCGTAGAATGGCCCCCACACATCTCCATCACGGCGACGGACACGCTCATGATCGTCACGACGACGCTCATACCACAAACCGTAATTATGATCTAAAACCAAAATCTGATTCTTCACCATATAATTCACCGTAGAATCAATTCTATCCGTCAGCCCAAGTCCTTCGCGTCCCGGCACGAAACGGGTAACATGTGGCTTGGCTTTAGACAAGAAGCTGGTCCTCAGTTTCCCATTCCACCAAGGAACCTCCTGCCTGCCGCCTACCAGTAACCGGCCATCCACCTGCATACGTCCATTAATAATGGCAAACAGATGATCCTCTTTTTCCTTATATATAGGTGTCTTGAACTTCAAATCTTCTAAAGATTTCAGTTTTCCGGAAGACACACTGGCTGTATAAGGTGCTTCCTCAATCCATTTTTGCATAGTAAGACGGGGAGTATAAGCTTCCTTTGCCATCTCCATTGCCGCTTCTACGGTAGGACTGCTGGTTGCGTTGGTAGCCCTGGGAAGAATACGTGCCTGGTCAGAACAATCTTTATTCAAACGTGCCGCCAACTGTGCATAAAACAAGCTGCGGGGATGTACGTGATTATTTGATTCCGCCCATTGGCCGTCACCCGAGAATTGCGCCCAACAACCGTATGCACGGTTTACCGCATCTCTTGCCGGTGAATAACACTCTATCCCGGCAGCTGTACATTGCCAGAAAAGACTGTTGCCTGTATTCCAACCGGCACCATTTTTATCCTGTCCCAAATTCTTAAACACCAAATCATGGCCATCAATGTTTACCACATCAAATAATAACCCGCAAGCCCAGGAATCAATAGAACCGCTGAATCCTAACGACTCTTCCGAATCACACTGTACAAAAGCATTCGGACCTGCCGCACAAAATCCGGCTGAGAAATCATGAATACCCTGTTTAGAATAACAACGCTGAAAAAGTGTCTGCTGCCCCATAGTATAAAATGTACTGCGACGCATTCCACCTATCTCTGAAACAGGTTCTGTGGATACACAATCTTCTACAGTTGTTTTAGAGCCGGTACGCTGTACAATCACAGCACTTCCTGCAAAGTGCTTAAAATTTACCCTGCGCACCCAACAGTTTTCGGCATTTTCTATAGATACCCCCGTCCAGCAATGATCCTCATCTTTAGGATACTTCTTATCATAGTCAGAAGCCAATGTCAGATTCTCCAAACCTGCTTCTGCGATTCTGCCCGGCCAACTATAACGTAACACTTTGACAGTTCCCCATTTATTATCCAAAGCCATTGTCAAAGGAGCATCCAAAGTCAATTGGTTTCCATCCGCCTTACTTACCGACCTATCCCAAACCAAATCCATCTCTCCTTCTTTCCAGCCCAAAGCGGAAATACCTCCGCCAAAAATATCACAACCGACAGAAGCAATCCATTCTTTCGTAGAGGGGCGGACAATCCGGACCCGCTCTCCGGAAACCAGCTGTACATTATTGGTTACCTGAAAAGTACAAGTATTTACAGGAACGTATGATGTCAACACATCCAAGGTATCCGTAACAGCCAAATCATTCCGCCCTTCAATATAAAGCAAAGCTCCTCTGTCCACTCCCTTTTTCAACAATACGGTCTGTTCCCTGTCACTGCCGCGCAGCACGACTCCCGACACAGAAATACGCAAGCTCTCATTCAATTCAAAAGTTCCTTTATCCAGCAAAACAGCCCCACGAAAACCATTTTTATCCAAAGCCAATGAAGATACATAGTCAATGGCACGCTGAATACGAGAGGAATTATCTCCAGGCTTCCATGAAACAAAAACGGCATTCGCCACATCAGGTATAGGGTGTTCCGAGTTACGGTAACCGCAAGAAGAATAATCTAGAATACGGTTTCCGCGTTCATCAGTCACATAAGTCAGTTTTTCTTCCTTCACCTGTAAAGGAAAGGTTTGCGCAGAAATCCGCGCAAACCCCAAACTCAAAAATCCAAATAATAATAACTTATAATTCATTTTACATCAAACTTTTACGTTTTGCCAAAGTATCATGATTGTTCTTTATATCCGTCCAATTCACTTTCTTTGCAGGATCTATGCCATTAATGTATTTTTCAATATTGGTATACCCGTCACCATTACAATCTTTTACCGCATCACCCGGATCATTAGGATTGAGTCCATATCTCACCTCCCAGACATCCGGCATACCATCACCATCCGTATCAACCACAGGAGTACCTTTATATTCGGGCAAACCACCTACCTGACGGGGATCTGTAATGATCCCTTGTTTATAAGAGTCAACAGGAAGACATCTTTTTACATAAGTACTAACGAATTCAGGAGCGTCTTTCACGTAAATAGCTTTCCCTGTCTTCACCGTCTTCATCACACGGGCATCCACCGCATCCCTTTTAGGGAAAGTAGCCCCGGCATTTTCCAATACATAATTATAGGCAGTTTTGGCATCCATAATAGTCACATGGGGCATTGAGAAAGGCTCGTTTACACGAATTTGATCTGTAAACTTCCCTGCGTCCGGCATATCGTACACCTGCACGCCGCCATCCCAATTATTCTTTGTCACACGCGCATTACCTTCCACTACATTTCCGGCTACATATGCTTTACCAAATGTATCCGGTTTCTTCTTGTCACGACTTGATTCGGGTTTCACAATCCGGTGGGCAATCGGCTTATCTTTCGGAGTGATAGGCCCCGGTTTAAAATAATTATTAATAATATTCAAACGGCTGGTTTCATCTCCCCCGTCAACAGAACGGTTCCACCAATTAAAAGTCACATTGTTTACCAGATTAAAATCCTCATTCATGCCAATGGAACAGTTACGGCTGATATTGGATGCGAACAAGTTACGGCAAAACATACTGTTATGCCCACCTATAGTCGCCCCGAAAGCATGATTGTAACAATCCAAAGCTTCCGAAAAAATAGAGTTCTGAATAGTTATGTTGACAGTAGGAAGCTTCAGACCATGCCCTGTGGAATCGCGATTGTATACATGGCGGTAAACAGACATGTTTTCATCCAGTCCCCAACTGGCAGAGCAGTGATCGATAATAACATTACCCACACAGTTACCTCCCAAAGCATCATCCCGGAAGAACACATCCTGCGCCCCCCGACGGAAACGCATATGGCGGATAATAATATCATGCGTATCAAGCAGGAAAGAGGCTCCTGTTACACAAACCCCATCCCCCGGAGCTGTCTGACCTGCAATAGTGATATACGGAGCACGGACGTTTATAGGAGTTTTCAGCCGGATAACGCCCGAAACATTGAACACAACAATACGCGCACCACCGGTCTCACATGCCTCACGCAATGTTCCGGGCCCACTGTCGGCCAGCGAATTGACCACAATTACTTTTCCTCCACGTCCACCGGGAGTATAGGCCCCTCCCCCTTCTGCCCCGGGAAAGGCAGGTATGTTGCTCTTTATTAAATCCTCCGGTTTGGATGCCCATGGTTTATAAGGACGTCCTTGAGCAGCCTCGGACATTACTACAGGTAATGCTTTCGCCCATGCCTCATCCGATTTCCGGTCTATTTCCTTTTGTTGTTCTTCTCCTCTGATTTTTACCGAATCAGGAATTACAGGATACTGTGCCGCCACAGGCAACACACATGCAGTCAATGCTGCCACTGCAAATAGTTTCTTTAGTTGATTCATTTGGTCGCTAAATTATTATTTTTTCTATAACTTCGTAACATAACACCCTGCTTTTAACATGATTCAAACACACATTGCGAGTATTTCTATATCAAAGACGGAACAGAAAGCCTGTTGTACTCTCTATCCGCACATAAAAAAGAGCTTGACACCGTTTCACCGGGCAAGCTCCTTTTCCGCTTTTCAATAAACATTAATTTATATCTTTCCTCCACGTGCCTTGATACGTTCATACCAAGCCTTACGTTCTTTCACTAAATCATATCCCCGCTTAGAGAGGTAATTATTAATCCGGCCTTTGTATTTGCCGAAAGCAGCATGTTTCTTATTTGAATTTTCAGCATCCATGGCAAATTCACGGGCTTCAACAAGCCATGCCATAATCTGCGCTTTCTCTTCTTCTTTCAAGGTAGGAATCATGTCAACCGTAGCTTTATAAGTTACCATTACCACACCATAAGTCATGCCATCTTTCACTGCATCTATCTGCTTGGCATCCAAATAGAGCGAAAGATCGGCCGGGAAAGCGAAATGAGTACGGTAAAGCGCCGCATCCTTTTCAGCTTCGGCAGCTTTAACGGCTTCTTGTTTCGCATCGCCCGTCAGGGTTTCTTTTGCCAGCTTCACTTTGGCATCGCGCGTTTCGTATATGTCATTCAGTTTAAAATAACGGTTGGCTATGATAGTTGTCACTTCACGGGCGGCAACGGTATCTGTCAACTCCAGTTTATCTACAATCTTCTGCGAACGTTTCACAATAGATTCCACGTAAGCCGGATCGCGGCCTTCACGGTCCAAATCCACTGCTCCGGCGGTAATGACTACCGCCATGAGCAACAGAAACATTATACCTGACTTTTGTATCATATCCTGTCTTCTTTCCTCCGTTTATTACATCAACTTTCCTTTAGAAGCCAATGTATCATAATTGTTTCTCAAATCAGACCAGTCAATACAATTTCTAGTGCTGATACCATTAATATATTTCTCAATATTTGTATAGCCGTCACCGGTACAGTCCTTATTAGCATCCGAAGGATCATTAGGATTCAAGCCATTTGCCTTTTCCCATTCATCGGGCATACCGTCACCATCCGTATCCACATACGGAGTGCCTTTGTATTCCGGATATCCCCCCATCTGGCGGATATCGGTGATGATACCCTGTTTATAAGAATCTTTCGGCAAGCGGCGATATTTAAACTGTCCGTCTTCTCCCATTGATTTAGGAGCCAGCCCGGTCAAATCACCGTTAGCATCCTTGGCCATCTTCTTATCATAATAAGGAACGCCTGTTCTCACTTCCTCTACAATACGTTCATCCACAATATCACGGCAAGGAATGTTGGCACCTGCATTTTTCAGTACAAAATCGTATGCATCATGTGCGGAAGTAATGCGGATGTACGGCATTTCAAAAGGACGGTTGCTACGCATATTCTCCGTATATCCATCTGTATTCGGCTGAGTTTCAATCTGGATACCACCTGCCCAGTTGTCCTCTGTAATGGCAGGATAGCCTTCCATAATATTACCATCAGCATAAACACGGCCATACACTTTATGATCCAATTTGCTTCGTCCCGCTTCGGGTTTCAGGATGCGATGCCCCACAGGAGTATCTTTCGGAGTGGCCGGTCCCGGTTTATAATAGTTGTTTATCATATTGAACATAGCGGTATAATCGCCACCGTCCGAAGAGCGATGTACCCAGTTGAACACCACATTGTTTACAAAATTGAAAACACCATTCCAACCGACGGAAGGATTACGTCCCGAATTACTTGCCCACAGGTTACGCATAAATGCACAATTCTCACCACCTAAAGTGCTGCCGAATGCATGATTGTAAGTATCCAGCGCTTTTGCCGAGATAGTATTCTGTATGGTAACATTTACGGTAGGCAGTTTCAGATCTTTTGATTCATATTGTCCTTCGCTGGGGTCGTACATATGGCGATAGAAAGAAATGTTCTCATCCAATCCCCAAGTACAAGAGCAATGGTCAATCATGATATTTCCAACCGCATTCCCTCCTACTGCATCATCACGGAAAGCTACGTCCTGCGCACCGCGACGGAAGCGCATGTGGCGAATCACGACATCGTGTGTATCGATCAGGAAAGATTGTCCGGTGACGCAGATACCATCTCCGGGAGCTGTTTGTCCGGCAATCGTTACATAAGGGGCACGTACGCTAATCGGGCTTTTCAAACGAATCACTCCCGCTACATTGAATACAATAATACGTGCACCTCCCGTTTCGCAGGCTTCGCGTAATGTTCCGGGACCGGAATCTTCCAGCGAAGTGACCACGATCACTTTACCTCCACGACCACCGGGAGTATACATACCTCCGCCTTCCGCGCCGGGGAAAGCCGGGATATTACTTTTTATCAAATCTTCGGGTTTGGAGGCCCAAGGCTTATAGGGACGACCTTTCTTTGCTTCTTCTAACACTGTCGGCAAAGCTTTTTCCCATGCCGCATCCGATTTCCGTTCAAACTCCGCTTCTTGTTTTGCTCCTCTTGCTTTTACCGAGTCCGGAATTACAGGATACTGGGCTGCCACAGGTAGTACACAGGCAACCAGCATCCACGCTGATAATACTTTCTTAATGTTGTTCATTCTTTCGAATCTTAATTAGGTTTCTAAAAGGACGATTAAGAAAGCATTTTGTAATCGGTTATCTCTCTCCTTTCCGCCATTCATTCATATATTCGCGAGGGGACTGATTATATTTTTTCCGGAAACACTTACTATAATATCCCGAATCCTTGAATCCGACAGCAAAAGCAATTTCGGAAACACTTAAATCCGTATTTTTAATCAGCTCGATAGATTTATTCAAACGAATCTCTTTTACCAGGTCGACGGGTGCCAGGCCGGTAAGACTCTTCAGTTTCTTGAAGAATGCCGAACGGCTCAATCCGATACCGGATGCTATGGTGTCAATGTTAAAGTCACTGTCGTCCATATTTTCTTCAATGACCTGATGTATCTTTTCGAGGAACTGTACGTCTTTCTTTACCAAAAATTGTTCGTAGCTGTCTTCTTCGGTCGTCGTCTGGTTTTCCATTTGCTGACGGATTCGTTCACGGAACAGTTTCCGTTCGGCAAGCAACTGGTCGATACGTGCCAACAGATATTCCTTACTGAAAGGTTTGGTAATGTAGGCGTTCGCCCCTAAAGTGATCGCTTTGGTCTTGGCGCCTTCATCATTCTTCGCAGTCAGGATAATGACAGGGATATGGCTGATTTGGAAATCTTTGCGGATGGATTGCAACATTTCAAGCCCATCCATTTCGGGCATCATCTGATCGGTCACCACAATATCCGGATGATACAGATGTACTTTCTTCAAACCTTCCACTCCGTTATTAGCAATATGGATATTAAACTTGTCTTCCAACTGAAGCTTTATCAACTGGCAAAGGTCTTTGTTATCTTCCACCAACAGAAGGGTCGGTAATGAAGCGTCGATTTCCGGTTCTTCTTCCTCCGTACCGTCTTCGGATATGGCATTTGCAACAGGATCTTGTTCTACCGCAATAGGGGCTGTCTCCGTATCTCCCACATAGAAATCTACTTCCGACGGGCGGTAATGCTCCTTATCCATCAGGAGTTCCACAATAAACACCGCTCCTTGTCCTTCGGGACTTTCGGCACGAATCTGTCCGTGATGCAGATTGACGATCTCTTTTGAAAGTGCCAATCCGATACCCGTGCCCTGATAATAGGAGTTTTTCGCGTTCTCTCCTTGCGAGAAGCGTTCGAAAATCTCGGTCAGTTTATTTTGTGGAATACCTACTCCGTTATCTTCCACCCGTACATAACAACGTTTACCGTCGTCTGTCAATCCGGTAGTTATATAAATACTTCCTCCGGAATGAGTGAATTTGAATGCGTTGGATATGATGTTGCGGATAACAATGCTCATTTTCTCCTTGTCCGCCCATACCATAATCGGTTCATCCGGCAACTGGAAAGTAAAACTGATCTCGTTTTCTTCGGAAAGTACCCGGAATTCTTTCTGGAAAGAAGCTATCATCTCATTAAAATCAATTAATGACACATGCAAACGCATCTTGCCGTTCTGAATCTTCCGGAAATCAAGGATCTGATTCACTAATTGCAGCATTTGATTGGTGTTCTTCTCCATCAGATCCACATATTGCAATCCTTTCGGAGAGAGCTTTTCGCGTTCTCTTAGTTCCTGTATCGGACCTTTTATCAATGTCAAAGGAGTGCGCAATTCATGGGAGATATTGGTAAAGAACTTGATTTTCATCTCCGATACCTTCTGCTCGATATAAATATCATTCTTCATTTTGAGCATGAAGAAAGCCAGGCGCAGGCTGAAATAGAGAGCTGCCAAACCTAGAATTACATATATAAGGGTTGCCCACCAGCTCAACCACCACGGTGGAAGGATAGTAATAGCCAATGTACAGTTGGAAACCAGCTCCGGATTGGCTTCATCTACGGTTTCTACACGGAATGTATAGTCTCCGGGAGGTACGTTGGTATAAGAAGCGATACGGTTCTTTCCGTTATAATGCCATTCTTTTTCATATCCTTCGAGTATATATCGGTAAGATACCCGGTTCTGATTATAGAAATTCAATGCGGCAAATTCAATCGTGAACATGGATTGATTGTAGTTAAGTTCGATTGCTTTGGCGTATGTGATGGATTCTTTCAGAATCGGACATTCGCGGAAACTACGCAGATCGCGGTTGGAAACTTTAAAGTCAACAATACGTGTATCGTAGTCAATGTTTCCAGTTTGTCGGGAGAGAATGTCAGGATTCCCTGCCGGGTACCAATCCACAAATCTCCATTCAAGGTACGGAGGGCACTACCCTCTTCCAGTTCTACGTTCAGGAAACCGTCGTATTTGTCGTAGTTACGAAACTGTTCGGTAGCCTTATTGAAGCAAGACAAGCCAATTTCCGTTGTAAACCACAAGTTGCCGTTTTTATCTTCTACGATGGATTTGACTACATCGTTATTCATTCCTTCGCGTATGCCGTATGATTTGAAGATCGGTTCACGCTTTTCTTTATCATAGCGGACTAATTTATTCAAACCGCCTCCGAATACACTTACCCAGATTTGCGAATCAGTATCTTTGTAGAGTACATAAATATCGTTATCCGCTACGTTTGAATTTTCGCTGACCTGGCGATACGTTTCAAACTGGATCTGTTCGGGGGTAGTGAAATGTCCGTCGAAAGACATCAGGCCATCCATTGTTCCTACCCAAATACGTCCGTCTTCATCTTCCGTCATGGTACGTACCTCCATATAAAGACCGTATGCAGGATATTGTTTCAAGCCATTGTATTTATGTATAAAGGTAATTGCTCCGTTCTCTTCGGAAATTAGATTCAGACCTCCTCCCAGTAATCCTACCCAAATGCGCCCCTGGCTGTCCTGATAGGTAAAGTACACATCGTTGTTACTGATAGAATTCGGATTCTTGGGGTCATTGATATAACGGGTAAAACGCAACCCGTGCGGTGAATTCATGTCCGGTTCGGCTTTAACAAGCCCGTTTCCCTTGGTGGAAAACCAAAGATTACCATCTTTGTCTTCCATAATATGATATACGGCTCCCAATAGATAGTTCTTATCCGAGAAGATTTGTTTCACTTGTCCGTTACGATCCAGGCGATACAGAGCTTGCCAGCGGGTTCCTACCCAAATATCCCCATTTTGCGCCTGGAAGAGAGCACGTATTCCCTGATTCCAGGAAGTTGATGTCTCGGGCACTACCGGAGATGGAGAAACTTCTGTCAGCAGTTGGAATTGCTTCTTGGGGAAATTAAGCCTGTATACTCCGCTGCTCGTAGA
>ENA-OPWO01000377-OPWO01000377.1-human-gut-metagenome-genome-assembly--contig:-NODE-377-length-16384-cov-3.156103_pt1 | contig 16384 bp, 19 predicted proteins | sample MGYA00241510_ERZ502012 | MGnify/ENA primary metagenome ERZ502012 (study PRJEB25962, sample SAMEA2041923) | human gut metagenome | biome: human gut; feature: human-associated habitat; material: faeces...
ACCTACGCAATTGCGCTTATTTGGAGGATTTTTCTAAGCCAAAAATTTTATGGAAACGAGTTGGCTCAATACTTAGATTCTGCTACAATGACAATGAGGCTTTAGGATTAGACAGTACATGTTTTGCAATAGGAAATAACATAGAATTCGTTTGCTGTGTTTTAAATACTCCAATGGGACACTATTTACTAAAAGATGCCCCTAAAACAGGTACAGGTGATCTGCTAATAAGTGTGCAAGCTGTTGAGCCTTTAAAGATGCCTTCAGTGTCGCATGAACTTAACAAGGAATTTAAAAGGTTATTAGAAATTATGAGTACAAATAGCTCTAATGACATAGAAAACGAGATAAGCCAAAAGATATTTAATCTTTATGGCTTATCTTGTGAGGAGCAGAGATATATTGATGAGAATTTCACTTAATCTCAATATATCCAATAGATATTCGTTCTTCTTTAGAAAGCCCATATAGTTCAAAAAGCCGTTCGTCTATAAGAATGGCTTTTTCTTTTTTATAATCATTTTGAATATCAGTGACCAACGATTTGAATATTTCATTTTCTTTATCACTAACTTTCAGAACAGGGATTTTATCAAAGAATATCTTTCTAAGTTCTCGTGTACCACCTTGCAGTTCTGGAAATTTATCAAGAAAGCAAAATTTGAAAATTGAAGAATTCAAAAATGCTGTCAAATATGCTATATGCTTTCCTGTAATCATAAATGATTTGTCATTTTGCAGAAAGTTCTTTTCATCAAAATAGAAAGGAATATATTTGGTCATATTTGGATACATGATTTTTGGCTTAGAAAAATCCTCCAAATAAGCGCAATTGCGTAGGTTATACGGAGTATCACCCTTATCAGCACGTTTCGATATTCTATCCCAATATTGGTCAAGATGTGCCTTTATAGCAGGATAATCTTCTATATGTACACGCTCCAACTTGCCACGAATACCATTGTGGGTATTGATTAGCCACAGATTTGCCCAGTTATATCCATACCTCTTGATGTCCCTGCCTCGCAGAATCGGTCGAATAAGTTCAGCCGTTCTTGCACGCTCGTCTTCTGTCTGACAATTCGCAAGAATCTCATCACGTTTCTCTGTTGATATAATAAAGGCTTCATTATATCCAGTTAGAACTCCACGATAAATGTTTATGTCCCAATCTTTGAGAGGAGTCCCCACAGCTTCTATCTTGCGCTTGATACTCTGCTCGATAGGAGAAAGTATCACCCAAGAGTCAGAGTTTGAGAACTCGCACTCCGACCCGCTTTGCTGCACGAAAACGCTCATTTCTCTTCTGTCAAAAAGAGCTTAATATATCTGTCAAGTGTATTTCGGTCAACCTTGCACAACTTCGCAATCTTTCGCTTGGAAACGTTTGCTTTAAGAAGTTCTTTGATAAGAGTAGCTTTTCCGTAAAGCTTATACTTTTCAGGAGAACTCTTTCTTCCCTTTGGTCGACCGAGCGTAACGCCCTCTGCTTTCTTTCTTGCCAAAGCCTCCTTTGTGCGTTGGCTGATAAGGTTACGCTCTATTTCTGCGGAAAGTCCAAAGGCAAAAGCAAGCACTTTGCTTTGAATATCATCGCCGAGTCGGTAATTGTCCTTGATAGTCCAGACACGACACTCCTTAGTCATGCAGATATTAAGTATCTCCATAATCATAAAGAGGTTTCGCCCGAGACGTGACAATTCTGCACACATAATGAGATCGTCTTTGTTTACTCGCTTCAATAGTTTGCCAAGCTCACGCTTGTTGTACGCCTTTGTACCACTGATAGTTTCTTCTATCCAGCCATCGATAGAAAGATTGTTTTGCTTGCAGAAATTGTTAATTTCGAAGCGTTGATTTTCAACAGTCTGTTTATCACTGCTGACACGAATGTAACCATAAATCATAGCTAATACTTTATTTGTGTTATACTTTATATTATTCAAGACTCTAATAATAAGGAAATAAAGAATACAGCTAAATGTGGTAGTTATACCATATCGGCAGATTGGATTGAGGTAGCCCAACTTCGGATGGCTACAACCCCGATTGAATACGGAGCTTTTACAAGTACTACCGAATCGAGTCATATATAAAAAGACAAGTAGCTAACCCATGCTAATGGAGATAGCCACCTGCCTCTATCGTTTATATTCTTTTGAAGAACCCTTCATATTCGTCATCCAATATTCTCCAAACACCATTTTTACGTTCTTCTTCTCTAACTATTAGGTTTTGGTCGGAAAGCTGCTTGAGGTATCGCTGTACTTGTCGCAAAGAAATCCCCATATTCTCTGATATTTGTGCAGCACTGATTTGGGGCATCTGAGAGATTAACTTGTAGATTTGTCGTTGAGTTTTTGCAAATTCTTTTGTGACATTTGCTTTTCCTTTTACGACATCATCCATCTCTTTTGCGACATCTTTACGACATCATTTGCCACTTTTATGACATGAGGGTTATCTTTTACGACATCCACCCCATAATACACATCATTTTCTTTCGTAAAATGAATAGGATAATTTCTTATCGCCAAACCTAATTCAATTCGGTAGTGTTCTTTTAAGCTATCAATATTTTGATATTTCGTTTCTAAAGAATCATGTTCTGCCATCTATTGGTGATTATATAGGATAAAAGACCGAACTTCAGCAATATTGCATATAGTTATGAATATATTTTCCACAAAATGAAATATACGTAAAATTTATGACAAGAAAGAAAGACCGCTTTTATTCTTAAAAAGCAGTAAAAAGAACATATAGTTATACGTTTTTTAAAAAATAGATTTACCTTTGCACTTGAAATCAAAGCGTCCTTTGTTTATTGTAAAGTTATAAAAGAAAAAGAATATAGCTCATTTCTAAATCGTTAGCAGTTACATTCTTTGTTTTTCTTAATTCGCAAGAGACGGGAACACACGCTAATGTTAATGTTGTAAAAATAAACAGAGATAACTGGGTGGTTCGGGAGAAAAAGTGTACTTTTGTGGGAGATATTTAATTAAAGGAGAAGATTATGGCAACATCAACAATAGATAATCAGATGGTAAGTCCATTAGATGCGTTATGGGCACTTTTTAAAAGTCAGCCAAAAACTGTTCGTAGTGCTTTTACCCAGCGCTTACTGCAGGAAGATGTAGATGCTGAAGCGATGAGACAGAGATTGGTACTGAAAGAAAGTCTGACACAGGCTTTCAAAGAACTCCGTGAGGCAGAAGCTTCTGGAACCGAACTTCCGGATGCTCGAAATTTATTTAAATGAAAACGAAGGCCGAATTTCATTATCGTCCTTTATCTTCACTGCACCGCCATCTTCCAGGAAACGCAATGCTTGCTCCAACTGCTCATGCTTGAAATCAGAGATTTCATTCCGTACATTCTTTTCTATACGAGTCAATGAATTCTCACCATCCAGCAAATTCTTTACCACCAAAAACTCGTGCTCTCTTACCAATGGCAAAAGACTCGACAGATAGTTGATGCGATTAAAATTCTCGCTCTCTATCTTATTGATGATTTCCTCTTTTGAAAAATTCCGAAAACCTTAATGACACTTAATGACACCTACCCTTAATGACACCTCTTCTCGAAGATTTTACCATTTTCATATGCATCAGTATATCCAGTCTTTATGTGTGAAGATCACTTGGAATACACACTAATGTTAATGTTGTGAAGATAATCAGAGATAATTGGATGGTTCGGAGAAATATATTCTTTCCAGCCATCTATCGTCCCCTTCTCTGATGAAAAATTGACTCCTACCAAATGGATTTTGCGAGAATCTCCGGCATATTCCCTCACATATCCCTTGTCTTCTATTTGCTTCAATGCTACATCCACAGAACCATCCAATTTGAATTCAAAAATATACACGTCATTCGGAGTCTCATACACACAGTCGGCCCTGCCTTGACTCGTTTCCTTTTCACGATACACCAAGTAACAACTCAACATCCTCAACAAGAGTAAGAAAGTATAGCCGAAATAACGTTCGTACTCACGTTCGTCATTTCTGCGACGCACACTATATGGAATACCCGACAAGAAAGCTGTCATCCCCTCCATAAACTCCTGTAATTTGCCTTGAAGCAAAAGATGTACAGAATGAATGAGCCATGAGGCAGAATCTTCCTTTGTCTTGAGATAGTCGTTTGCCAAGATCGTAAGCAGCCCCTCACGCACTTCATTGTTTGGAATATCCAGGAGATAAGAATGCGTGAACTTGTCGTAATCCTTGATGGTAAGGTAACCACTCTGGTAAATCATCGGCAAAGGCATTTCCACATTAGCCTTATAATCATCAAACTGGCTGGCTGCATAATACTTTCCTATCATCTCATTCAGGTTCTGATTGAAATGAGAAAGCAAGCGCACCAGATAAGTAGGCGTGCCACTCTTAAACCAAAAACTCCCCATGTCCATCTGATTGAAAGCATTCAGGATGCTGAAAGGATTGAAAATATCAACAAGGCGCTTTCCGAAATGATAACCGTCATATTTCCGTTTGAGAATATCCAGCATTTCCTCGTAACTACAGTCTTCGTTCTCAGCAAACTCCTTGATTGGCTCAGAGAAATATGTCGTCAGTTCTTCTTTGGTAATACCACAGATGGTCTCATAATTACGATTTAAGCTGATGTCATCAGGCTGATTGAACCCGCTGAACATGCTAATCTGAGAGAATTTCGTTACACCCGTCAGGAAAACAAATCGAAGATCTGCGTCTGCTCCCTTGAAAGTCGTGTAGAAAGACTTCATGATGTTGCGATGCTTTTCCTCCAACGTTATCATTTTCCCCAAATGTTCCACCTGATAGTCCAGATCGAGAACATCCAAGATAGGCTTGTCGTATTCATCTATCAGCACAACGCATCCCAGCCCCGTCTTCTCATGGGCAGCACGAAGTATTCGCTGGAAACGCAAGCCGAGGTCTTTATTGACAGACTGGATTCCATATCGATTTTCCCAATCCGAGAGGATAGCATTCAATGCCTCCTCTAACGCCCCATCATTAGCATAGTTTCCTACACTGAAATCTATATGAAACACTGGATATTGCTTCCATTCCGTCTCCAAGGATTCCATAGCCAAACCCTTGAAAAGTTCTTTCCTACCAAGGAAATAATTCTCCAACGTAGAGACAAGAAGGCTCTTTCCAAATCGTCTTGGACGACCCAGAAAACAGACGTGACCTTGCGCCAACTTATACACCAAGTCCGTTTTATCGACATAGACGAAACCACCATTGATGATTTGGTCGAAAGACTGCATTCCTATCGGATATTTCATTCTTGTTAAGCTTTTCCTTGTTATATGGGACAAAATTAAGCATTTTCCATGAAATCACCAAACTTTTGACCTATGTTTTTCTTCTTTAACGCCTTTATTTCACGCCTATTTCTTGCTTATATCAGAAAAAAGCAGTAACTTTGCACGACTTTTCTAAAGCAGCATCTTTGCTTTTTACAAACAATTAGGTTTAATTTTACTAACTATGGGCAATAATACTTCCATCACGGAACATAAAAGACATTACTATAGGGAACTCCTATGCATCGGGGTTCCTATCATCATCGGACAGTTGGGAACCATCATTCTGGGATTTGCCGACACGCTCATGATTGGACATCACAGCACGGAGGAACTGGCGGCAGCAGGTCTCGTCAACAATATCATCACCTTCATCCTCGTTTCCTACATGGGATTCTCCTATGGTCTCACCCCTATCATCGGAAAACTCTACGGCATGGAGAAAACGGACAAAATAGGACAAAAAGTGAAAAATTCCTTCTTCGCCAATATGGTGGTGGGCGTCATTTTCTCGCTTGCTCTGATAATCCTCTACTTCAATCTCCATCGCATCGGTCAGCCCGAGGAACTACTCGCACTCATACGCCCCTACTTCATCGTCAACCTCATTTCGGTGCTCTTCGTGGGCGTTTTCAATACGCTGAAACAGTTTCTCGACGGAATCGGAAATACCAAGGTGGCGATGTGGGTGATGATCATGGGAAACATCGTCAATATCTTCGGCAACTGGGTGCTCATCTATGGTGTGGGCCCTTGTCCAGAAATGGGATTATTAGGTGCCGGAATCTCTACCTTGGCAAGTCGTGTGCTCATGGCTGTGGCTATGGTGGGCATCATCGTCGGCACGAAGGAATACAGGGAATATCGCAACAATATCATAGCAAGCCGCATCAACGGGGCTGACTTCCGGGAGATGAACCGCCTGGGATGGCCTGTGGCGCTGCAACTGGCGCTGGAATCGGGCGCCTTTACGCTGAGCTGCGTGATGGTGGGATGGCTCGGAACGATTCCATTAGCTGCCCATCAGGTGATGATAACTATCTCCCAACTGTTCTACCTCGTACTCTCTGGTATGGCTGCAGCGCTGGCCATCCGAGTGAGCCATTTCGTGGGACAGAACGACTTTGCTGCCGTCAGGAGAAACGCCTACGACGGCTGGAGACTCAACCTGCTGTTCTCCCTCTGCATGGGCATTCCGGTGTTGCTGCTCAGACATCAGATAGGCGGCTGGTTCAATGATAATGTGGAGGTGCAGCAGTACGTGGCCCTGCTCATCATCATGATGATGCTCTACCAGTTTGGCGACGGGCTGCAATATACTTTTGCCAATGCGCTGAGAGGTATTGCCTGCGTGAAACCAATGGTGATCTATGCCTTCATTGCCTACTTCATCATCTGTCTGCCGTTGGGCTATACGCTCGGTTTTCCTTGCGGCATCGGTATCTTGGGCATTTGGATAGCCTTCCCATTCGGTCTCACCATCGCCGGTTTTCTCTACAAACACCGGTTTGAGAAGGAACTGAAGAAAATGGAAAATATTTTTTTAGAAAAAAAAATTTGATGTCTGAAGGATATTTTGTACTTTTGCCTTCGTAGAATCATCCCCCAAAAAGGAATAGCCGGACATTCTCATCTGGGAAGAACCGGAGATTCTCATCTGGTAAAAACCCCTCCAGAAGTAAACTTTTTCTATGAGAAGTATAAGTAAACATGAAACAACAGATAGTCTATAACCTGGAAGAATTTGCTGCCAAATATCATCTGACAGACATTTATGGCGCCTACGCTGCCCACTTCGCCATCAACGGCGGGGAAAACAACTGCGTAAGTTCGGAAGAACTGGCGGAAATGGTGAAGGAACGTACGCTCTTCACCAAACTGCTGCTACTGAAACAGGGCAAATGCCTGCTGCATTTCAACAGCAATAAGGACGAAGCCCTGGAAGTGAAAACGGGCGAATTTCTCATTGCTTCGCCTATGGAAATCGTAGCGTTGAAGGAGGTTTCGCCCGACTTTGAGGCGGAATGTATTCTGGTGGACGAGCATTTCACCGACCAGCCTACCCGATACCAGCCTTCACCTGAAAAGATGAAAAGCATCGCAGATATTTTCCACTTCGTGAGAGACATTGTAAGGCACCAGCACATCAACAAGATTGAGATGATCAAGAGTATGTTCAACGTGCTCAAACTCATCATTGAGGAACTGCCCTACGAGCAATGTTCCGTTTCCAACGACTTGGGGCACAAGAAGGAAGTGTATGAAATTTTCCTACACCACCTCTACCGCTTCTTCCGCAAGGAGCGACAGATTAGATTCTATGCCGACAAGCAGAATGTTTCTGCCGCATATCTCTCAAGACTGGTAAGGGAAATCAGCGGTTCTACGGTGAATGAGCACGTTACGTCTCTGGTTTACAAGGAAATATGCAACCTGCTCACCCAGTCGGACATGACTATGGGGGAAATAGCCAACTATCTGAACTTCAGCGACCAGAGCGCCCTGACCAATTTCTTCAAGCACCGGTCGGGAATGACGCCACTGGCGTATAGGGGAAAGAAATAAGAAAAAAATGACAAAAAGAAATCTACGGAAAGGTCTCAAAAAGAAAAGAAGGAAGGTTCCCTAAAAGAAAAGAGAAAATTTCTGGAAAACAATATAAAAAAATCAAAGCCTGCAAGCGGAATCCGAGAGAGAGAGATAGTTGGATTCGCCTGCAGGCTTCTTCAATGAATGTATATACTTGGATTCAATTAGTTATGGAAAGTTTTGTTTTTCAACTCTTCATATCCCACATTTATTTCAATGTGAACTTATGAGAATGAAGCATTTCCTTAGGGTCGAGTGCCTTGTCGAGCTCTTCCTTGCTCATCAGTCCCTGCTCTATCACGATGTCATAGACTGAGCGGCCTGTGGCATGAGCTTCCTTGGCTACCTTGGTGCTGGCCTTATAACCGATAATCGGATTGAGGGCAGTCACGATACCAATACTGTTCTTTACCATCTCATAGCAGCGCTCCTTGTTGACAGTAATGCCCAATACACATTCTTCTGTAAGGGTTTCGATGGCGTTCTTCATCCAGGTAAGGCTCTCGAAGAGACTCTCTGTAATGATAGGTTCCATCACATTCAACTCCAACTGACCTGCCTCGGCTGCAAAACTGATAGTTGTATCGTTACCAATCACTTTGAAGCAAACCTGATTGGTCACCTCTGGGATAACAGGATTTACCTTGCCCGGCATGATGGATGAACCAGGAGCCTTAGGAGGAAGGTTGATCTCGTTCAGACCGCAGCGTGGACCTGAAGCCATCAGTCGGAGATCGTTACAGATTTTGGAAAGTTTCACTGCCAAGCGCTTCAATGCAGAAGAATAGCTTACGTAAGCACCTGTATCTGGTGTAGCCTCCACCAAGTCGCTGGCAGAAACGAAGTTCTCACCGGTCAACTTACTGAGGTTGGCAGCACAGAGCTTAGCGAAGCCCGGAACAGCGTTCAGACCTGTACCGATAGCAGTACCACCCATATTGATTTCGTGGAGAAGCTTCACGTTGCGCTCCAGATTGAGGATTTCCTCCTCCAGGTTATTGGCGTATGCGTTGAACTCCTGTCCGATAGTCATCGGAACTGCATCCTGCAACTGTGTACGACCCATCTTGATGGTGTCGGAATACTCCTCAGCCTTGTAGCGGAAAGCGCTGATAAGTCCGGTAAGAGCGCCCACGAGATGAGCATTCATGCGGATGAGAGCGAGACGGATGGATGTAGGATAAACATCATTGGTGCTCTGTCCGCAGTTGCAATGGTCGTTAGGAGAAACATACAGATAGTCACCTTTCTCGCGTCCCAAGATTTCAAGGGCACGGTTGGCGATCACCTCATTAGCATTCATATTGACAGAAGTTCCAGCACCACCCTGTACCATGTCGATAGGGAAATTCTCGTGCCACTTGCCGTCTATGATTTCGCGGCAAGCCTCAGCCATAGCTCCGGAAATCTCATCATTGATAACTCCGAGAGAATGATTGGTCTGGGCAGCTGCCAGCTTCACGTATGCAATAGCGATGATGAAATCAGGATAATCACACATCGTCTTACGAGAAATATGATAATTGTTAATACCGCGCTGAGTTTGTACACCGTAAAGTGCGTCAGCAGGAACTTTGAGTTCACCTAAAAGGTCAGACTCTACTCTGAATTTCTTTTTGTCAGCCATCATGTTATGCCGTTTTAGTTTGTATTTATTCTATTAGTTATTGTTTCTTTTGCAAAGAAAATGCAAACGAGCGCAATGAAAGCTTGCCTTCAAATTGCCGAGTGCAGCTTTTCTTATGCAAAGAAAATGCAAACGAGCGCAATGAAAGCTTGCTTTCAAATTGCCGAGTGCAGCTTTTCTTATGCAAAGATACGATGATTTTTGCTGAAGTTATTTATAAAAGACGAACCATTATTTGTAAAAAGCAAACTTGGTTTGATTTTTTGTGATTTTTTCAATTTCCCCTACTTCAAACAAGGACTTTTTCTCTTTATTTTTATCCTCGCAGGAAATAAGGGGAACTGAAATCTTAGTTTTTCCTCTTTCAAAAGGGTTCTTCTCCATATATTATAAGAAGAAAGGAAAATTCCTTCTCTATCTCTAAGAAAAGGAAAGACTCCTTCGCTATCAAAGGAAAGGAAAAGTCCCCTCAATAAAAACCAAGCGGATTCCTTTTTCCCCTCCTCTTTTAATAAGCCTTCAGCCTGTAGAGCATTCCGATCTCAATACGGTCTGTATTATAATCGGTCAGTCCGGAATCCTTACTGTAATTATACTTGCGCCCGGTATAGGCGAGGAAGAGGTGGAGATTCTGCTGCTGTTTACGGGCTGGATAATACTCGATGCTTTCCACGTAGCCGAATGCCGAGCGGATTTTCCATGCTATATAAACCCAAAAAGCTACATTCTCCAGCATTTCTGCCGAAGATGTAGCTCTTCTTTTGAATAATCATTATCTTACTTATTCATGCGTAGCGAAACGCTGCTCTGCCAGCTTCTCGTACTTAGTACCAGGCTTGCCGTAATTGGCATAAGGCCAGATGCTGATACCGCCACGAGGAGTGAAAATACCAGTCACCTCAATGTACTTAGGATCCATCAGACGGATGAGATCCTTCATGATGATGTTCACACAGTCCTCATGAAAATCACCATGATTGCGGAAACTGAAAAGATAGAGTTTCAAACTCTTGCTTTCCACCATCTTCACATCAGGAATATAACTGATGCGAATCTCCGCAAAGTCGGGCTGACCGGTAATCGGACAAAGCGATGTAAACTCAGGGCAGTTGAAACGTACCCAGTAATCATTGCCCGGATGCTTGTTGACAAAGGTCTCCAGCACCTCAGGTGCATAATCCATTCTATATTCGGTTTTGGCTCCGAGAGCCTGCAAACCATCTTGTTTTCTATCCACTGTCTTGGTAAATTTTTTATTTGTGAATTACGTAATTAGTTGAGACTGAATATCTTGAAGACATTATAAGAGATGTTGTTGTCATAAACATCCTCACCCTCATGCTTCTTGATGGCCTTGACCACACGGATGGTTACAGGCAACACGATGATTTCATATACTGTCTTGAGAATAACCTGCCAGAGCATGAGCCAAGGCAACTCGGAAGCAGGAACTACGCCTCCCAATGCCAATGGGAAGAAGATGATACTGTCGCAACTCTCTCCTGCCACGGTACTGAGAATAGCACGGGCTGAGAAATGCTTGCCACCATCACGAATCTTCATCACACTCATCACATAGGCATTGGCAAATGAACCTACGATGAAGGCTACGAAGGAAGCGGCAGCGATGCGTGGAGCCAGACCGAAAATGGCGTGGAAACCAGCATCATTGGTCCAATAAGGTGCTGCAGGAATCACATCACAGATGGCGCCGAGAGCCACGAAGAAGAAATTCATGGCAAAACCAGTCCATATCAGCAGGCGGGCTTTCTGATAACCCCACACTTCACAAACGACATCATTGATAATGTAGCTCACTGGGAATACAATGAGTCCACCGGTCAGAGATACTGGCCCGAAGGCAATTTGCTTTGTTTCGAGCACGTTTGCCGCAATCAGACAAACGCAAAAGAGGATGCTGAAAAGCATAAACAGCACACTCACTTGAGTTGTTTTCTTTTCCATTTTTCTTGTTTTTTACGAGGTTTACCAAGCACTCAGATTTTGCTCCTGACAAGGTGGAAATCTGTTCACCATGCAAAAGCGGCTGCAAAATTACGATTTTTTCCTGAATTCTCCAAATTTTAGCATAGAAATGTAGAATTTTTGAAATTCCTAAAATACATAGTCCCACAGATTTCACAGATTTACACAGATTTTTTGAAACAAAAAAATAAATCTGTGAACATCTGTAATATCTGTGGGACATTTTTCGGGCACACTGAATGTGACTTATAACACACCCTCTTATATATATAATAATGTATAGGGATTACTCAGCAGCAGCTTCCTCCTGACGATCATCTACATTGTCGCCATCTGTTGGAGCCAAAGTTGCCTTGAAATCAGTAATGCCGTTCTTTACGAGGATATTGTACCACTGGAGCAACTTCTTGATGTCGCTATCGTGTACACGGTCACGGTCGTAGTTAGGCAAAACCTCTGCGAAATAGTCGTGAAGTTCCTGAGCAGAGCACTTCTTATAGTTGAGGCTGCTTACCTGACTGTTCTCCTTCTTGCCTACACTCTCCAAAACCTCCCAGAGGGCGATTTCATCAGCATCTGTGTACATCGCGATGTCGCCAAGACTTGTTACACGGTCTGTAGCGAAAGCTGGAATACGTCTGTGAGTCTCATCAATAGTCTCCACGATGAGGTTTCTGTTTCCACGAGATACCAGTTTATAAAGGCCTGGCTTACCTGCAATTGAAAGAATTGTTTCCATTGTTCTTTTTATTTCTTATTTATTATTTCTTTGTTTTCTTTTTCCTTTTATTTTTCAAAGAAGAAATTCTCCCCTCTTTCATTCGAAGAAAGAAATCTCCCCTTCCCATTCGAAGAAAGAAAACTCCTATCGCTTCTCAGCAGAAGTCCTACTTCACCTGATTCAGGAGTCTGTCAATCTGCAGATTCAAATCTTCCTTTCCATCATTTCTGATTTCAAAATCACTCTGCAAAACGACATCAGCCTGAGGCAACTGGGCATTTATCCATTCCTCTGCTTTCTGGCGGGAAATCTGATCGCGCTGCATAATCCGCTGCAGACGGACTTCCTGTGGAGCCGTCACGCAGACCACATAGTCGAAACGGGTGCGATGAACAAAACCACTGTCAAAGAGAATGGCGCTTTCCAGCCAGTTCTTTCCGCTCTGTGCGAAATCGCGAGCCACAGCAGGATGAACCACATCATTGACTGCCAGTTTGTTGGTCTCACTCGCCAAAAGAAACTGAGCCAGAACTGGTTTCTGAAGCACTCCGTCCACATAGACCTCATTGCCCACAAGCAGCTTTAGTGCAGCCTGCAACTGCTCATCGCTACGCATCAGCCTTTTGGCCGCAGCATCGCAGTCGTAAACCTCGATTCCACGCTTGGCAAGTTCTCTGCAAACAAAGCTCTTGCCGCTTCCGATTCCTCCTGTAATAGCTATTTTCATCAGATTCTACTTTTATAGATCCTCCTATTCCCTATTGCTGTTCAAGCAGATAATCCACCTTCTCCACTTCAAGCATTGCTTTGCTCACGGTTCGTGGCACACTGCGCAGCTGGAGCGTACACTTATCAGCCGGATTGGAAGATAGTTCGTCGTAATCGACAACCACCTTGAACTGGTCGGCACTGACGGTTCTGAACAGGCTGGCACCTATCGTAAATCTGACGGTGACACGGGAAGGGAATGTGCGGAGCACCATGCCCGGAGGCATATTGATGGCCGTAATCGGAACATCGATTGTCTCTTCGGTCAGGACATCAGGATAAACAGAAAGGCGCACCGTATTCGGAACTATCTTGACGCCCACAATCCTCTGCAAGCGCACCGTCTTGTGGATCGTATCCTGCAAGTTGCGATAGTTGAACGGTTCTATCTCCACATAGCGCAACTGGTCGAGCCGCTTCTTGTTGGCATAAACCGTCACCGTACCCGGCAGAAATTCCGTATGAGCCAGATAATAAGTCTTGCTCGTCGTAATCCTTCCCCTGAACTTGACAGGCACCTGCTTGGAAGCACCGTATGTGAAATAGAAATCCAGCTTTTCTGGCTTTACAGACAGAAGTTTGCTGGAGCCATAGAGCTGGTTCTGTACCTGCTTCACCATGTCGGCATTAGGAATCACGCCGTGCCCCTGGTCCTCATCTGCATAAGTAGCAAACTTGAACGAGAGCGGCTTAAACCATTTACCAAATTTGTAGGTAACCAATGTAAAGCCCTTATCCCTTACCATAACCCGCACAGTATCAGCAGGTTCGTCGGTCACAACGGCATTACGGGGTACATTGACAAGGCGCACAGGCACTTCTAATTCTTCCTCATAAGTCTCATTGAGCGCCATCATCAACCAGAAAGCACCACTGAGAAAGAGAAAGAACAAAAAAATCAGAAACTCCTTGTTCAGCGCACTGAACAAAAAGTTTCTAATCACTTGCCATATTTTTCCTATATTATGCATTTGGAGTCTGAGCAGTAGCATCAGCGAACACGTAGCCCTTAGCTACAGTGATTACTACGCCACGAGCAATCTCAACATCTACAGTATTCTGCTCCAAGTTGATACGCTTAACGGTGCCATAAACACCACCGCCAGTAACAACCTTAGAACCTTCCTGCAGAGAGTTCTGGAATTTGCGGATTTCCTTCTGCTTCTTCTGCTGAGGACGAATCATAAAAAACCACATGATAACAAAGATTGCTACCATCATGACGAGGAAGCCTATATTACCACCACCTTGTGCTTGCAATAATAAATTCATAGTTGCTATTATTTAAAATGTTATTAATATTCTGTTTTCAACTTCAGTCTATCGACCTCAGTCTGTTTTCATTACGGAACTTTATCTTCTGTGATGTTCCTTGCGAGGAGGCAACTCCTTGGCAATGATACCACGGTCGATGAGGAATCTGCCGATATTGTCGAGCATTCCGTTCACATATCCGCCGCTTCGAGGAGTACTATATACCTTGGCCAAGTCAACATACTCATTGATGGTGACGGAAGCAGGAATATTTGGGAAATTGACCATCTCTGCAATGGCAATCTGCATAATAACCACATCCATGTAAGCCAGACGGGAGAAATCCCAGTTGCGGGAAGCATCACTCATATAGCGCTGATACTGGTCGCAATTGAGGATAGTAGAGCGGAACAGCTTGCGGGCAAAGTCACGATCCTCTAAATCTTTATATTCAGGAAGAAGTTCCTGGTCGGCCTTATTCTCCTGCTCGAAACGCTTGATGGTTTTGAGCACGAATGTATCAACCACTTCTTTGTCATCATTCCAATAGAGACTTTTTTCCTCCAGGAGAGCATCCAGCTCATCATTGTTCATCACAAAATTCTTGTAGAACTTACGCCAAGCCTCACGGTCAGCCTCATAGTTGTCTTCCTCTGAAGCCATGTACTCCCGAAAAACCTCGCTGGCTGTAATGTTAGTGTAGAGTTTGCGCACGAATTCAATGTCATCATCCCATGAAGAATGTTTCGCATCAATCCAATCACCCAACATTTTGTTTTCTTCCAACTGAACAGCAAAACGATTGAACGCAAATTTCTGCGATGGAGCCTCTGCCCCTTCACGCTGAGCACGAGCCAACTCCACGTCGTAACGCTTGCGAGCCTCTTTAGTGACAGCCACAATGAGTTGCAACATGTAGTTATACAAGTCGTACGCTTTAGAAAGACTAAACAACAATTCCTTCTCAGCATTATCCATGTTGTGATTGCCGTTTTGATAGTACGCATAGGTTAACTGTACAATCTTTCTTCTAATTAAATCCCTATTAATCATTCTCTAATAATTTAAAGGTTTATATTACTGTCGTTATTTGACACGGCAAAAATACATATTTTATATGGAACATGCAAGAAACCAGTGGATATTTTCTACTTTTTTAAGGATAGAAAGCCCGTTTACCCCCTTCTGAGTCCTCAAAGAATTACTTTTTAGCATTTTTTTCTTCATAAATTTGCTTATTTCAAATATTTGTTGTAATTTTGCACCCGCTTTTGCAAAGCTTATCCGTGTGATGGCGAGTTAAGGCACTAATTATTAATACTTAATTTAGAGTAACACAAATGAAAGAGATTAATGTAACAGGTCAGAAGCGTACAGACCTTGGCAAGAAAGCTTCTAAGTCATTGCGTAAGGAAGGTTTTATTCCTTGTAACTTGTATGGTGAGAAGAAGGGTGAGAACGGTGCTCCAGAGGCATTGTCATTCGCTGTTCCTTTCGCTGAGTTGCGTAAGGTTATCTACACTCCTCACGTATATGTTATCAACCTCATCATCGACGGTGAGAGCCACACAGCTATCATGAAGGAGATTCAGTTCCACCCAACTACAGACGCTCCTTTGCACGTTGACTTCTACGAGGTGAACGACCAGAAGCCTATCACTATCGGTATTCCAGTGAAGTTGGTAGGTCTCGCACAGGGTGTTCGTGATGGTGGTCGTATGAACCTTTCTATCCGTAAGATCAACGTAACTGCTCCTTACCAGGTAATTCCTGAGCACCTCGATATTGACGTTACTGAGTTGAAGATCGGTAAGAGCATCAAGGTTGGTGACCTTTCTTTCGAGGGTCTTGAGTTGGCTACAAGCAAGGCTGTTGTAGTTTGCTCTATCAAGATGACTCGTAATGCACAGCTCGCTGCTCAGCAGGCTACTGAAGAAGCAGAGTAATCTTGCTTAGACAACCCGTAGATTTAAACTTTTTAGATTTTTCAAATTGGATAAATATTTGATTTGTGGTCTTGGAAATCCAGGCGATGAATACGCAGGAACAAGACACAATGTTGGTTTCGCCTGCATAGATGAACTTGCCGACCAATATAATATAAGTGTAGACACATCTAAACA
>ENA-OPWO01000378-OPWO01000378.1-human-gut-metagenome-genome-assembly--contig:-NODE-378-length-16376-cov-3.273696_pt1 | contig 16376 bp, 19 predicted proteins | sample MGYA00241510_ERZ502012 | MGnify/ENA primary metagenome ERZ502012 (study PRJEB25962, sample SAMEA2041923) | human gut metagenome | biome: human gut; feature: human-associated habitat; material: faeces...
GAGACGGAGGGCTTCATCACCAGCCGAATCCCGTTCGTAAATATGGTAGGAACTGGTTTGGACACGGGGTGTATGAAATTCCAGCTCCTGGAACATAAACCCAATCAAACAGTTTTAATTCTGGGGATCCCAACTTTTTTCTCATTTTTCAATCAAAAAATTTTTTACTTCAAAAAACTTTTCTTACATTTGTGATACAAACAAAAGGATAAGACAATGGCAATTACAAGTTACATCGACAGCAATGGTTTAGGGCTTCAAGACTGGCGAGGCCTACGTCTGCGGTAAGTATGGAATTAACGAATAGTAAAACATGGAAGAAAAATTCAACTGGGACCTCCCGGCAGACCCGGATCCCAAATCGGACAACTATTACAACGGAATCGTATCCAAGGAGCTGAATGACCCCAGCAATGTGGGAGAGGTTCTCCTCAGAGTTATTCACAGAGAATCAGTTACCAATCAGTCGGATTTTGTCAATGAAGGGATTCAGTCTATTCTTGACCGGTTTGGCATTAAAACCGACAAACCTCTCACAAGAAAGGAGAAGCTCCTGGCATTCATCGGATTTAAAGCTGGCTCAATATGGGAGAGATTGGTGGAAATCCAGAGCCAGACAGAACCAGCTTCACCCAACCCAATCGAAATGGTCATGACGGGGATTCTTAAAACAAACGGAAAAAAATGCTGATTTTATCGTAGTATTTACCGCAGAAGTATTATATTTGTAGTGTAAACAAAAAACCTTAAACATATAACTATTATGGAAAATATCGAAAAATACGTAGTATTCCAGTACGAAGACGAGATCGGATTTCACTACATGGTAATGGACAAGCTTCCAGAAGAGGGACCTACATACATGGAGTCCATCTCGTTCAAGAAGAAGATCAACCCCAACTGTACTCCGGGAGCTATCACTCGTCAGCCATTTTCGGAGGACGGCAAATCGGCTTATGCGCTAAACTCCAAATTCGTCCCCATGGCGGGTTGGTGGCCAGATAAGGGAGACGTTCTGGAGTGGCAGGAAAGGGCCAGGGTTTACAGAGCCCTCAAGGAACTGGGGAAGAAAGGAGAAGACATCAAGCTCGAGAAAGCCATTGAGCCTATACGAGAAGTATACAAACGCCTCAGTCCAAGCAGAAGGAGTACGTTTATTGCTCAAGTGGTATACCTTCTCACTAAGTAAACAATTTTCACTAAAAAGATTGAAAAAATTTCAATATGTGGGGAAAATTAATTATATTTGGGATAAACAACATGGACAACACAATGATTATCAATCTCAGAGAACTAGTCGAACAGAGGGGACTAAGGCTTCAAGAAGTGGCAGAAATTCTGTTCCCCGATAACCGGTTTCCCCGAGCAGCTCTCAACCGGGTCCTCAACGGAAAAACATTGCTGAACTCGGAGCAAGTCTCCCGATTAGCAGCTTGGCTTGGAGTATCGGTCGATAACCTCTACAAAGGAGCATGGAGCTCCGAATTTAATGGAGAGACATGTATTCTGACAAACGGAAACTACAGAGCAGAGTTATCAGTCAAAACAGGAGAGACGAAGGTGTTCCATCTCGGGTCCTTGTTTCATGAAACTGTTCTCCATGACCCAGCTATACCCCTCAGCAAGTACATTGAACTTCTGAACACCATAATCAAAAATCATCAAGCCAATGAAAGTAGAAATTAAGTTCGAGGCAAACCTCGAAGAAACTCAGGATCTCGAAATGGTCCGCAAGATCTGTCAGGTTATCGGAGCAAATCCTGTAACAGTCAAGACGACTGACGTCAAGAAACCAGCTCCTGCACAGGACGTGAAGAAGCCAGCTCCGGCTCCAGCTCCGGCTCCAGCCCCCAGAAAGACTGAGGAGCCCGAACCCATGCCGATGGATGCGAACTCCTCTTTGGGTTCTGACCCCGCTGTCTCAATTCAGGACATCCGGACTCTCCTGGCAAGTAAGGTGGACAATCACCGCGAAACCATCCGGGCAAAGCTCACTGAACTGGGAGCGAAGAATGTGACGGGACTGGATGCCCGAAACTACGACGCGTTCTACGAATTCCTCAAAGACCTTGCGTAATGGGAGCCCCGAATCACTCATCTCGTAAGCACGCCATGCTTTCGGCATCAAAGGCAGACCGGTGGATCAACTGCACCCCCAGTGCCAGACTGGAGGAAAAGGTTGAGGAAACCGGTAAGCCTTCCAAGTATGCCGAAGAGGGTACTCTGGCTCACGAGATGGCAGAATGTTACCTCCGAGCAAGGTTCCGCATAACGCCTGTTGACGTTACGTCTGCTGAACTCCGGAAGCTGAAGAAGAACGGCCTCTACACTGAGGACATGGATGAGCCCGTAATGGCTTATTGCCAGTACGTAACGGACCAATATACGGAAGCTCTACGAAAAACCAAAGACGCACTCGTTCTTCTGGAGGAGCGACTGGACTTCTCGGCTTGGGTCGAGCAGGGATTCGGCACTGGAGACGCTTGCATTATCGCTGACGGGGTCATGGAGATCATAGACCTCAAGTTTGGCACTGGCGTGCCGGTTTTCGCTGAGAACAATGCTCAGTTGATGCTGTATGCTCTTGGGGCATTGTCCAAATTTGAGATGGTCTACGACATCAACATGGTAAAGTTGACTATCGTCCAGCCCCGGCAGGATCGAATCTCGTCATGGGAGATTACACCCGAAGACCTCTACAAATGGGGTGAGGAGGTAGTGAAACCCAAAGCAGCTCTCGCTTACTCCGGAGACGGTGAACTCCAAGTTGGACACTGGTGCAGGTGGTGTAAAGTCAAAGCTCTGTGTCGCAAGATGGCAGACCACAATCTGGACTTGGCCAAACACGAGTTCAAAGAGCCCGAACTCCTGACCACTGAGGAACTCGCTCAGATTTTCGAGCAAGCCCCCATGCTCCAAGAATGGGTAAATGCTGTATCTGAGCACCTGCTCTCCAAAGCCATCTCGGGCGAGAAGATCCCGGGATATAAGGTAGTCGAAGGAAGGTCAATACGGAAATGGACTGACGAGAATGCAGTTCAGGAAGTTCTTACCGCATGCGACTACACCCCGGATCAGTTCCAAGTTGTCAAACTGGCCGGGATCCCGGCTATCGAGAAGCTCCTCAAAAAGGACTTCGGCTTACTGGTTGGAGACTTTGTCATCAAGGCTCCAGGCAAACCCACTCTGGTCCCCGAGTCTGACAAGCGTCCGGCAATGGGGATTGAACAAGCAAAACTAGATTTTTCTAATAACTAAACTTCACAACTATGAGTGCAACAACCAAAGTAGTAACCGGCAAAGTTCGGTTCAGTTACGCCAACGTATGGGAACCCCGGGCAATGGAGGGTTCCGACCGAGCAAAATACTCGGTGTCCATCCTCATCCCGAAGACTGACTCGGCAACTCTGGCTCGGGTCAAGGAGGCCATCGACACGGCTCTCAAAGAAGGCATCGCCAAATTGGGCGGCAAGATTCCCCCGACGTGGAAGAACCCCCTCCGCGACGGGGACACCGAAAGACCGGACAATCCGGAGTATGCTGGGCACATGTTCGTCAATGCCAACTCGGACAACCGTCCTGGCATCGTGGACATCGACCTCAACCCGATCATCGAAAGAGAGGACTTCTACTCTGGATGCTACGGCCGGGCGTCGATCAACTTCTACGTCTTCAACACCAATGGCAACAAAGGCGTTGCTTGCGGGCTGAACAACCTCCAGAAGTTGGCTGACGGAGAACGTCTCTCCGGGGGATCTTCGGCAGAAGAGGACTTCGGCCAGAACCCGTGGGACGACGACCTTATGTAGGTTGGTATGCTGGGTCTTATTTGGGATTAGGGGTTCGAATCCCCGCCCAGCAACAAATTTAACAGTAGTCAACATGCCGAGACGCTTATATTTCGATACCGAAACATATAGCCCGGAGGACATTAAATCCACGGGCGCCTATAAATACATAGAATCGGGGGACTTTCAACTCCTTATGGTGTCTTTCGCCTTTGACACCTCTCCCGTTCAGGTGATTGATCTGGCCAAAGGAGAGGAGCTCCCCGATTACTTCGTTTCTGCTTTAACTGATCCGGGGATCGAGAAATGGGCGCATAACGCAGTATTTGAGAGACTCGTATTTAAGCGTATAGGACTACCCATCCCGATTGATCAATTGTATTGCTCAATGACCAAAGCGGCCTATTGCGGACTGCCTTTGGCTTTGGATGAACTCTCCAAAGCTTTGGTCCTCGGGGAGCACGGGAAGAAGTCGACCGGTAAAGCTTTAATCCGGTTTTTCTGCTCCCCGTGCAAGCCAACCAAGTCCAACGGGATGAGGACTCGGAACATGCCGGACGACGACCCGGGCAAGTGGAACGAGTTCAAGACGTATGCCGAATATGACGTGATTGCCGAACGCGACATCGTGGAACAGCTGGACCAATTCCCATTCCCGGAGTTCGAACGCCGGAACTACCTCGTAGACCAAAGCATCAACGACCGGGGGATCCTGATAGATCTCGACATGGCCGGGAACGCCATCTCTTTCGACGAGGTATACACGGAGGAGATGACTGACCGAATGAAGGAACTGACAGGCTTGGATAACCCGAACAGCTTGGCCCAGTTGAAGACGTGGCTTAGCACTAATTTCGGGCTCAACTTCCCTGCACTGGGAAAGCCCGAAATTCTCGAATATCTGAAAAACAATCCGGAGGCTCCCGATCTGGTCAAGGAGGTCCTCGCTGGTCGGCTTGCACTGTCCAAGACTTCAACTAAGAAGTACATTGCAATGCTCAACTGCGCTGCCAAAGACAGGAGAGCTCACGGGTTATTCCAGTTTTACGGGGCCAACAGAACAGGACGTTGGTCGAGCCGAATGATCCAGCTCCAGAATCTCCCCCAAAACCACATGAAGGACTTGAGTCTTGCTCGGAGCATGGTAGAGAAAGGAGACTACGACCTTATCGAAATGTGTTATGGCAATATCCCGGATGTTTTGTCCGAGCTCATCCGAACAGCCTTCATAGCCCCGGAGGGGAAAATGTTTGCAGTAGCCGACTTTAGTGCTATTGAGGCCCGGGTCCTGTCCTGGTTAGCCCAGGAGAAATGGCGACTCGACGTCTTCAACACTCATGGCAAGATCTATGAGGCATCAGCATCACTCATGTTCGGGGTCCCAATTGAGCAGGTTACGAAAGGATCGGACCTCAGACAGCGGGGCAAGACGGCAGAATTGGCACTCGGATATGAGGGGTCGGTCAACGCAATGGAGAAGATGGACAAAGAGAAGAAGCTGTCCAAAAAGGAAATGTACTCCATCGTAGCTCTTTGGCGTCGAGCCAATCCTAAAATCGTTGAGTTTTGGGCTGAGGTGAACGAAAAGGCCATTGAGTGCGTCCAGACCAGAAAGACTAAAAAGGTAAGTTGCCTCGTATTTGAACATGACGGAACCAATCTGACAATAGCCCTCCCAGCGGGGAGAAAATTATACTACAGAAATCCCCGGGTGAGACCCAACAGGTTCGGGCAGACTGGCATTGTCTATGACGGCATGGTCCAGTCAGTAGGATGGACTGAGGTAGAGACTTACGGGGGCAAACTGGTGGAGAACATAGTCCAGGCAATCTCCCGGGATCTTCTCGCCGAAGCAATGTACAGACTAAGCATTATGAAAGACTTCGAAATAGTAATGCATGTCCATGATGAAGCCATTGCAGAGGTAGACGAAGACCGAGCCGGGGATTGTCTGGAGACTATGTGCAGAGTTATGGGGGAGGATCTTCCTTGGCTGAACTGCTTGCCAATGGGATTGCCTCTCAAAGCAGACGGATACGTTACTAAATTTTATAAAAAAGACTAATGACATACGATGGGGAACTTGATATTGCAATCGGACTGAGTGCAAGATCAAAAGTATGGAGCAACAAGAAACTGAAATGGTCTGAATTGGTCAGTCGACTCGGGGAGGAGAATAAGACCACTGAAACATTCAAGGAATTTGTTTCTGCAAGCAAGGAGGACCAGCTCAAAATAAAGGACGTAGGTGGATATGTTGGAGGCTACCTGAGAGGAGGCAAAAGAAGTCCGGCCAATGTGGTCCACAGACAGTTGATGACACTCGACTTGGACTTTGCCCACAAAGACCTCTGGGATGACTTCACTCTCCAGTTTGACAATGCAGCTGTTCTGCACGGGACTCACAAACACTCAGATGCGTCTCCTCGGTACCGACTAATAATGCCACTGAGCAGAGAGGTCACGGCTGATGAGTATGTGGCCATAAGCCGAAAAATTGCCGGGATAATCGGGATAGACCTTTTCGACAATTCAACCTTCGAGACCAACCGACTCATGTTCTGGCCTTCTACGCCGAAGGACATGGACTACTATTTTAAGGTCCAAGACGGCCCATGGATTGATGCTGACGAGATTCTCAACTCCTATGCCGACTGGAAAGATTCGTCACTTTGGCCCACAGCTTCGTCCCGTTTCGAAGCTGTCGACAGAGCCGTTAAGAAGCAGGAGGACCCAACCATAAAGAGGGGGCTCATAGGAGCGTTCTGTAGGACGTACTCCATACCCGAAGCAATAGAGACCTTCCTCTCCGACACCTATGTCCCGTCAGCATTGGAAGACCGATACACTTACACAAAAGGCAGCGCCTCGGCTGGTCTGATCGTGTATGAGGACAAGTTCGCTTATTCCCATCATGGAACTGACCCGTGTGGGGGTAAACTTTGCAATGCGTTTGACTTGGTCCGCATACACAAATTCGGCCACCTTGACGACAAGGTAAAGGACCCCTCGTCGAAGTTGCCAAGTGTGTCAGCAATGGAGGAGTTCGTACGCAATGACCCAGACACTAAGATAACCCTTGCCAACGACCACATCAACAGTGCCAAGTACGAGTTTGCCGATCCAGAGCATGATCGGACTCAGGAAGAAGTAGTCGAAAAGGAGGTTGACCCGGAGGCTGAGAGCGTCGAGTGGATGAAGGAGCTGGAGGTTGACACCCGAGGAGCATACCTCTCGTCGGATGCCAACCTCAACCTCATATTTGCAAACGACCCCAGACTCAAAAGACTGTTCAGACAGAACGACTTTGACGGTAAGAGGTACGTTTTTGGGAATCTCCCATGGCGTCGGGTTGTTAAGCCGGAGCCTGTCAAGAACGTAGACTACTCCGGGGTCCGGAACTATTTGGGTTGCGTATATGGAATAACGTCCTCGCTAAAGATCGACGATGCCATGGCTCTGGAATTTGAACGCAACCACTTCCACCCGATTCTGGACTACCTCAATGACCTCAAATGGGACGGGATCCAACGGGTAGACAAACTCCTGATTGACTACATGGGGGCTGACGACAATATCTACTCTCGCGAAGCCATCCGCAAGATGCTGGTTGGAGCAGTTGCCCGAGTTATGAACCCCGGGGTCAAATTCGACCTTGTGCTTATGCTCGTAGGACCTCAAGGATCCGGCAAAAGTACGTTCATCAAAAAATTGGGAAAATCCTGGTTTAGCGATACATTCCTGACAGTCCAAGGAAAGGAGGCTCTCGAGCAGATCCAGGGGGCATGGCTTATTGAAATAGCTGAGCTCTCCGGTCTCCGCAAAGCGGAGGTTGAGTCAGTGAAGCATTTCATATCTAAGTCCGAAGACTCATTCCGACCAGCGTATGCCAGAACTTCTGAGATATATCCCCGGCAATGCGTCTTTTTCGGCACCACCAACGACAGCGAATTCCTGAGAGACCCCACTGGCAACAGACGCTTCATGCCAGTGGACGTGGTCCCCAACAATGCCAAAAAAGACGTATTCATGGAACTGGACGACGAGATAGACCAGATATGGGCTGAGGCAGTTGTCCTGTACAAATCCAAGGAAAAACTCTATTTGAGCCATGAAGCAGAAAAAATAGCCAAAAATGAGCAAAGCTCGCACAGCGAGTCGGATGAACGGAAAGGCATCATTGAGGCGTACTTGGAACGTCAACTCCCGGACAACTGGGACTCAATGGACCTCTACCAGAGAAGAGACTTCCTGGTCGATGAGTTAAACCCCAAAGGGACCACCCCCCGAGGCTACGTGTGTGTTGCTGAGATATGGTGCGAATGTCTCGGGCGGAACAGAGAGGACATGGACCGGTATAGGACCCGAGAAATCAATGACTTGTTGAAGAGCATGCCAGAATGGGAGCCGTGCAAGGCTAGTAAAAGATTCCCCATCTATGGAAAGCAAAAGTATTATGTGCGAAAACTCGATTGAGAAACGACTCGTCACTGAGGTGGAGAGAGTTGGTGGCTGGTGTTTGAAACTCCCCGCAATTCACAATGCTGGCCTCCCTGACCGGCTCTGTCTGTTCCCCGGTGGCGAAGTCGTTTTCGTTGAGTTGAAAGCATTCGGCAAAAAGCCCAGAAAAATACAGACGTTAATGCACCAGAAACTGAAAGCAATGGGCTTTCGAGTAGAGGTAATAGACACGACCATGGGTTGTAAAATGTTAGCATTGGAATATGACCGAAAATGATCTCCATCAATACCAGCTACAAGCTGTTGACCACATAATAAGCCACACGCACTGTGCTTTGTTCCTGGACATGGGATTGGGTAAAACAGTGTCTACTTTGACAGCCATCAACGAGCTCATGTTTAAAGAGGTCGAGGTCCGACGAGTATTAGTCATAGCTCCCAAAAGAGTAGCCGAATCAGTCTGGACACAGGAGGTCGAGAAATGGGACCATTTGAAGCACATTAAAGTGTCTCGCATCATTGGAACAGAACGTCAACGTCGTGAGGCTCTTGCCAAGAAGGCAGACGTATACACCATCGGAAGAGACAACGTGGCTTGGCTATGCGGGCTCTACGGGGGATCTTGCTTACCGTTCGACATGGTGGTCATCGACGAGCTCAGCAGTTTCAAGAACCCCAAGTCAATCAGATTCAAAGCTCTTAAGCACGTTCAGGCTTCACTCTCCCGAGTAGTAGGTTTGACTGGTACCCCGGCACCCAACGGTCTTATGGACCTTTGGGCCCAAATGTACCTCCTGGACCGGGGAGAGCGCTTGGGCAAATACATATCACACTATCGTGACAACTACTTTAAGCCAGGACGTAGAAACGGGCATATTGTATATTCGTACGACATATCCAAAGAGAATCAGGAGCGCATATACTCAAAGATAGGGGACATCTGCATGAGCATGAAAGCTAAGGACTACCTCGATCTCCCCGAGCGAATCGACAACATAGTGGAGATCCAGATGCCCCCGGAAATCCAAAAAGCTTATGACTCCTTCGAGGAGGAACAAGTTCTCAGCATGATTGATCAGCTCGGGGACGCCGTAGAGATACCAGCTGTCAATGCAGCAGCTTTGTCCACGAAGCTCCTCCAGTTTGCCAATGGAGCAGTGTACGATGAACAGAGAGTGGCCCATGAGGTGCACACGTTGAAGATCGAAGCCACGAAGGAACTCATTGAGGACGCCGGGGGACAGTCAGTCCTCATAGGTTGGACCTTCCAGCATGACAGAGACCGGCTCATGAAGGCTCTCGCCAAGTATAAGCCCCGGGAACTCAAAACGGAGAAGGACATCGTTGACTGGAATGCTGGCAGAATTCAGGTTCTTTTGATGCACCCGGCTTCCGGGGGTCACGGGCTCAACCTCCAAGCCGGAGGACACCGCATCATCTGGTTTGGGCAGACCTATTCTCTCGAGCTGGAGCAACAATTCAATGCTCGGCTTGACCGACAAGGACAGAAGGAGGTCGTGATAGTCAATAAACTGGTATGCTCGAAGACAGTGGACCAGGACGTCATAAGAGCCCAGAAAGCGAAGACCCGGGGACAGGATGCTCTCATGGAAGCTGTAAAAGCGAGGGTCGAAAAATATATGAAAAAATATCGCAAAACATCGTAGTATTTGTAGCAGAAGTATTACATTTGTGATACAAACAAAACGATAACACTATGAACTACGAGAACAAACATCGAATCGAAAGTCTGGCAAAAGCTGCTTGTCCCAACAACAAAAAAGTCTCGGTCATATTCCGAAGCAAAGGGAACAAGTTATCCGACCGACCTAACGCTTTTATAGTAACTGTCGGAAAGAAGGGCTATACCTCAGTTAGACAGTCGAACTACTGGGCAGTAGACACAGTCAACTCCTGCAAAGACTACTCCGACCAGGAGCTCGCCCAGATATTGAACACGATGACCAAAGACCTCGGGTCCCTCCGATTCTTCGGCTATCAGGATGCTAAATTCGTAAATTACAAAGGTGAAGAAGTAGAGGCTTAGCCTCTACTTTTCCCCGTTTTATCGTAGGAATAAGAATATTTTTCACATATTTGTAGTACAAACAAAAGGACAATGAAACGATATTACTACGAACTAATGGACGAGGATTACAACAGCTACGAAGCAGCTATCCCCGACGGAAGAATCAAAGCCAGAGCCATTGCTCAAGCAAAGCGAGCAATGAGGGACTTGGGGATCCGAAGGGCTCTACTGGCAGTCAATAGCATGATGACCTCCAACATATTGGACATAATCACAGTCGAATTGGATTGAAATAATTTCAATTTTTCTGGTGAAAAATTTTTTTAATTGGACATTTTTTCTTACTTTTACACTACACTTAACAACTAAACACTATGGAAAAGTTTATCGAAAAGTACAAGAGCTACAGCTCGAAAGTTCTTCAAAAGTTGGCCAAGGTCAAGACCGGTGACGAGCTTGACGCCATCGAATCCATCCTCGCATCGAGAGGAGCATCTCAGGAACATCCGGCAGAGGAGGGCGCTGTCTACAACGCCACTGAGACCGAAGAGTACAAAGCCGAGAACGGCATCAAGGAGAACGACGAGGTCGCCGAGGAGAAGCCGAAGAAGGCTCGCAAGGCAAAGACTCCGAAGGAGCCAGGGGAACCCCGCCCGCTGAAAAAGGAGGTATCGGCAGAGGAGGCCCAAGCCAATCTCGAGAAGGCCAAAGCCAACATCGGCCGCTTCTGCAAGTTCATCTGCACGAAGACCAAGGAGCAGACCGACGGCATCATCATCGGAGTTCGTCTCGACCCCCGCAACAACTTCATCCAGTACCGAATCAAGACCAACGACGGTCACGTCTGGGGCAAGGGCATCAACTCGAAGGACCTGGAGCTCGGCGAGATGGCACCGGTTCCCGAGGAGAAGCCGAAGCGCGGCCGGAAGAAGGCTGACGAGGCAGCTCCCGAAGCAGAACAGGACGAGCCGGAGAACGCACCGGCTGAGGAGTAAGTCAGAACTCCTCGCCAAGTGGAGCCGTCACTCCACTTGGCACCCCGGAGTGGTACAGGAGGGTTCGAATCCCTCCCCGGGGTCTAACCTATATACTAAAAATCATGAGTAACATACTTAAACACGCTGACCAAATCATCAATGAGCGGTCGGAGGAGAAGGAGAGACAATACGGACCATTCATGGAATGCAACCAGAAGGCCGCAGAGATCGCCTCGGTCATTACCGGTAAGCCTCTGACCGCTCTTGACGTGTCTTGGGTCCAAGTGGCAGTGAAAATGGCACGTGAATCCAATGCACACAAGGAGGACAACCTCCTTGACATGGTAGCCACAATCGGGGCCATCAACAACGAACTCGAGGAACCCAAGCCGTTAAAAGCTCCGGGAGTAGTACCTACGTACTTCTCAACCATTTCGGAGGCTGTGGACTTCATCCGGATCAGTCCCATCGAGGTGCATGAGATCAAACATGTTCTCACAGAAGAGGGGCGCAGAATAGCTGTATACTACTCCCACAAAAACGATCCGGAATAGTACAATCCATTCCCAAACATCAAGCCATGAACACCCAAGACTTTAAGCCATTCATTAAGAGCTGGGAAGAGATTTATGCCCTCCAGGGGGAGCTCCAGCTCATATACAGGCCATACTTCAAGGAGCGCATCGCGAACTTTGACATCAACACTTTGGAGGATCAGGAGCTTTTTAAAAAACTCTGTTGGCAGATTGTCGAGGAGCTCACAGAAGCGATGGAGGCCAAGGACAAAAACGAGAAGGACCACGTGCTGGAGGAGCTGATTGATGCCTTCAATTTTATGCTCGAGCTTTACCAGCTGTACGGTATGGCCCCAGACTTTGCTTGGGGTCACACATACGGGTTCCGGAAGGATATTGCCGACGAGAATTTCGAGGAGAACATACTGGAGCTGATCAAGACAATAGGTTTGGCTGCCAACTGCCTCAAGAACCGGGAGTGGAGACAATCTCAGTACATGGTTGACTTGGTGGTCTTCGAGGAGAGACTTTGGAACATCTGGGCAATGTTCGCTATGCTCTTCGGGAGCATAGGTGTCACGGAAGACAAAGTCCGGGAGCTCTGGTCGTTGAAGTATCAAGTAAATCTGTTTCGCATTAAATCCAAATACTGATATGGGTAGAATATTCAAAGACTGTTTCGAAATGATCCGGGAGATGGATCGGGAGCTCAAGGTTTCCGGCATCACGGTCCCGGTCAACCATTACCAAAACCAGGAACTCAGCGGGGACGACCGGCTCACCAAGGAACTCATCGGAGTGAGCTTTGTCATCTCGAAGCCGTATCTCGGCAAACGTGAGATGCTCGATTTCATGTTCAAAGACGAGGCCGAGCTCATCGAGAAGTACTGCCGAGCAGAGCTCTCCGACCGGCTTGACCGAAACGGAGTCAACCCGGGTAAGAGCTGGGAAATCCGCCGGGACTTGTGGCAGAAGCTGGTGAGCAAGACTCGGCAGGAGGGTCGCTTCGACTACACCTATTCGGAGCGTCTGCACATTTTCCACAAGGGTCCCGAGATCCACCAGTTGGATAATGTCATCATGACTCTCCGGGACGACCCGCACTCCAGACGAGCAATGGTCATGATCTTCGAGCCGGAGGACACCCGGGCAACAGCCGGGGCTCTTACCCGAGTACCTTGCTCCGTCAGCTACCAGTTCCTCATCCGGAACAATCGACTCCACGTGATATATTATATCCGGAGCAATGACTTCTTCAAGCACTTCGCAATTGACATCTGGTTGACGGAGGCCATGATGGACTACGTGTTCAACATCCTCGCAGCCACCTATCCCTCTCTCAAGAAGGGATCTCTGCATTACTTCGCTGGGTCCCTCCATGCATACAACGAAGATCTTTCCAAATGGGTAATCTACTAAATTATGACTATCGACGAAGCAAGAGCTAAAGCTCATCAGCAATATGACGATTGCATGTTCTGTCCGGGATGCTCGAAGCTCCTGACTGGGCTCCACATGGGGAGTCGGTGCTACACCAACTGGATCGAAAGAAAGGCACAACAGATCCTCGAAAATTCGAAGAAAAGTCATGACAGGAGGAAGTGATGAGCCTATCATCATCGGGCTGGCAATAGCAGTAATAATCGGAATAGGGATCGTTTGTCTCATGGACGCTCTCAAAAACAAACTCAAGTGATATGTGCGGAATAAGTATAACAAGAAGGATTAACGCCATTGACAAGATACAGCATAGGGGCATCGAGTCCGTCCAGATTGCCGAAGGAGGATGGTTCCTCGGTCATGTTCGTTTGCCCATTCAGACTGAGCCAGGTGACCGGATGGCTCAGCCTATAGAGTTAGCCGGAAACAATGGGTGGCTTCTTTACGTGGGGGAGATCTACAACTATCCTACGAGGTATTCCAGCGACGTCGAGTATCTTCGCGACCTGTTTGGATCCTCGTGTCTCGAAGACATCATCTATGAAGCCAACAACTGGGATGGCATGTGGGCAATATGCTGGTACCGGAAGGGTCAAATTATTGCTTTCACCGACCCTCTCGGAAAGAAGCAACTCTACTACAACCAATTCGGGGAAATCTGCTCGGAGATAACCCCGTTGGTGTCGGACTTCCGAGACTTCGACCGGTACTATCAGTCGGAAGTGTTCAAATGGGGGTACAACTGGGATGACAGAACTCCATGGAACAACGTCAAGCGTATTATGCCGAATACTGTCTATTCCTTCGATGACATGAGGGTGAAGCCCACCATTATCCGGAGGGACTACTACAGATGGGGGATAGGGAAACGGAGTCATTTAGCCAAATCCAAGTTCGCCGAAGTCCTCCGGGGCTTGGTCGAGAAGTCCGTAAAACGCCGGGCAATGTACTCTAAAGTCCCGGTCGGAGCTTTGGTTTCTGGAGGACTGGATTCATCCATAGTTGCCTCTATTCTTCATCGAATGGGCCTGGGGGTTAATCTTTATATGGTGGAGAATAATGAATCAAAATTTGGCATGCTATTGTCCGAATTTTTAGGGGTTTCTATCACCTCTCTTGGCCCTATCCCCGATGATGATTGCCTGGAGAGGTGTCTCCGCTACAACGAAACCCCCATCGACTTGGGCTCCATGATCCCCCAGTTCCGACTCATGGAGAAGGTCAAGGAGAAGGTCATCCTGACCGGGGATGGAGCTGACGAACTCTTCGGAGGCTATCGCCGAGTTGATGATTATGACTCCCAGCTCTCAGACGTGTTCCAAGAGCTTCCGTTCTACCACATGCCTCGGCTTGACCGGGCTTCCATGAGGAGCACAGTTGAACTCCGGTCACCATTCCTGGGGCATGACGTTGTCAGGTTCGCTCTCCGTTTGCCCCGGGAGGACAGAACTCACAAGCGCATTCTCAAAGATGCTTTCAGCGACGTCCTGCCTCAGGAGATTCTCGACCGACCCAAAGAGCCTCTCAAGTGTCGGAGCATCCGACAGGATCCGATGGCGTACCGCAAGAAGTGTCACGAAATATTCTACAACTTATGGCAATAGCTATCGGATATTACCGGGTATGGTTTAAAGAAGATGACTCCAACACGGAGGCTCAGTGGTTCAAAATGACGCTCCGGAAGGGATCTGTTAGACCTTCCATCCATTCTATAAATCGGGAAGAGGCTCTGCGGTGGATCAAGTCCCGAAAAATGAAAGACGTCACCCCCGGAAATCCCGCAGGCAAGATATTTGAATCGGATGGTCAACCGTTCAAGAAGGCATTCCAGGAGCTGCCTCTTCATACTCGGTATAATTTCATAGAAGGAGCATCACTCTCATCAGGCACAACACACCGAGCTCGTCTCGAAAAATATTTTAAAAAATGAAAATCGTAAAAGTAAGAAATGTAAAGACCCCGACCAGAGGAACGGGTCTGTCCGCCGGGCTGGACTTCTACATCCCGGAAGACTTCGAAGCCAAACAGATCTGGCCGGGCGAAAGCATCAACATTCCGTCCGGGATCAAAGCTCGAATACCCCGGGGGTGTGCCCTCATCATGTTCAACAAGAGCGGTATTGCCACCAAGCACCAGCTCCAGGTCGGAGCCTGCGTGGTTGACGAAGACTATCAAGGAGAGATCCATCTGCACGTCATGAATGTCGGCAAGGAGGTCGTCATCCTCAAGCCGGGGATGAAGCTGGTTCAGGGTTTGGTGATGCCTGTCTTCTATACCGGGGTGGAAGTTCTCGAGTCGGAGGCCGAGCTTTTCCCGCAATCGACTGAAAGAGGACAGGGGGGCTTCGGATCCACGGGTGAATAGGGCCCCCGGCCCCAAAAGTTGATAAAACCATGGTTTTGGCAAAAATCTCGACAGTCCCCCCTAAAAAAGTTGGTCAAACCATTGTTCCATTGTTCCGGTCCCCCCGATGAAAAACATCCAAACCATTGAATATCAATCACTTAGGGCCGGAACAATGTGGAACAATGTGGAACAATGATTGTTCCGGCCCTAATTGATTGATATTCAATTGATTAACCCCCCCCGGAACAATTGGAACAATAATATAGGAGGAAAACCTGAATAGGAAATATGAGAGGAGATAATGACCAATATAGGAAATGAGAAATCACCAAATAGAGTGCACAGAACCATTGTTCCAATTGTTCCGGGGGGGAGGGGATTTTAGGGCCTAATCAATTGAATATTAATCCCTTAGGGGCCGGAACAATAAAAATTTTATTGTCCCGGGGCCCTATTTTCCAGCATTTTATCGTAGTATTTGCAGCAGAATCCCCGTATTTGTGGTACAGACAAAAGGGTCCGAAGAATGCTCGAATGGATTGCATCGCCGGAGTATACGACAAATTATACAGATACAACAGAACAGACGACGAGGCTTGGCAAGAACCAAATCACTCAGAACGAGACAGTCAGATTCCTCTATACTGAATAAAAATGGGGAGGGTTTTAGGAATCCAATCAAATTGATATATGTCTATAAGGGCCAGGAGGAAAAGGTTCCCCAAACACCCTCCTAAATCACAAATGGAGAGGGTTTTTTGGGGAGGACCAACAATCACGGACTAGCACATACCTATTAATAGGTACAGGTCCTCCGTCT
>ENA-OPWO01000383-OPWO01000383.1-human-gut-metagenome-genome-assembly--contig:-NODE-383-length-16254-cov-3.752701_pt1:0-15000 | contig 16254 bp, 11 predicted proteins | sample MGYA00241510_ERZ502012 | MGnify/ENA primary metagenome ERZ502012 (study PRJEB25962, sample SAMEA2041923) | human gut metagenome | biome: human gut; feature: human-associated habitat; material...
CACGATTTCTCCAAAGGAAGCGGCCATTAGCTATATTCATCGCATAGCGGGCTGACAGCTCTTTAAATCCGTTCTGCTCAATAAATTTCTTTCCTATTTCTTCTATCTTTTTATGATGAGTTTCGTTATTGCATGCAGAAGGATGCTCTACACCGGAAAGGACTTTGATTGTAAAGGATAATTTCAATGTGTCATCGTTTAAAGAAATAGAAGTACTGTCTACGGTCTGCAGATTTGCTTTTTCCACTTCCGCATTCAATTTCATGGGATCATTTTTTACACTATCCTTCAATCGGTTGGAAATGGTTCCTCTTACAGATTTTTCTACCAGCATAACGGGACGGGCTGTTTCGTTTCTTTTTTCCCAGGTTGTTCCATACATATAGCCATCCGATAAAACAAGTTTCTTTTCAAAAGAAAGTACAGATGCCAGATTTGATTCTTTTTTCGCCATTTTCATTTCCTCCTGATCATTCCTTATTTTTACAAAGATATAATTGATTGGTTTCTTCATAGGCATAGTGCCACATCATTTCATCTATGTCACGGAACCGATGAGCCATCTTAAATTCACCAAGGGTGACTATGCTTTCTGCAAATCGATGGAGCGTATCCGGATCCCGCTGATTTTTCACTTTCCCCAGCGGAGACAATCCTTTAAATCCTACAGCAAGCGGCGCAATCCATCCGGCCGCCGTCTTTTCATATTTCCAGTCTGTTACCTTCCCGGATTCATCTTTTTCTGCTGTCTGATGTACTTTCAGATAGTGAAGCAGCCTATCCAGACTGTCTTTCCCTTCCAACTCTTTCGCTTCCATGAGATCCCTGCGCTCAATAGGTATATAACCGGGCATAAGGGTGAAAATTACTTTCCTAACTGACATAGGATTGTCTTCATCTATACGCATGACTTGGATTTTTCTAATATCCAGTATGTCTCCCCCCGCCATTTTCATTTGGGGCAATATTTCCTTTACGGCCTGTTCCAATAATTCCATGTTATTCCCATCTACCCTTTCGACTTCTATCAGAAGGGATACGGAAAGATGGATTCTCGCATCTTCAATAAATGACGGTCTTTCTCCTTTTTCATTAAGTGGATTTGCCGTTCCTACAAGGGAATTCACATAGTCTCCCGGGCCCTTATAAATCTGCAGATTCGTTTTGTGATACAATACTGCTGTTTTTACAAGTCGTATTCCCTCCAGAGCCGGCTCTCTCCTTTCTCCCAACTTTCGTTCCAGTGCATGGACTGCACCGAGCCATGCCGTCATAGCAGGTACTCCTATGGTTAAGGTGCTGCTCATGGCATTGGCATTATGAATACGCAGACGGGATATAAGCAAATATGCTTTCATGACAAACTTCTCACCTCCTCCATAAGCACCTCTGTCATTGCGTGCCGGATATATTTCATTTCCTCCTCGCCCAATGATACACGCTGTTCTTTTTTTATCCTTCTATATTTGTAAATAAACCATTTTGCAAAATACTTTCCTATCTCATTTGCCCATTCATCTGTCCGCTCCGCTCTATATTGTTCATCAAGCCATATTTTCTGGATCTGCGGCAGATTAAGGAACTCCTCACCGCTGCTCCAGCCGGCAGGCTCTTCCCGTAAGCGGTAACAGGACTGCAGTATGACATCAATCAGATTACAGAACAGTGCTTCCCTCTTATTCCGAATTTCCACATTATTCCGTTCCATGAGAAACAACTCATGCAGATTTCGGAACAGGAAGAAATAGTCTCGGTATGGCACTGTTTCCTCAAGGAAATTACGGTGGGGGCGACGTATTTTTTTCTCTTCCAACAGAGCCGGCATAGACATGAGCAGATCCGCTTTTCCCGCTACCCGTGCATTAAAGGCGCTGATATTCTGCGCTTTCGTTCCCCCAAAGCCGATGACTGTCCGCTCCATGATTTCATCACATGCATTCCCATAAAACTCGCTTTTCTCATTACGGCAGTCAAACCTGTGCTGCCTCATATTCCTGCTTCTGCCGTTCAGCACTTGCAGGAGGCTTGAGGCCGGCAATACAGTCAACAGATGATACACTCCTTCTCCGACAGGAAAGTAAATTTGCCGCAGCCTTCCGTCCGTTGCTGCCGGATCGGCAGGCGCCATCATGCGTTCCACTTCCTGTCTCATTGTATCAAAGGATACGCCCAAAGATTCTACTTCTCTCCTGACGTTTTCATCATTTTCATAGATATGCTTCCATAATGGTCTTCCGTCATCCAATGCATAAAGCAGTAATTTTGCCGCGCCCATGTAAGCAGCGGAAGAATATACGATATCCGTTTCACAGTCCACATTTTCCGTCACTACATAGGCATTTTGTCCCGCTTTATTTTTTCTCTGCAAATACACTTTCACATCGGGATGGGTAAATTTCCCGACATGTGTCGCCATATCGCATTTGGAAAGCAAAGAAACCGTATCCGCCAGCCACTTCTGTGGCGTTTTCTTTTTCCCTGCCGCCGCTTCCGATATGTACGCTGTCAATCCGCTCAAAATCATCCCTCCTGTCTATTTTCTTCCGTTAACTTGAACATACCTAACTGATCTGAATATTTCCATTCATCCACTGTACTGGATCTCCCGTAGGGTATAGTGATTTCTCCATATCTGCAGGAAATCTCATTCATTTGCACATCCTGCGGCACATCACTTGTATCTGATACGTACCGCCTCAAGGCAGCTTCATAATCACGAATAAGCCATAACCGTCCCTCCATTCCCTCTGTCATACCACTGTAGTCGGTAATTCCTACACTATCTGAAAGCAAAGTCTTCTCCTTTCCCTCATACACAAGAAATTTTCGTACCCCCTCCTCATACACCGCGCAGGCCTTGATTTCTTCCCCATAGTTTTCACGGAAGCGGCTGCAGCCTTGCGGAAGTGCCGTCATCCACCAGTATTCTTCCATCCATCCGTGCATACACTGCGGCCCGCAATCTCCCTTGCAGTTAAAATCCATCATGCTCGCATGTTCCAGATCAGAGAGTTTTGAGAAATATCTTTTATCATCCGGACAGAATTGCTCCTTATCCAGCATTTCCGGTTTTAAAATTCTCGGTACCGCATCAATCCTTCTGCTCAGCTCTTCTTCATCCACAAGATCATGCATGTCATAACTGTTCAATTTCCGCTTTTCGGTTTCATACCCGGGTTTACTGTAAGCCGGCTCTTTTCCCTGCCAGGCTTTCAGATTATATGCCATGATTGCCATATTCTTTTTTTCAAGCGTCCCTGAAACCGGCTGACGATGACGAAGAACACGGCCGGCAAGCTGTATGATGGATCGGTACGACGACGGCTCCACCACTGCCCAATCGAAGTCATGATCACGACCGACTTCCTCCACCGGTGTTGCTACAAGAATAAATATGATATTCTCCTCCGGTGTGCTGTCCAGATGCTTCCGCACGGTTTCATCCTGAAAATCCACTGTGGCAGACCGCGTTTTTCTTGTGAGCACCTTGTCCAGATACCGCTCCTGCTCATGACGGAGAAGAAGGATCTGCCTGCTGTGGTAAGTCATCACTCGGACAGCTGTCCCCTCGCTCCATCCGCATTTCATGAGGTACAGGCTGACTTTCACACAGGGTGTGATATTTGCCATACGAACCACACCGAAAGAAATCCGCTTCTTTGTTCTTTTATCAATGACATGGTGATTTTCATGCAGCTTTTCTATGGCTTCTCTTATATTTTCAAAATAGGAAGTCTCTTTCGCAGCGTCAGTGTCATTATCTTCCGCTCCGCAGGGCTGTATATATCCCTTACGCTTTACCGGCTCTTTCCCCAGATTTTCCACTCGTTTACGGATAAATCGATCGTGAATCTTTCGATAAGCTGAATCATCCCCGCTGTCCATCGGTTCCACATCTGTCCTGAACTCATCACAAAGCACAAGAGCACGTATCCTTAAATCATTCTGTTCCTTATTATATTTTCCCCGTAAAGAAGGAATTGTAACTTTTCAGTCCTGCCTGATATGACCTGTACAGCCCTTCCGCCAGATCAGGCGGTATCGTCGCTGAAGAGATCGCCACATTTCTTCCGCACAATCCCGCCAGATGAACAAGCCTTGCTATGGCGATGAGATCCTTGGAATTGAAATCATCAATTTCATCAATCACCAGATCCGATGACATCAGCCGCAATGAAGGCAAAATATACCTTCCTCCCCGTGTCGTCTCCACAGCCCCCATCATATGATCGATAGTTGCCGCAAGGACAGGCTTGTATAGAAAGGCTTTATTCTTTTTTGACGTCTTTTCATTTACCGCCACTCCTTTTTTATCTGTCTTATTGAAGAAGATATCCAGAAACCGGGACTGCTCCTCGCTTTCCGTATCCACATACTCCAATTCTTCCGGCAGCAGCGGCTCTTCCGATAAATACCCCTTTCTGTTTCCCTTTTTCTCTTCCTCTTTCTCTTTATCTGCTTCCTTATTTTCCTCATGCAATTTTGTTACGGCACTGGAACCGATAAGGACGGCCAGATCATTCCTGTCCAAATGTATCCGTTCCCTGTATTCATCACCGGTCTGCAGCGTCAACGTACGGAGGCCGAGGGCAAGGATATACCGGAGCGATTTTCCGTCCGTCGATACAGCCTGCATGATCTTTGCATTGGCAAACGTTTTGCCGCAGCCGGTGCTTGCCATATTGACTATAAAATACCTGGCACCATCCCCATTCTTCTCCCGGAATGCTCTGATTTTCTCGACAACTGTATCCTGCCATCTGAAAACTGCCGGACTTTTCTTTGCCAACGCCTTTACATCATAGACGCTCTCCATCTGATCACTGAAATAAGGAAGTCTGTGGGCAATATGGGTTGCCTGTTCACAGACCCTGACCAAATGTTCCTCCAGAAACTGCTTTTTCTTTCCGGTTTTACCGTCTGTATTCGCCCATAAATCATTTTTTGCCCATCGGCCCTTATCTGTTTCCTCAGGCAGGGAAGAAATATAATGATCCGCCAGCATAAGAGACAATCTCGTATAGTGGGCGATAACCCTGAAAGATGGTTTATATGTTTCCCCTCCCATAATATCCATCAGTCTGTCATAATCATTTAATAATCGGCCGCACCATTTTTTTATGGCCTTCCGCCAGGCTGCCGCATTCTCCACAAGGAGTCCCTCCGGAAATACAAAGCAGCTCCTGCGGCACATAATAGTCTCCTCCGCTTCACTCTCATATCCCCAGGACGCATTCAGACTGGAGAATATACTGTGGAAACTTTTTTTCTCTACATTCACCCAGCCATCCTTATCCATAGACGGCAGCCTGTGATGAGACAGGATCAACCACATCAGAAATTTTGCAATCGGCGGCAAATGTGCTGCATCCAGCTTTTTCATATCTGCCTGCCCGTTTCCTTTTTCGTCAATTTGCAGATTCTTTTCTATATCCTCTGTCTTTATCGTTCTTTCGGCCAGTACTTTCAGCCATTTTCTATCGTCTTCCTCCGCACCTGCGGCAAAAATAAGCGCTTCAAGAAGCTTGCAGGATACCCATTCATGACGGAAGGGATCCATTTTCAATGTCCCTTTATCCAGTTTTTCCTGAAATAACGCTGATGCCTTTCCCCAGTCATGAAAGAGTGCCGACACCGCTGCCAGCGCTTTTATCAACGGCAGATACTGCCAATCGTTTTCCCACTCATGGTGAAGGATTTCCTTTTGTGTGGAGTGGACAGGCACGATGCCTTCCTCATTAAACATGTCCCGCTTCCCTACAATCCAGACCAGCTCGCTATGGCTCCGTGACCGGATCCAATGACACGCCACTGCTGTACTTTTGGTAGCAGTCCGTCGCAAAAGCGCCTGCACCGTCAGCAATCCCTCTTGCGTAATGACCGTTTTCCACGTATCATTCCCAATTCTGTCTGCAAAACTATCCAGAATCCTCCGCACCGTATAAATAGCCTTCTTCTCGCTCCTGCTCGTAAATATGACCATCATGACCGTTCACCGCCCGCATATAGTCTGCTGCACCGTTTCACTTCATCAAACATAAAATCCAGCGCCTTATGTTCGGTAAACTTCTGTAAGCAGATCTGTCTGAATTCTCTGTCTCTCTGCCCTCTCATGGCACAGATAAAGCTCCATGGCAGGACGATGGCATCCTTGATCAAATCTGCCACATCAAAAACAAGAGCGCCTCGTCTTGTCTTACCATGCATCACCGCGAAGCCGTGAGGAATACCAAGTACCCAGAGAGTCGTTGCCGCCAGTCCGTACGCCAGATAATTCCCATGGTCAAGCAGCCTGTTCGCAGGCTGGTCAGAATTACGCTCCCTCGTGAAATCGACTGTTTCCGTATTCTGTGCCGCGTACCTGTAGAGCTTTTTTGTGAATTCCGCCTCCGCCGCCAATACATGGGTCACATCCCCCGCTATTTCCATGCGGCTCTTAAAAACGGAAATCGCTTCTTCTGTCAAAGCATCATCGGTAAAAAACCCTTCATCGGCCAATTCATTGTCTTTATCCCAGACTGTCTGCAGAAAACTGATACGCTTTTTCTGGAACTCCTTTGCCACAGCAAGACGTTTCTCTTCATCAAACCAAAAAGACAGCCACCCCTGCACATATTCTGTCGGCCTGTACTCACTTTGCGGATTCAGCCACTCCACCTCCGTACCGGCAAATAACGGTGTAGCCCCACCACCGCAGAAACCAACAAGTACACCGGCGCTGCTGAACAGCCGCATTGCCGCCTGTGTCACAGAAGTACCGCTGCCCAAAAGAATCACTGTTGTGTTGGCAATCGGAATATTCCAAAACAAGTTCTCTTTTTTCGTCTCCGTCAAATAAACAATACGTCCATCCTTCTGCATGATCCTGCACTTTTCAAGATAATATAAATTCGCCCGTTTAGAATGAAGAATCGTTTTTAAGTCCGACTTGACAATATCCTCTATCATCAGAAACCTCCGTCAAATACATCCTGCAATGACCGTCTGCCAATCAACAGACCTATGATTTTCTCATGAAACTTATGCCATTTTCAAACTCATTATCCTCCTTTTCAGAACCATAATCCATACCGGCTGCAGATCACTCCGGCATTTCCCTGATATAGCAGGATAACTCCTTACAAAGGATTGTTCCGCCCCAACCTCTCAAATGTTATTTATCCTTGGCAAAATCTCCTGCCAAGATACTCTTTTAATACCGCTGTGTCATACCTCCTGAACTGCCTCCCCCTTGGTGAGCACACACGGCGCGCAACCGCCAATACCATGTCTGAGTTATAATGGGCTGTCTTTCGTACCTGCAATTTCCCTTGCATCGTCCCCTGTTTTCGGTCAGCCAGCCGATAGCTGACCACCACGCTTTCATCCAATTCACCATGCTTCAGGATGAACCTGATATGCATGCCTATACTTTGTTTCGTCGTTTGAAAAAGCTCCGCTATTTCCTTTTGTGTCAGCCATATCGTACCATCAGCCACCAGTAATCTCATTTTTGCCACGATGTCATCTGTATCATTTATGTTATGTTCCATTTTTTCCTTCTCTTTAATTCGCTGTCCATGAACTTTTTCAATCATCATTATTTTATTTTCCTCCTTAAATGCATGATACTATAAATTTAATAACTAATATATATATGGATTTATAAAGATAATCAGACCACCTTTCCACTAAGCTGCCTACGCGGCAGATAATTATGATAACCATTATATATATTTTCTAAGCTGCTTATCCAGCAGTTGTCTACATTGTACACCATGATAAAAATAAACAGCAACCACAAAATGTTCTTAGCATGGATACATTTGCCGTACTGATTTTTCTATAGCTCAGCTTCATGAATATTTTGATCATCCTTACTTTTCATTATCCAAAACCTTCAACTTTTTCATTCCTTCAGTATTCAAATTCTCCAAAGAAAATAATTAGGTTCTTGTCAATTTTCTAAGCACGACCATTCGCTCTTTCCAATCAATCTTTTTACCAATTAAAACTGCATTATAGCTTTCCATATTCGCAAAGACCAATAGCTCATTTAGATTTGCACAAGCCCTCATTTTTCTTTCAGATCCGGATTTTCCTCACGCCACTATTTTGCACGTTTATTAAACAACACAACATTTAGCACATCCGCTTCACTTACATATTTGCAGGACAATTGTTCACTTGTTAAATCAGACCAAAGATATCCGTTGACAGCATCTGTGTAAATTTTATAGTTAATCTTTAGGATTTCTCTATTTGGATTCCAAAGCCCTGAATACCCATTATCGGATTATCGGGGCAAATCCACTCATAGCTTATCCGATCTGCCATTTTCTATTAAGATCGTTGAGTCTGTCATTATCAAGCTGCGCCTCATTTTCATTGCATTTCCAAAAACACTCCACAATCCTTTACTCAAAAACGGCACTGTTTTTCTTTCAGTGCCGTTTTCTGTTTCAAAAGTCAAGGCGGAAGGAAATGCGCCCTTCTTTCCATGATACGTCTATGGTTCCGTCGAGGAGCTTCACGATGTCGGCAGCCATAGAGAGGCCTACGCCGTATCCTTTGATCTGGCTGCTGTGGGAGATGTCGTGGCGGTAGAAGCGTTCAAAGAATTTCGTGTAGTCTATATCTTCTCCTTCTGCAAAATCGTTGGAAATTATTATCGCAAAACCTTTTTCTTTTTTCTCTGTCGTGACTTCCACTTGCACGCGTCCTTTTTCGTCGCAGTATTTCACGGCGTTATCCAGAAGGATGCCGAGGATCTGTCCGAAGAGTTTTTCTTCTGACCGGACGTGGACGCCGGGCGGTATATGGGTTTCGAGCGTCTTCCCCCATTCAGCCGCCACCTGTCGGAAGTCACCTGCGATGGTTTCCGTGACTTGGGAAATATCCACATCTTCCAGTTTCAGGTTTTCTTTTTCTATTTCCCCGACCCGGGCGAGGGCAACAAGGTCGTTGATAAGGTTCGTCAGGCGTTTCGTCTGTTTGATAATATTCCCTGTCCATTCGCTCTTTCCGCTGACGAGTTCGAGCGCTTCCGTATTCGCCGAAATGATCGCCACCGGTGTTTTCAGCTCGTGGCTGGCGTTTGTGATGAACCGTTTCTGGTTTTCCATATTTCTCACGAAGGGCTTGATGGCCTTGCTGGAGAGGAAGGTGATGATGAGGAAGAAGAGGATGATGCAGAAGAGACCGAGCGCCACGGAGTAGCTGAATATGGAGGAGAGGGCGAGGATGTCCCGGGTACAGTCGAAAAAGACGACGAGGGTGTCACCGCTGGCGGTCTGTGTGATTTTATAGTTATAATAGGCCCTGTCTTTAAGGAAGAAATCTTCCGATTTCCCTGTCTGGAGAACCCGTACAGCGAGGTTGAAGGCTTCTTTGGCGTTGAATGCGGCGATGTGGTTGACGTTAATGACCTTCGCTTCCTTTTTGTTCGCGTCAAAGAGAATGGAGAAATATCTCGCCTGATAGGAGAATTCAGGTGTTTCTTCCGCCCAGTTCCCGAATTCGAAGAGTCCTTTCTCCTGCGGTGCGAGGTCGGATGGGATAGTGCCGCCGTTCTGAGAAATGATGTCGGTGATGGACGATATTTCATGGTGTACCCTGACGTAAAGGGAGCCATTGATCAGTCCGACGGCAAGGACGATGATAGCCACGACGGAGGCGGTGGCCATCCATATAAATTTGCGGTGGAGCCTGCGTATCATATCCATAGGAGTACCTTCTGTTTCTGTATGTCAATTCTGTATGTCAATCAGCGGGAGACGATCTGGAGGCGGAAGTCGCTGTTTTTCTCTCCTGCTATCCGTATATTTCCATGAACGGCCTCGATTTTTTCTCTGAGGTAGGAAATATACATCCAGACGATGCCGATATCCATGTCCGCTTCATCACTCCAGACATAGCGGAAAAGCTCGTCGGTAGAAATAGTTTTCCCTTCGTTCATCATAAGGTAAGAAAGGAGCTTCGTTTCCTTGCTCGACAGGCGGACGGAACTGGTGCAGGAAAGTTCTTGCTCCGCCACATCCAGCTCAACATCGCCTTTTTTCAGTTTAGTCGGCGTGAATTCACCCATGCGCCTTGTCATGGAACGGATGCGGGCGAGCAGTTCCCCCATGGCGAACGGTTTAGCGAGGTAGTCGTCCGCGCCTGCGTCAAGGCCCATGATGCGGTCTTCTACCTCCGATTTAGCGGTCAGCATGATGACCGGCGTCATATCACCGCTGTCACGGATACGCTTCAGCGCTTCAATACCGTCTATTTTCGGCATCATGATATCGAAAATCATACAACTGTAGGAGTTCTCCCTCGCCTTTTCCGTAGCGGCGAGCCCGTCATAGACGGCGTCCACCTCGTAGCCGAAATGTTTCAGCACCGCCGCAAGGGCATCTGACATAGCCTTTTCGTCTTCTGCTATCAATATTTTCATTCTGTTCCACCTTCTTCACGGATAAGTTTACGAATCGTCTGCATGGAAATATCGCAGGACGCCAGTTCATCGGCACAGCGTTTCAGCTCCTGCTCAATGAGCGGCGCATTCCTGATATGGTGCTTATATTTCATTTCATGCTCCAGACTCGCCCACGAATCCATAGCGATGGTGCGGAGCTGTATTTCCACAAAAAAATGACCCGGATTATCTCCGCGAACGTCCTCATACGGCGCCTCAACCGACAGGATCATATGGTAGCTGCGGTACCCATTTGATTTCACATCCAGTATATAATCCTTTTCTTTCACCACGGTGATTCCCGGCAAGTTTTTAATTCGTGAAATATTTTTGTAAATATCGTCGATAAAGCGGCAAACAACACGGAACCCGATGGCATCCCGCACCTCGCAGAGCGCCGAATAAGGGGTAAGCGGCAATCCCCGCGCCTCCAGCTTCGCCTGCATGCTCTTCTCCGATTTCAGCCGGTAACGCAGATGCTCATAAATCAACTCCCCCGAATCATCCTTATGTGCCTTCGCATACCGCTCCATGGAAGCCGCCATCATCCGCATGACCGCCTCTAAAGAATCCTTGTACTGTCCATATATATCCATATGATAAACCTCTTTTACATAAGTATGCCTAAATTATAGCACAGGAAAAACGGCCCCTGACAAAAAAGCCCCCCACTTCGCCACATACGCCCTGCAACATCAGCCGCGCAACACAAAAAGCCGACCCCCATCAGACGTCAGCCATAAAAAAAGAACTATGAAATATATAACCTGCCTATACGGCAGATAACCCTTCTTAGATTCATCAACATACTTTTCATATTTTCTAAACTGCCTATACGGCAGATAACCTACGAGTTTCACGATTGGGGTCTTTGCTGTACTTTCTAAGCTGCCTATACGGCAGATAACACACACTTGAGCAGAAGATGTATTACTACAATTTTCTAAGCTGCCTATACGGCAGATAACGAGTGGGAGTATTAAATGAGATATGAATTTAATTTCTAAGCTGCCTATACGGCAGATAACCGCTGTTATCAAATTGATTATTGCTGTTACAATTTCTAAGCTGCCTATACGGCAGATAACGAGACTGTGCTTAATACCTACGTGTCGTATACTTTCTAAGCTGCCTATACGGCAGATAACTTGAATTGTTTGCTATATTGAAAGGAGTTTTATTTCTAAGCTGCCTATACGGCAGATAACCATACCCCGCTGATTGCTTTGTCTTTCTCTGTTTTCTAAGCTGCCTATACGGCAGATAACTGTAAAAAATAAAAAGATATTGCGATACTGTCTGGCCGTATCCTTTTTTCTTTATTTTATCCCAAATTTATCTTCTTTTGCAAACATATAGGTTTTATCGCATTCCCCAGTGTCCATAAAAATTTGAGTTAAAATTTAGTATTCAATACTTCCTCTATCCTCCGTCATACCTTACCGCTCCTTTCGTCTAGGTATGGCGTTTCAAACGCTTTTATAGTGTCGCTTCGCTCTCTTAAAAATGGTTCACTTCCTTTCTTTTGAATAAAAGGGCTCACCCAAACCCTATTCTTACCGGCAGAATTCCTTTTATAAAACCGGTTCACAATAAATACCTTATGAAGCAAAAGGTAATCAGAAAGCCTCCTTCGCTCCTGCTCTGAACGGGGGTAAGAATTCCGTGTGAGAAAAACAGGAAACGGAACAGTGGCATGGAATGAAGAATATTACCCTGATAGCACCTTACCGCTTTCCTCACCACGGGTATAGATCCTTCACATTCGTTCAGGATGACGCTTTACCATTCCCAGTCATTCTGAACGGAGACAAGAATGCTTTGTGGGAAAGCAGGAAAGCGGAAATATGACATGGAGTGAAGAATCTATGACTCGGATGACATCTCTCACGGATTCTTCCGGGCACCTTTATCCTACTCCCTTTCAAATTTATGCATGTAAAAAGGACTCACATCTCTGCAAGTCCTTTCCCTTTATCAGCAGCTTCCTATCCTCCCGGGCCGCTTCCGGCCAAGTACTTTCGGCGTTTGTGAGCTTAACTTCCGTGTTCGGCATGGATACGGGTGATCCTCACAGCTGTCGCCACTGTTTCTCTGAGAGCCTGTTCTCTCAAAACCATATAGAAGAAGTCCTGAAGTTATTCGCTTGTCTCGGTGTTTCTAAGTTAAGACCTCGACCTATTAGTTTTATGTCGCTCCAAGCCTTGCGGCTCTTCCACTCATAACCTATCTACCTCATCGTCTGTAAGGGGTCTTACTCATTGCTGATGAGAAGTCTCATCTTGAGGTTGGCTTCGCGCTTAGATGCTTTCAGCGTTTATCCTTCCCGGATGCGGCTTTCCAGCCGTGCCACTGGCGTGACAACTGGGACACCGTTGATCCGTCCACTCCGGTCCTCTCGTACTAGGAGCAGCTCCTCTCAAACTTCTTGCGCCCGCGATGGATATGAACCAAACTGTCTCACGACGTTTTGAACCCAGCTCGCGTACCACTTTAATGGGCGAACAGCCCAACCCTTGGGACCTACTCCAGCCCCAGGATGTGATGAGCCGACATCGAGGTGCCAAACCTCCCCGTCGATATGAACTCTTGGGAGAGATTAGCCTGTTATCCCCAGGGTAGCTTTTATCCGTTGAGCGATGGCCTTTCCACCCAGTACCACCGGATCACTAAGCCCGACTTTCGTCCCTGCTCGACTTGTTGGTCTCGCAGTCAAGCTCCCTTCTGCCTTTGCACTCTTCGGCCGGTTTCTGTCCGGCCTGAGGGAACCTTTGGGCGCCTCCGTTACTCTTTCGGAGGCGACCGCCCCAGTCAAACCGCCTGCCTGAGAGGGTCCGCAGGGTCGTTACTCCTCGCGTTAGAATCTCAGCAACAGAAGGGTGGTATCCCAACATCGGCTCCGCACCGCCCTAAGGCAATGCTTCGGCGCCTCCCACCTATCCTGTGCATCTGTCACCGGGATTCAATCTCAAGCTGCAGTGAAGCTCCATGGGGTCTTTCTGTCCAGTCGCGGGTAACCTGCATCTTCACAGGTATTTCAATTTCACCGGGCCCCTCGTTGAGACAGTGCCCAAATCATTACGCCTTTCATGCGGGTCGGAACTTACCCGACAAGGAATTTCGCTACCTTAGGACCGTTATAGTTACGGCCGCCGTTCACCGGGGCTTCAGTTCGATGCTTCGCTTTCGCTCACACCTCTCCTTAACCTTCCGGCACCGGGCAGGCGTCAGCACCTATACTTCAGCTTTCGCTTTCGCAGGCACCTGTGTTTTTGGTAAACAGTTGCTTGGGCCTCTTTTCTGCCGCCCCTTTTAGCTCTGAGCGTTTCTGCTCTTCACTGACCGGGGGCCATCCTTCTCCCTAGGTTACGGATGCAATTTGCCGAGTTCCTTAACGAGGGTTTTCCCGCGCACCTTAGGATTCTCTCCCCGCCTACCTGTGTCGGTTTACGGTACGGGCGGATCTTGTCTCGCTAGAAGTTTTTCTTGGCAGTGTGGGATCCATGAGTTCGTCAAAGTTTCCTTTAACTCCCCTTCATGTCTCTGCTTTCAGCCGCAGGGGTTTTCCTCTGCAGCAACATACGCACTTGGACGCGCTCTTCCAGCCGCGCGATCATGTGCCCTCCTGCGTCGCTCCTTCGCTCGATCGACTTGATCCGGTACAGGAATTTCAACCTGTTGTCCATCGCCTACGCTTCTCGCCTCGGCTTAGGTCCCGACTTACCCTGAGTCGACGATCGTTGCTCAGGAACCCTCGGGCTTTCGGTGGAAAGGATTCTCACCTTTCTTTTCGATACTCATACCGGCATTCTCACTTCTTATTCGTCCACATGTCCTTCCGGTCATGCTTCTTCCTTATAAGAACGCTCCCCTACCCATGATATTGCTATCATGCCATAGCTTCGGTTCCGTGCTTGAGCCCCGGACATTTTCGGCGCAGCGTCTCTCGACCAGTGAGCTATTACGCACTCTTTAAATGGTGGCTGCTTCTGAGCCAACATCCTGGTTGTTTATGAAATGCCACATCCTTCGCCACTTAGCACGGCATTGGGGACCTTAGCTGATGGTCTGGGCTGTTTCCCTTTTGACTGCGGCCCTTATTAGTCGCAGTCTGACTCCCAGGTATGATTGCAGCCATTCGGAGTTTGACTGGGTTTGGTAACCGGGTAGGTCCCTCTCCTGATCAGTGCTCTACCGCCTGCAATCTTTTCCCTGAGGCTAGCCCTAAAGCTATTTCGGGGAGAACCAGCTATCTCCACGTTCGATTGGAATTTCACCCCTACCCACACCTCATCCTAACCCTTTTCAACGGATATAGGTTCGGTCCTCCACACATTTTTACCTGTGTTTCAACCTGGACATGGGTAGATCACTGTGGTTTCGGGTCTACGCTTCCTGACTTGCGCCCTCTTAAGACTCGCTTTCGCTTCGGCTCCGCATTTCCTGCTTAACCTTGCCAGGCTTCGTAACTCGCCGGTTCATTCTTCAATAGGCACGCCGTCGACCTTATTATTAAGCGGTCTCCGACTGCTTGTAAACATACGGTTTCAGGTTCTCTT
>ENA-OPWO01000427-OPWO01000427.1-human-gut-metagenome-genome-assembly--contig:-NODE-427-length-15008-cov-2.113355_pt1 | contig 15008 bp, 18 predicted proteins | sample MGYA00241510_ERZ502012 | MGnify/ENA primary metagenome ERZ502012 (study PRJEB25962, sample SAMEA2041923) | human gut metagenome | biome: human gut; feature: human-associated habitat; material: faeces...
TTCCTTTCCTCAACACAGCAGCAAATCCTTCGCTCATGTTCCGGATGACGCCTTACCGTATCTCGTCATTCTGAACGGGGGTAAGAATGCTGTATGAGAATGAGGAAAAAACACAACATGACACAGAACGAAGAATCTATTACTCTGATGACACCTTACGGTTTTCCCCACCACGGTGACAGATCCTTCACATTCGTTCAGGATGACGACTAACGTTCTCCTCATTATGACGCCCTTAACGTCTTATACAAGGATCATGGAGTCGACCGTTGGAAGGAGCTGTAGCGCACGCAGCGCGGCTGAGGATACTTAATCGCCATGATGACTCAAATCGTAAAAGAACTATTAGCTAATAGCCAACAGCCAACAGATGACAGCTAACAACTAATGGCTGACAGCTCACAGCTGATAGCTGATAGCTGATAGCTGATAGCTTTTATCTTCTTACCGTCTTCCCCCAACATAAAAACCGACCCATTATTTGTATGGATCGGTTCTTTTGTTTGGATCAAAGGGTTCCTGTCGTTTTGAGCCGTGTCAGCGCACGCTGGAGAGCGAGTTTAGCACGGTCGACATCAATCTCTTTGCTCTTGGACGCGAGCCTGTCTTCCGCACGTTTCTTCGCGGCTTGGGCACGGGCAATATCGATGGTGTCCGCCAGCTCCGCCAGGGGGGCTACGATATTTACCTGATTGTCCTTTATTTCCAGGAAACCGCCAAATACGGCCACCTTTTGTTCCTTTCCGCCTTTAATGATGCGCACGGGGCACATTTCAAGAGCGGCTGCCAGAGGCAGATGGTTTTTCATGACGGCAAATTCGCCGTCTGCTGCACGGGCCACCACCATTTCCACGCCGGTTTCTCGATAAATCGGTCCGTCGGGGCTGATGACTTCCACGTGCATGGGATTCGTAAGGGTATCAGCCATGGCTTATTCCCCTTTCTTCATCTTTTCAGCCTTTTCGATCGCTTCATCAATTGTGCCGACCATGTAGAACGCGCCTTCAGGCATATCATCGTGCTGGCCTGCAAGGATTTCCTTGAAGCCGCGGATGGTTTCCTTCAGGGATACGTATCTGCCGGGGGATCCCGTAAACTGTTCAGCTACGAAGAAGGGCTGAGACAGGAATCTCTGTACCTTTCTTGCGCGGGCTACGATGACTTTGTCATCATCGGAAAGTTCTTCCATGCCCAGGATGGCGATGATATCCTGTAGTTCTTTGTAGCGCTGCAGAATAGCCTGTACGCCGCGGGCCACTTCGTAATGCTCTTCACCCAAAACGTTCGGGTCAAGGATACGGCTGGTGGAGTCCAGCGGGTCTACCGCCGGATAGATGCCCAGTTCCGCGATGGAACGGCTCAGTACGGTGGTAGCATCCAAGTGTGTAAATACGCCTGCCGGAGCCGGATCTGTCAAGTCATCGGCCGGTACGTATACGGCCTGGATGGATGTGATGGAACCGTCTTTGGTGGAAGTGATGCGTTCCTGCATGGCTCCCATCTCGGTGGCCAGTGTCGGCTGGTAACCGACGGCGGACGGCATACGTCCAAGAAGCGCTGATACTTCGGAACCTGCCTGTACGAAACGGAAAATATTGTCTACGAAGAGCAGGACGTCCTGTCCCTGTTTGTCGCGGAAATATTCAGCCATGGTCAAACCGGTGAGAGCCACACGCATACGCGCTCCCGGAGGTTCGTTCATCTGGCCGTATACCAGCGCAACTTTGGAAAGAACGCCGGAGTCTTTCATTTCTCCCCAGAGATCGTTCCCTTCACGGGTACGTTCGCCGACGCCGCAGAATACGGAGCAGCCGGAGTGTTCTGTCGCCACGTTATGGATCAATTCCTGGATAAGAACGGTCTTACCTACACCCGCACCGCCGAAGAGCCCGATCTTACCGCCTTTTGCATACGGAGCGATGAGGTCGACGACTTTGATGCCGGTTTCAAAAATTTCGGTTGCCGGAGACTGGTCTTTAAAGGCCGGTGCCGGACGATGAATAGGCCAGTAGTCGGATGCCGGTACTTTTGTATCGTCATTGTCGACGGTCTGTCCGAGTACGTTGAAAATACGTCCCAGGCATCCGTCGCCGACCGGTGCCGCAATAGCACGGCCGGTATCTACTGCTTTCATTCCGCGTACCATGCCATCGGTGGAACTCATCGCAACGGTGCGGACTACGCCGTCACCTAAGTGCTGCATGGTTTCACAGATAACATCTACCGGAACAGTGCCTTCTTCATCTTTGACATGAATTGCGTTATAGATGGCAGGAAGTTCCTGATCGTCGGAAAAAGCGATGTCGACGACAGCGCCCATGACCTGTACGACCTTGCCTACCTGTCCCTGCTGTTCATTTGCCATGAAGAAGCATTCCTCCTTAATCAAATTAAGCCGGTTTATTCAAGAGCTGCCGCACCGCCGACAATTTCGGAAATTTCATTGGTGACCTGTGCCTGACGCGCTTTGTTGTACGTAAGGTTGAGGTCGGCAATTCTTTCCGTCGCGTTGTCAGTGGCAGCGGACATGGCCGCCATACGGCTGCCCAGCTCGGACGCCGCGGATTGCAGCATCGCATTATAAACCTGTACTTGTATATATTCAGGAAGCAGTTTAGAAAGCACTGCCGCCGCATCGGGAAGGAAAATATAGGGATCTTCCTCGATACGGAGGAAATCCTGTCTTTCTTTTTCCCATTCGCTGGCAGCCGCTTTTGCTGCTTCTTCCGTTTTTCCCTCAGCCGGCGCTTCAATGGGGAGCAGCCGGTCTACCCGGACCTGCTGGCGGAGGGCGGTGATGAATTTGGTATAAATAATATAAACTTCATCGACTTCTTCTTTTGTGAAGTATTCCACCATCTCTTTGGAGAGATCGATGGAATCCTGAGCCGACGGCTTATCAGAAAAGCCGAAATGATAGGTATCGGGATCATACCCGCGGAACTTCAGATAATTCTTCGCCTGTTTCCCGCAGACATATAAAGCGTATGCAGAACGATCCTTTCCGGAGATTTCCTGCAGGGTACGCTTCATCACGTTGGAGTTATAAGCGCCGGCAAGGCCTTTGTCGCCGCAAATAACGAGATATCCGACCTTCTTTACTTCGCCTGTCCTGAAGAGCGGGCTTGTAAATCCGGGTGTCACCGAAGAAGCACGGCGCAGGAGCTTTCCGATCTTTTCCGCATAAGGACGGGAGCCGTTTGCCTTTTCCTCCGCTTTGCGCAGGCGGGCGGCGGCTACCATCTTCATGGCTTTCGTGATCTGCTGGATGTTGGTGACGGATTTTATGCGCCCTTTTATATCACGCGTACTTTCCAATCAGATCACCCCTCTACCGTTTCAGACTTTTCTTCTGTTTCGCTTTGTGCCTTGTAACGTTTCTTGAATTCATCAAGAGCTTCTCTGAGTTTCGCTTCATTTTCATCTGTCAGCTTCTTTTTATCCACGATATCAGCGCCGATTTCCGGATGGCTGCTGTGGAGGAAATTCAGAACCTGCTGCTCAAACCCGACAACCTGGTCTACGTCCACGTCATCAAGATACCCCTTGACGGCCGTGTAGATCGCCATAACCTGGTCTTCGACCGGATAGGGGGAATACTGCGGCTGCTTCAGAATTTCCGTCGTCCTCTGGCCGCGGTCGATCTGCGCTTTGGTGGCAGCATCAAGATCGGAACCGAACTGGGCAAATGCTGCCAATTCACGGAACTGTGCCAGATCCAGACGCAACGTGCCTGCGACCTGTTTCATGGCCTTAATCTGTGCAGAACCGCCTACACGGGATACGGACAGGCCGACATTGATGGCCGGACGGATCCCGGAATAAAAGAGTGCCGTTTCCAGATAAATCTGTCCGTCCGTGATGGAAATGACGTTTGTCGGAATGTACGCACCGACATCGCCTGCCAGTGTTTCAATGATCGGCAGCGCGGTGATGGAGCCGCCGCCCAGCGCATCGGACAGACGTGCCGCACGTTCCAGCAGACGGGAATGCAGATAGAATACGTCACCGGGGTAAGCTTCGCGTCCCGGCGGACGGCGCAGCAGAAGCGACATGGCGCGGTAAGCGACAGCATGCTTGGAGAGATCGTCATAGATAATGAGGACGTCTTTGCCCTGGTGCATGAAGTGTTCCGCAATGGATACACCGGAGTACGGTGCAAGGTACTGCATCGGGGACCCTTCGGAAGCACCGGCATGTACGATGATGGAGTAATCCATAGCGCCGGCAGCTTTCAGACGTTCGTATACACGGACGACATTGGAGTTCTTCTGCCCGATGGAAACATAAATACAAATGACATCCTGTCCCTTCTGGTTCAGAATGGTATCAATAGCGATGGCGGTCTTGCCTGTACCGCGGTCGCCGATGATCAGCTCACGCTGTCCGCGGCCGATCGGGACCATGGAGTCGATACATTTCAGACCGGTCTGCAGCGGGACGTTTACCGGCTGTCTGTCGGCAATGCCCGGAGCTTTGATTTCAATGTCGCGATAAGCGTCAGTCTTGATTTCGCCTCTGCCGTCAATCGGCTGTCCCAGCGCATTGACCACGCGGCCGATGACCGCATTGCCTACGGGAACCTGCATCAGACGGCCCGTTCTCTTTACTACGTCGCCTTCCTTGATGGTTTCCGCATTTCCCAGAAGAACGGCACCTACATTGCTTTCTTCCAGGTTCATGGCCATGCCGTAAACGCCGTTCGGCAGTTCCAGCAATTCACCGGCCATGCAGTTTTCAAGGCCATATACATGGGCGATACCGTCGCCGACTTCAAGAACCGTACCTACTTCATCGACATTGAGGTCTACTTTGTAATTTTCAATCTGTTTTTTAATGACAGATGTGATTTCATCTGAACTGATTTTCATATCCTGTAAGTCACCTCAATCTCTTTGCATCATTTGCGAGCGGAGCGCCGCAAGCTGGCGGGCTATGGATCCGTCAATCAGACGGTCTCCCATCCGGACCGTGAATCCGCCTATCAAAGATGCGTCTACTTTCTGTTTCATGATAATTTTGCTTCCCGTGATTTCCGCAAGTTTGGCTTTCAAAGCGTCCACCTGGGATTTGGTCAATGGAAATGCAGAGGTTACCACGGCTTCCTCCATGCCCATCCCATGATGCGCAAGATTGGCATAGACATCCGCCATGGCAGCAAAATCAGCGATGCGGCCTTTGTCGATAACAACATAGCAGAACTGTAAAACTATCGGCTGCACCTTATCTGCAAATAACTTATTTATAGTATCTTTCTTGACATCCTTAGCAAGCAGAGGATGGTTCAGAATCTCCCCGAGCTCTTTGCTTTTCCCTATGGTATCGGCAATGAGGCGGAGATCTTCTTCCGTTTGTTCCAGGCAGTGCTGCTCTGCGGCAATTTCATAGATGGCTCGTCCGTACTTCTTTGCAAGGATTACGTTCTTATCCATGATTACTTACCTGCCTGCCCGGCATCCAGTCTTGCGATGCTTTCCGCTATGAGCCGGTCATTCGTATCCGGCGTCATATTTTTGCTGATGATCTTCGATGCAATATCACAGGAAAGAGCGGCCACCTGCGTCTTCAGATCCTCCAGGGCATCCTTGCGTTCCCTTTCGATCTGTTTAGCAGCCTGGACTTTTTCCCTCTCAATAGCCGCATGGGCCTCATCGATCTGCGCCTGGGCCTGTACCTTGGCCTCTTTTACGGCCTTATCCACGATCCCCTGTGCGGCGACCTGGGCATTGGCAAGTTCCGCTTCCAGATCGGATTTGAGCTTGGCCGCCTCCGCGCTGGACCGGGCCGCGCTGTCCAGATCATTCCGGATCTTGTTCCTGCGGTCATCCATGACCTTCAGCATCGGCTTATAGCAGAAATGTGCCAAAACGGCAACGAGAATGATAAAGTTGAGGATTGAAATCAGCAGCGTACCATTTAATTCTACCAATGAAATCCCCTCCTTAGGCTAACAATGAATTGGAATTAGCCGAGGAAAGGATTGGCAAATACGAGGACGAGAGAAATAACGATAGCGATAATCGGAATAGATTCTACCAAGCCGATGCCGACAAGCATGGAAGTGAAGAGCTGCCCCTGAATTTCCGGCTGGCGGGTCATGCCGTCGATAGCGTGGGATGCTACTTTAGAATCGCTGAATGCAGCTGCAAATGCGGCAACTGCGGCAATCAGCGCAGATGCGATAAGGGAATACTGAACAACAATAGTCTGATCCATGGTAATGATTCCTCCTAAAAATGTAATGCCCCGGTTTTTCCGGATATAATGAGTACCGTTTCGCGGGCGGCGCCGGGCATTTTACGGAGTGCCGCTCCCATTCACCTGCACACCTTCACTTACTCCACGCTTTCCTTGAGATAAATGGAAGTCAGCGTAGTGAAAATGTACGCCTGGATCAATCCGACCACAAGGCTGAACACGACCCAGAGCAAAGGTACAAGCACAGGTGCCAACGCGTAGAGGATTTCCATCAGGATTTCCCCTGCCAGAATATTGCCGAATAGACGCATTGCCAGTGTCACCGGCCGGGAAAGTTCTTCTACAATATTGATGATCACGAACGGCGGCATGGGGTCAAAGAAATGTTTCAGCCATTTGCCGAATCCCCTGTTTCTGATATAAACGAAATGAATACATAATGTGCCGGTCAGTGCCAGCCCCAGGGTCGTATTCACATCATTTGTCGGAGACGCCGTCAGATGGGCTGTCGGCAGAAGCCCGATCTCATTGGCCACAAAGATGAACATGAAAAGCGTCAGCAGGAAATAAACAACCTTTTTATAATGCGATCCCATATTTTTCTCAAACTGGGAGCATAGCGGCTCAATGATCATTTCCACCGCGTTCTGGATACCGCTTGGAACGAGCGAACGCCCCCGGCTCGCAGCAAAGACGATAATAAATACTATGAGAGCAGTAAGCCATTGTGTAAAAATCGTATCCAGATTGACCGACATTCCGAAAAGCTGTGCAACCATATGTGTACCTGTATGAAGATGCATAGTCTCACCCCCTCTCTGTTTTGGACGTCAGGAAAATATTATTATTCTTATTCCACACTATTGCCTTGCCCAGATAGTAGCAGGGAACAGTGACAATAAGCCCGCCAGGAAACCGAGAATGGAAAGCGGTGTCCACAAAACCACCGCCGCCGCCAGCCCCGCTTCCACAAAAAGCCGGGAGCCTGCAAGCGCGGCGCCCATCTGGCCTATGTAGGCCGCGTCCCGCTCTTCTTTCTCCCAGTGGATGTAACGCTGTTTCATGTACAAGAAAAAAAGAATATGAAATACGACGCCGGCGGCAAATCCTGCCGCCACAGTCCATTCCCACTTCAAAAACGCGGCGGCCGCGCCGACAGCGCCTATGGCTGCCAGACGGATGACCACTCTATCCGCAAAAGCAGGGAATACCGTATCATACTTCATTTCTTACTTTCCTATCATTTTTCTAATTATGGCCCACAATCCGGATATGGCGCCCAAAAGGGATAACCCGATAAGGCCGAAAGGATACGTCCCCAAGTATTCATCACACTTAAGTCCGCCCCAGATACCGAGGCCGATACAGGAAAGAAGGGTCATGCCCGCTCCGCCCGCTACAGCGATACTGCGCATCGGATTGAACTCTTTTCCTTTATCTCCCTGTCCCCCGGCATTCTTCATGGCCATCTCCGGCATGTGCATATCATGAAAAACTGCACGCAAAATACGTACAGCTCTACCCATACAAAGTTATTGTAACATATGCGGATTTACTTAGCTATAAATTTAGACGGTTTTTTATGAGAAATCCCCTCCGCATACAAAAGCGTCTCCACGATGCGCCCGGCGGATCTGCCGTCACCGTAAGGATTCACTGCTTCCGCCATCGCATGATATGCCGCCTCATCGGTCAGCAGCCGGTATGCCGTCTGATAAATCTTCTCTTCTCCGGTGCCCACCAGTTTTACCGTCCCCGCCTCTACCGCTTCGGGACGCTCTGTCGTATCGCGAAGGACAAGGACGGGTTTCCCCAGGCTCGGCGCTTCCTCCTGTATGCCGCCTGAATCGGTCAGCACAAGGGCGGACCGCGCCATCAGATTCGTGAAAGGCTCATACTCCATCGGTTCTACAAGATGGATGCCCGCCGCGCCGTCCAGCTCTTCCTCCACCGCTTCACGAACAAGAGGATTCCGATGGACAGGAAATACCACTTCCGTATCCGGTACGGTTTCCACCAGCCGGCGGAGCGCACGGTACACATGATGCATGGGTGCGCCTAAATTTTCACGGCGGTGGGTGGTCACAAGGATGACGCGCTTGTGTTCTTCAATCGCCTGTATTTCTTCATCTTCAAAAGTATAATCTTTCTTTACCGTCGAAAGGAGCGCATCAATGACGGTATTCCCCACGACAAAAATATTTTCATCCTTTTTATTTTCACGGAGCAGATTTTCCCGCGCTGTTTCCGTCGGGGCAAAATGAAGACTGGCCAGGATGCCCGTAAGCTGGCGGTTCGCCTCTTCAGGAAAAGGGGATGCCAGATCTCCCGTGCGCAGCCCCGCTTCCACATGTCCGACTTTGATCTGCTTGTAAAAAGCGGCAAGCGACGCAGTAAACGTCGTCGTCGTATCCCCATGGACAAGGACATAATCCGGTTTTTCCTTTTCCAGTACTTCTTCCAGTCCGCGAAGGACGCGGGAAGTGATGTCATACAGGGACTGTCCGCTCCTCATGATATCCAGATCGTAATCGACGGGCAGCTTGAAAAGATCCACCACCTGATCGAGCATTTCCCGATGCTGCGCCGTGAGGCAGACCTTTGTTTCTATTTCGGGATGCGCCAGAAGCGACTGCACGACAGGAGCCATCTTTATCGCTTCAGGCCGCGTGCCGAAAACCGTCATGACTTTCACAGGACTACTCCTTTTCATAAAACAAACTGATACAATGAAATATTTCTGTCAATTCTTTTTTTATTTCTCATCTTTTTCCGATGGCGGAAGAACGACCTCTCTCATGACGCCGAGTTTCTTCGCCCAGAAAATAAACATCCCGAGTGCGAGGAGGATCACCGCCACGCCGAGAAATGGATTCAGCCTCACCACAAGGAGCGCCGCTGCCGAGAAAAAAGCGGTCAGCGCGTACATGACCAGCACCACCTGTTTCTGCGACAATCCCGCCGCCAGAAGACGATGGTGGAGATGGTTCTTGTCCGGTGAAAAAATCGGCACCCCTGACTGCCTGCGCCGCACGATAGCAAGTACCGTATCGGTAATGGGCACGGCCAGCGCCACCAAAGGCACGATAAGGACTGCGGCAGCCGCCGTCTTCATAGATCCCATGACCGACACCGCGGCAATCACATACCCAAGGAACATGGATCCCGTATCGCCCATGAAAATTTTAGCCGGATTGAAATTATACTGCAGAAAGCCGAGACACGCGCCTGTCATGGCCACCATAGCGGCAGCCGATACCCACTGCCCCACCTGGAATGCGAGAAGGGCGATGGCAATAGACGCTATCGTGGCGATCCCTGCAGCAAGCCCGTCAAGGCCGTCAATAAGATTAACCGTATTGATAAATCCGATGATCCAGAAAATAGTAAGCGGTATGGAAATAAAGAGAGGAAATTCAATGATCCCCATATAGGGAAGATCGATCCAATCAATATTCACATCAAAGAATATCACAAGCACAGCGGCGGATAAGATCTGCCCGAGAAGTTTCACCTTGGCGGGAAGAGACACGATATCATCTGCAATCCCCACAAAAACAAGACAGGTCGCGCCGATCATAATCCCTGTCATTTCATAAGTAAAGCCCACCGTAAGAATGACGGATACCATAAACCCTGCGCATATGGCAAGCCCGCCCAAACGGGGGACCAGTCCGTGATGCACCTTCCGTGCGTCCGGCTTATCCACGGCGCCGATCTGCACCGCGAAATTCTTTACGGCCGGCGTGAGAATAAACGTCACGGCAAGCGCGGCAAGGAACGTGAACGCATAAGCGAACAACGAACCACCTCCCCTTTCTATGTATATGGTTATTTTAGCACAACTGATGAAATATTGTTGCCCACCTGCGGCCTCGAAATAAAGCGGAGCCCAAAAGAAGCGGGAACCGCAAAAGAAAGGCACACGAAACGGAGCACGGCATTTCCGGATCCCGCGCAACAAAAAACCTCACGGCTGTTTGATTGAAATCATTCTGCCATGAGGTTTTTATACTACTTCGCACGAATCACAACGCAGCGATACGGCGCTTCTCCGTCGCTTTCCGTAGATACCGCGCTGTCATTCTGGAGCGCCAGGTGGATCATGCGGCGGTCGCCTGCCGACATCGGTTCAAGGCGGATTTCTTCCCCTGTACGCTTTGCTTTATCCGCCAGACGGTGCGCCAGCGATTCCAGGGTCTGCCTGCGGCGCTGCCGATAGTCTTCTACATCAAGAAGCACGAAGTAATGGTGACGGAAATTTTTATTTGCCGCCAGATTCGTCAGGTACTGGAGCGCGTCCAGCGTCTGGCCGTGCTTTCCGATAAGGATGCCCAGACCCTCGCCGTGAAGGTTGAAAAGAATGCGTTCTTCATTCACCATCTTTTCAAGCTGCACTTCCATCTTCATTCCTTTGAAAACGCCCGTCAGGAAACGTTTCGCTTCTTCAGCGGCTTCTTCCTGCTCTTCCGCGGAAAACGGAGTTTCCTCACGGCCGCGTTTTTCCTTCTTCGCCGTAAGAACTTCTTCCGTATCGCCGCCCATGACGTTTTCCCCCGGCTCCTCCGCAGCGAAAACGGTTTCTTCCTCTCCGTCTGCAGCCCCGGCAGCAGCCGAAGTCATGTCCCCGGCAGTCTCCGTAACATCTTCCGTTTCCGATCCTGCCGCGCCGACCTCGACAACGGCATCTTTCTTGTTGAACAAACCGAAAAGTCCGCTTGAGGGCTGTTCAATAACACGGATCACTGCTTCTGCGCGGGAAAGCCCCAGCTTCTTCAATCCTTCTTCCACTGCTTCGTCAACGGTTTTTGCGGTAATTCTGACAGTTTCCATAGTTATCCCTCCGCTTTCCCGGAACTATCCCCGGCCTCTGCCGTCTTTTCAGCAGAAGCCGTTTTTTCTTTTTCATCACCGGCCTTCGGTGCTTCATCGGCCGCCGGTTTCTTTGCTACCTTTTTAATAATTTTTCTGCGGATAATCTTTTTCCTCTTTGTCTTAGCCACAGCCTCTTCATCGGTATGGACAGTGACTACGCCTTTTTTCGAAGGCCCGTTTATCATTTCCTTTCCCTTTTCCCCGCGGAACATGATAAGCTGCTGGAAAAACTGGTAAATATTGCTCACCACCCAGTAAATCACCAAACCGCTCGGAAAATGAAGAGACATCCAGCCGATCATAAGAGGCATCATGAAAAGCATCGTCTTTTGGTTGCCCGGCGCGTCTTTCGGCGTCGTCTGCCAGGAAACAAGGAACGTGGACGCGGCGGAAAGAACAGGCAGGATGTACGTGCCGTCTTCCGCTGCCAGACTTTCAATCCAGAGGAAACCCGCGTGGAGAGGGTCATAACTGAACCCCTGAATCGCATAGTACATCGCGATAAGGAAAGGCATCTGTATGAGCAAAGGCAGGCATCCCGCCATGGGGGACGCATTATGCTCTTTGTACAGACGCCCCATTTCCTGCCGCATCATGGCAGGGGCATTTCTGTACTTCTTCTGGATTTTCTGGATCTCCGGCTGTATTGCCTGCATCGCTTTCATGGAACGGATCTGTTTCACCGCGAGGGGAAGCAGCAGCGTCTTGATGAGTATCGTCAAAACGACGATAGCGATGACGTAATTGGGAAATCCGAGACCGGAAGTAAATTCATAACAAATCTGCAGGCCGATGCGCATCAGATCGGCAATCATGCCTACAATAGCCGAGAGTACGGGAATCTGGAACTCAGATCCGCCTCCGCCAAAGCCAAGATTCATAATTTCTCCTTATACGGCCTCTATTTCAGCCGCCTAAATGTTCCTGCTTTCTGAATTTCAAAAGCAGGATGAGACAAAAATGCAGAAACTCTGCAAAATTCATGGCGTGACAGGATAACAAAACGCGAAAGATGAAAAAAGCGGCGCCTTATCAAAAGCGCCGTACATTGCCTATCGGAAAAGCCTTATGGAACAGGGTCATAACCGCCCTTATGGAAAGGATGGCACTTCAAGATCCGCTTTAACGCGAGCCATCCGCCTTTCAGCGCGCCGTATTTCTCCACCGCTTCCAGCGCGTAAGTGCTGCAGGTGGGAGTGAAACGGCAGCATGGCGGTTTCAGGGGAGAAACATATTTCCTGTAAAATCGAATAAGAACGATCAGCACCGTCTTCATCATGCCCCCTCCAGCATGCCCGCTTTACGCCACAGCGCAAGCAAAGCCTTTTCCGCCTCGCTATACGTCGCTGTCGTCAGAAAAGCGGCGGCAAGCAATATGGCTTCATAATGGGAAGAAAGTTCATGACGATGGAGGCGATAAACCTCTTTCATCAGGCGCCTTGCCCGGTTGCGCGCCACGGCATTGCCGATGCGCTTCGTCGTCACAAACCCGATCCGGACAGGTTCCCGTTTCGTCCTGACCACGTACATAAGTCCCGCGCGGTTGCTGAAACGCCGGCCGGACGAGTATATACGCCGGTAATCCCTGTTTTGCCGGATACGGAAATCACGGTGAAGCGGATACTTCTTCTCCTGCTTCGATTCTGACTCAGGCACTTAATACCTTTCTGCCCTTGGCTCTTCTTCTTTTCAGAACAATACGGCCGGCTTTCGTCTTCATACGGGCGCGGAATCCGTGGGTATGTTTTCTCCAGTGGTTATTAGGCTGGAATGTCATTTTTGCCATCAGTGAACACCTCCTTACTGCGTCCTGTGTATTCACACACCATAACATGCTAATTATAGCTAAACGGCCATCAGATGTCAAACAAAAACACTTCACACACTCCGCTTTTCACGAAGAAATCAGTACCGCCCTTTCCCCTCTTGCTTCCGGATAAAGAAAAAAGGAAACGGTCTCCCGTCTCCCTTATTTTCTTCCGTACCACCTATTGCAGTGCGGACCCCTGCAAGCTTCCCGGTCATCACCGCTTCTCTCCGGAACACCGCAGACTCCCCGCTCACCGTTTTCTCCGATGGGACAGAGCTGTACGTTTTCATCCTGCGGCGGATTATCTCCGCCATCATACGCGGCAAAACCGCCAACTACGCCACCTGCAAGCAGTGCCGCGGCAAGTATTGTTTTCTTCCACATAAGAACACCTCCTTTCAAAGCTAAAGCTTATTCATATATTTATATATACCTATTATAACATACCCTGTATAGTGCCTTATTGACAGAGAACGGTCAGATGTCACCCGGAACGCAGCGAAAAAATCTGTACTCGTGGTGAGGAAGCCGGTAAAGTGTCATTCGGAGCAATAGATTCTTCACTCCGTGTCGCTGCCCCGTTTTCTGTTTTTCCCACACGGCATTCTTACCCCCGTTCAGAATGACCGGGAAGGGAGAGAGTATATGGAGCGACAGAAATCGGCTGTTTGGGGGTAAAGCTGTAAGCCGACAGCTGGCAGCTGGCAGCTAAAAGTGCTGAATGACGATTTTGGGAAAGCACGTCACTAACAATGGGAAATGGAAAACGTCATGATGACGGGAACCGAAAGACATCACCCAAAGCAACAGCGAAGGACCTGTTACTCGAATGAAATAAAAGGAAACAGGCTGTTCCGAGTATGGAAAACGTCCTACAAGCGGATGAAAACAGGCGTTCCTGTCCAACAGCTGTTTTTTCGCAAAATAAAAGACCCCCGAAGAGGTCTTCTATTGTTTGTTAGCTTACAATCACGAACACGAATTAGAAAGCGTAATTCAGTTCAACGCCCCATGTATTCGCCGGATCTTTTGTCGAATCATCATAACGGTCGAATGCCTTGGCACCGAAGTTGTAGTAAGCATCCAGTTCTACATTCTTCTGTACGGCAACACCTGCTTTTGCCACCCAGAACTTCACGCCTGTACCATTGTCCCAGCCATATTCCAGCTGATCCGTCATGTCCAGAGCAGAATTGCCGAGGAGATAAGCGCCTGCGTCAGCCCTTACATAGTGGACACCAAGAGTAAAGCTGCCCGGTTTATTCAGATCCACTTTCCCATAATTCAGACCAGCTGTCCACAGATTAGCATGCCCGAGGTCACGATTGCCTCTTGTCTGAATGAAATCACCGTCAATATTCAGGCCGGAATCCCCCAGATCGATGGTCGCACCGGCGCCCCAGGCGTGGACATGTGCTCCCTTTATATCAGGATCTACACTATTTCCATCAAGCCCCTGTACATTTTTGAGATAGAAAGCGGAAACCGCAGAGGATTCACCAAAGTGTCCTGTCAGTTTACCATACCAAGACTCAATGGACGCGCTGTTTTCCCAATGATAATGATCCATGCTGCGCTCAGCGTCCTGGAAACGGCCATAACCGAATTCAGCGCCGAATTTGCCATTGTCATAACCTGCTACGACACCATCAAACCTTCCATCTTCATCCCAGAATACGCCGGTCTGGTCCAGTGCCACACCCTGGCGGCCGAGATCCATGTAGAAAGCGTCATTCGGTGTCCAGCGCGCATGGATGCGGTCCATGATAGTATTGGCATCTTTATTATCCTTGAAATTCATTTCAGATACGAAACGACCGGAAACAACGACCTGGTCATTGACCTGGGCGTCCGCATTGATGCGCAAACGGCCTGTCCAGCTGTCTGCATGTGTCCCTGCTACGTTCGGTTCCAAGTTAAGGTTATGCTGGTACTGCATGCGGGCATCGCCGGACCAGGAAATGTTGCCGACTTTCTTTTCCAGGTTGCTTACGCGGACACCAAGGTTGGCCAGTTCATCTGCGTATTCCCCTGCCAGTTTGTCCAAGGTTGCTTTCTGTTCTGCATTCAGCTGGTCTTCGCGGGCCATCAGACGGGCAATAACCTGCGCCAGTTCATAACGGGT
>ENA-OPWO01000428-OPWO01000428.1-human-gut-metagenome-genome-assembly--contig:-NODE-428-length-15000-cov-2.813115_pt1 | contig 15000 bp, 16 predicted proteins | sample MGYA00241510_ERZ502012 | MGnify/ENA primary metagenome ERZ502012 (study PRJEB25962, sample SAMEA2041923) | human gut metagenome | biome: human gut; feature: human-associated habitat; material: faeces...
AAGGGCAAGAAGATCGTAGCCCTCTTGCCAGATACTGGTGAACGATATTTGAGTACTGTACTCTATGCTTTCGAGGAGTATCCTTTGTAAATCGCCTCTCATTCGCTGAGATGCAGAAACGCAAAGTAAACTGCCTATAATAAGTAATGCCCCTCTAGTATGCAGCCTTTCGGTGCGCCAGAGGGGCTTATTATCTTTTATTTGTTATTTTGTGCGGAGATAGATCAAATCAAAGTACATCAGTCGTGTTCTTCATCGGCACTATCGGAGTTGTTGGTTCTTGACCTTTGTTATGCAAGAAGGTCCATTCCTCCTCATCTGACGCAAACAGAAATTTGAAACCATTTCGTTGATAATATTCAAATACTTTCTGATGGTTGACGGCATCAACAATGACATACCGGCATCCAGTCTTATTCAGTGGGTCTATAAACCATGATTTGATGAAATCCAACAATTCGTCTCCAACATGATGTCCACAGAACAAATCACTTACAGCCAACTGTCCTACCAATACAGCAGGATACTGTGGTCTTCGCTTGGCATTCGGAATCTTTCTATTAAGCTTATTCCGAAGGTTTGAAGGAGGTGAATCAACTTTCACGCTCGAATTAGCGACAGTAAATGCACAGACTATTTCAGATGTTTCTGGTTTAACAAAGCAATATGATTTTCCTAACAACTGATAGGCATAGTCAGCATAGTCATGGGTGAAGAACTCCGTTATGTTCTCATCCTTACAAGTGAAACCTTTGCATTGCTGCAAAACTTCCTCTGTCAGTTCCATAAAATCACATTGCTCTAACATTTTAAATGTACAGTTTTGAACGTTTTAATATAGCACGTGCCTTGGCTACTTGCTTGGAGAAGTCAATGGAGCCTCGCTTTTCCAATGCCTCATCAGCCGCTTCAACGAAACGAGCTGCTGCCTCACCATGAAGGACAGGTATTGTTTTAATTTCTATTGCCATAATCTTCTTATTTTTAATGTTATGTACTTATTTAACCTGCAAAAATATATTTTTATTCCCACATTACCAAACTTTTTGTTAACTTTCAGTTGAATTTTACCAAAAATTCCAATTTCACACCTATCCATCACTCCATCCTCTCCAATTCTTCATCCCGTCTCATCTTATCATTCAACTTTTCCGGCAACTGGTTCTACTCTATCTTGCCACCAAGGTCGTTGATAAGTTAGCACATACTTTAGGCTCTACTCGTTACCTATATATAATAAGGTGTAACAAAGGTTACACTACAAATGGAATAAACGGAATGGTCAGAAAAAGGAAAAAATAACTTTTTTTAAAAAAAATCGACATAGAATTAGGATATATTCATTTATTTTATTATATTTGCAGTGTTAGAAAGTAAAAGTAAATATACATAATAGATCTTAACATTCTTAACTTAATAACAAAAATAAAGATTATGGAAAAAGAAAAAATTGATCAGTTCATGATGGCGAATGCCAAGTTCTTTCCTCCTATGATGGTAGGTCAGATCAAGGATAAATTAGCCGCACTCGGCGAGGACAAAGAGACCATGTTGATTTCAACAGACTGGAAAAATCCTACAGTCGGATTCCTTTTTGCTTTCTTCTTGGGAGGTTTCGGAGCTGATCGTTTCTGGTTGGGCGATACAGGATTAGCAGTTGTCAAACTCATCACTTGTGGTGCAGGCGGCATTTGGTCACTCATCGACCTGTTCACCGTAGGTAAGAGAACACGTGAATACAACTATAAAAAGTTTATGACGTATTTTTAAACAAGTCATTTGAGGAAGAGCCTTCTGGTTCTTCCTTGTTCATCATCAATACAATATCATTATCCTATAGAAATATATCACTATGAGCGAACAAACCAATATGCTATTAATGACATATAGCAAATACTTTCCAGAAGAAAACATCATGATGCTCAAGCAGAAATTCGACCAGATGGACGAATCGAAGAAATCATTGATGTATTCTCTCCAGTTCAAAGACCCTGTCACAACACTCATCCTGTCACTGTTAGTCGGCGGCTTGGGCATTGACCGCTTCTACATTGGCGACACAGGACTCGGAATAGCCAAGTTGCTGACATGCGGCGGATGCGGCATCTGGACCATCGTCGATTATTTCCTGATCATGAAGAGAACCAAGGAAAAGAACTTCGAGAAATTGATGTCTCTCATCTAAGCCAAATGGGCAAACGAGAAACAATCATATTGTCGGCTCTTTACCTATTGGGCATCGCATGGATGTTTATCTACATCCACTACAAGGTAAATATTCTCCTATGCCCCACCAAATGGGCATTGGGAATACCTTGTCCTGGATGCGGGATGACAAGGGCCTTGAGCCTTTTGCTCAAGGGCGACATGGTGGCTGCCGTCACCATGAATCCCAACATCGTGATAGCCTTAGTCGGCATTGTCTTAGCCCCTTTCCTGCTTTTCAGCCAATGGTTTACCAATAGGGATTATATGGGGAGAATCAACTCTTTACTAAATCGCAAGCAGTTTCTTATCCCCTTCTGCACATTCGAAATCATGATATGGGCATACAACATCATGCGCCATATCTAAATATTCATAGGGGCAGTAGGCCTTCGTGGAACAATCTCATCCTCCTCATCTGGAGCAGGAAATCAATCTTTCCATAATCCGTATCTTAAAATCACATTTCATGAGGGAATAATCTATACTTCCGTCACATTTCATGAGGGAATCTAATCATGTTTCCACACATTTTATGAGGGAACGCCCCACTTTTAACTAAATTTAAAGTACTTCTTACAAGGTGCTATCGCAATGCATCTATCCCCTTACCCTGCATCATAAGGACTGATTCATATTCTAAATAACGAAGGTGAACCTGCGGAAAATCGAACTGTAATCGTAATCAGAACTCCCCGTCAATGCAATAACTGGAGAAGTGGGATGGCAAGAAATGAGAATACAGAAAAAGGAAAGGTAAAAAATAAACATCCGATGAAAAAGTAACATCCGTGCTTAAAAATAAAAATAATATTTGGTGATTTCACATAAAAACTATAACTTTGCAACAATAATTTATTAGAAAGTGACTTTGTGATAATGAAAAAACTATTCCTTAGTGCTGCTTTTCTGGCAGCATCGCTCGCATCTCAGGCACAGCAAGCCCCATTGTGGATGCGCTACCCTGCCATCTCGCCTGATGGCAAAACCATCGTTTTCTCCTACAAGGGAGACATCTACAGCGTTCCTGCCACGGGCGGAGAAGCCAGACAGCTCACCACAAATGCTGCTCACGACTCCTACCCCATCTGGAGCCCTGACGGCAAGAAAATAGCCTTCGCTTCCAACCGCGAGGGAAGTTTCGACGTATATGTGATGTCTGCACACGGAGGCGCACCTACACGCATCACCACCAACAGTGAGCGCGAAATTCCTGTTGCCTTCAAGGACAACGACCACGTGCTCTTCTCTGCCAACATCATGCCTACCGCTGAGAGCAACCTCTTTGCCAGCCGGGAATTCTCGCAGGTTTACGAGGTAAGCACACAGGGCGGAAGACCGAAACTCTATTCCGTCATCCCGATGGAAGACATCAGCATCAACGCCAAGGGACAGGTGCTCTACCACGACTCCAAGGGATATGAAGACCAGTGGCGCAAGCATCATACTTCGCCTATCACTCGCGACATCTGGATGCTCGACAACGGGAAATACCAGAAGATAACTGCCTTCAAGGGCGAAGACCGCACGCCTGTATGGGCTGCAGACAGTGAGAGCTTCTACTACCTGAGCGAGCAGGCAGGATCCTTCAACATCTATCATCGCAACATCGCTACCGGCAAGGACGTTCAGCTCACCCATGAGAAGAAGAATCCTATCCGATTCCTCACCTCCTCTGCCAACGGACTCCTCTGCTACGGCTACGACGGCGAAATCTACACCGTGAAGGAGGGAGCACAGCCACAGAAGGTGAACATCTCCATCACCGCCGACAATGATGAGCCAAGTCTCGTACGCCAGGTGCGCAGTTGGGGAGCCACAGAGATAGCCCTCTCGCCAGACGCCAAGGAAGTAGCTTTCGTGATGCACGGCGATGTATATGTGACATCCACCGAATACAAGACCACCAAGCGCATCACCGACACACCGCAGCAGGAGCGCAACGTGAGTTTCTCGCCAGACGGCAGAAGTCTCGTCTATGCCTCTGAGCGCAACGGCGTATGGCAGATATATCAGGCTAAGATCAAGAACGAAAAGGAGAAGAACTTCACCTACTGCACGGATGTGGAGGAGGAGCAGCTCACCAAGACCAATATGACCTCGCAATATCCAGCCTACAGTCCGGACGGCAAGGAAGTGGCCTTCTATGAAGACCGTGCCACCCTGCGCATCATCAATCTGAAGACCAAGGATGTGCGCACCGTGCTCGACGGCAAGTACAACTACTCCTACTCCGATGGCGACATCTGGTTTGAGTGGAGTCCGGACAGCAAGTGGCTCCTCTGCAGCTACATAGGCAACGGCGGATGGAACAATACCGATATCGCACTGGTGAAAGCCGACGGCAAGGAGATGCACAACCTGACCAACAGTGGATATAGCGACGGCAACGGCAAGTGGGTGCTCGGCGGAAAGGCGATGCTTTTCGAAAGCGACCGTGCCGGTTATCGCAGTCATGGTTCATGGGGCGCAGAAAGCGATGCTTATCTCATGTTCTTCGACCTCGATGCCTACGACCGCTTCCGCATGAGCAAGGAGGAACTCGAACTCGCTGAGGCCAACAAGGACGAGAAGGAGAAGAAGGCCGACGAGAAGGAGGAGAAGAAGAAGGAAGACAAGAAAAAGAAAGAGGAGAAGTCCGGCAAGATAGAAGTGGACAAGGTGAAACCGCTCGAACTGGACATCGACAACTGCCGCGACCGCATCGTACGACTCACCGTCAACTCATCCCACATGGGTGATGCCATCCTCGATACCAAGGGCGAGAAGATCTACTATCAGGCTTCTTTCGAAGGCGACTACGACCTGTGGTGCCACGACCTGAAGGAGAACAAGACCTCGCTGATGATGAAGGGCATCGGACAGGGCGGATTCGTAGCCGACAAGGATGTGAAGAACCTCTATCTCTGCAACGGCAGCAATATCAAGAAGGTGGAACTCGGTTCGAGATCTACCAAGAATATCGACTTCGAGGCTCCGTTCAACTACAAGCCTGCCGAGGAGCGTCAGTATCTCTTCGACCACGTATGGAGACAGGTGGCTGACAAGTTCTACGACCCTAAGATGCAGGGCGTGGACTGGGAGTACTATCGCAAGGTGTATGAGAAGTACTTACCTTATATTAATAATAACTTCGACTTCGCTGAGATGTTGAGCGAGATGCTGGGCGAGCTGAATGCCAGCCATACCGGTTGCCGTTATTATGCCAGCGGAGCCACCCTCTCTACCGCAGCATTGGGCGTATTCCTCGACCCATCCTATGAGGGCGATGGACTGAAGATCAAGGAGATTATCAAGCGCGGTCCTTTTGCCGTGAAGAAGAACGAGGTGACTCCGGGCAGCATCATCGAGAAGATAGACGGCACCGACATCAAGGCAGGCGAGGACTACAATGCGCTGCTCGACGGAAAGGCTGGCAAGAACATCCGCCTCACCATCAAGAACGCCAAGGGCAAGCGCTTCGACCTCACCATCAAGGCCATCTCGCAGGGTGCCCAGCAGGAGCTACTCTACAAGCGATGGGTGGATAGAAACCGTGCCATCGTGGACAGTGTTTCGCACGGCAGAATAGCCTATGTGCACGTGAAGGCGATGAACAGCGAGAGTTTCCGCACCGTGTATAGTGAACTGTTGAGCGAGAAGAACCGCACCAAGGATGCCGTCATCGTGGATGAGCGTCACAATGGTGGCGGCTGGTTGCACGACGACCTCTGCACCCTGCTCAGCGGCAAGCAGTATCAGGAGTTTGTACCTCACGGCAAGGTGGTGGGCAAGGATCCGTTCAACAAGTGGACCAAGCCATCCTGCGTATTGATCTGCGAGGACGACTATAGCAACGGCCATGGTTTCCCTTGGGTATATAAGGAGTTGGGCATCGGTAAGCTGATTGGTGCACCGGTGGCTGGTACGATGACTGCCGTATGGTGGGAGACCTTGATGGACCGCAGTCTGGTATTCGGTATTCCTCAGGTAGGTTGCCGTGACATGCGTGGTACCTTCGGCGAGAACACCACTCTCCAGCCAGACATCGAGGTATATAATTCTCCAGAGGATTACATCACCGGCCATGATACCCAGCTTATCAGAGCCGTAGAGGAAATGATGAAGAAGTAAGGAAGAGGAACTTCTTCCGTCGGAAAAAGTACCCCAAAAAGGGATTATTCCATTAAAACAAGGGGTAAAAAGAGGAATTATTCCGAAGAATATAATTCAAAAGAGCGTGGTCGCCAATCGGACAATCACGCTCTTTTATTTCATTATTAACATAAAACATTATAACATATGAAGACTCTCCCATCAAAGAGCCATCTCCTTGAAGAATCAAGAGAGGAACACCCCCATGATATTGAGAGAGAAATCCTTATCTAATTTAGCAAACTTTCTTCTTACGCTCGCAAAAGCGCTCGCACTGCGCACAAATATCATATCCCAACATCGCCCCAAGGATGAAATCCTCCTCAGGCGTAAGCTGACACAATGGTTTGGTGACAATCATACGGATAGCATCCAGACATTCACGCTTGCCAAAGAAGAGATTCAAACGGTCGTTACCAACCGGCTGAATGATATAATCAATGTTCTGACGCACTAATCTTGTTATGGCAAAAGACTCATACTTCTTGTTGAAGGTGTAAAGCACCAGGCGGCGCACGCCCTTCTTATATTCATATATATGATTCATCAGAACCTTCAGATCTACTGGTGTTGCGATTTCCTGCTGCATACTATCCGATTTTATATGATTAATTAAAGTGCTGGTTTGATAGCCTCAAGCCAGACATCGATGCGCTCCTCGGTCTTATCATCCTCGTTCACATCATCAAGAGCGAGTCCCAGGAACTTGTCGTCCTCAACAGCCTCACTATCATCAAAGGTATATCCGTCTGTAGAAACACCTGGCAATACGGTAGCACCAGCCTCCACAGCAGCATCATAGAGTTCCTTCATACCGCCGCAGAAAGTGTCAGAATATGACTCGCTGTCGCCACAACCGAAGAGAGCCACAGTCTTGCCAGCCAATCCAGCACTCTTGAGCGTCTTCACGCCGTCATACCAGTCATCCTGCATCTCGCCTGCACCCCATGTAGAAGTACCGAGAAGGAGATTCTCGTGACTTGCGATAGTAGCCTCATCGATATTAGCTACATCTACAGCTTCCACGCCCAACTTAGAGGCGATGGTTTCGGCTATCGACTGGCATGAGCCAGTGGAAGAGCCATAAATTACGATAGTTGTTTTCATTTGTCTTTATCTCTTTAGTTACATTTATTCATACCAGTTGCATTCATTTATCTCAATGCATCTATTTTTCGGCTGCAAAGATACATCCTTTTCTCTTTATCTGCAATACCTAAAAATGATGGTTTCTGAGAAATACCTAAATATGGGGATAGGAGAAAATGTTTAGGATGGTTTATCCTAAAACTTCCTGAATTTGAGGACTTTTAAGACAATTCATCCTAAAACTTTCTTAAATATTATACTTTTAGGATGATTGAGCCTAAAAAATAGTATTTTTGCAACTAAAATAAAAACATAAATATTTAATTCGATGAAAGATTTTGCAGCGATAGATTTCGAGACAGCCAACCAGCAACGTACAAGCGTCTGCTCGGTGGGTATCGTAATAGTGAGGGATGGTGAGATAGCAGACAGCTTCTACAGCCTCATCAAGCCCGAACCAGAATATTACTCTTATTGGAACACGCGGGTTCACGGGTTAACTCTGGAAGACACGATGAATGCGGTTATCTTCCCGAAAGTCTGGGCAGAGATTGCGCCCAAGATAGAAGGTCTGCCTCTGGTAGCCCACAATGCCTCCTTCGACGAAGGCTGCCTGAAGGCCGTATTCCAGATGTATCAAATGGAATATCCCGACTACGAATTCCATTGCACCTGCCGTGCCTCCCGAAGAAAGCTGGGCTCTTTCCTACCCAACCATCAGCTCCAGACCGTAGCCGCCTATTGCGGTTACGACCTTACCATGCACCACAACGCCTTGGCAGATGCCGAAGCCTGTGCCTGGATAGCAAGAGAGCTGCTATAATAAGGTGGCGCAAAAACTCAAAAGCATTGATAAACAACTAATTCTCTTGGGAGGTTGATGATTTTCAACCTCTCAAACCACAGTTTCATAGAACCTCCCTGATGGCGCTTCACATGACTGTTGATGATATAATAGTCAGCCTGATACTCATCCATCAAATCAGAAAAGGCAGCCTTGATACGGGAACACTTCTCATTTATCGCATTATCAAGAGGGTTCACCAGGCGGTTCACAGTCTCAATGATTTTATCCATATCTATTCTATTCCCTATCTTTTGATAAAGTTGAAGAAGTTCTTCCCTATAATCTACCAGATTCTTGAATTCAATACCCTCCGGATGGTTCAGGAAGAGCATATAGAGCGCCTTGTGGATAGGACTGAGCTGCACTTCTTTATTACTAAACTCAGGCAACAGGAAGTGATAATCCTCAGTGATGACCAAATGGCTAAGAGTAGCCCTTGCTGCCTCAATACGAAGCTGCTCCAATACGGGCACACTGATAGCTTTCAGCAAAAGGTCAGTCCTTCCTTCTGCCAAAAGTTGGGAAGAAAGCTTTTTTATCATAGCAGTTTTCTCCTCTACGCCCATATTTCCTAATTCTTCTTGCATACTGGATGCAAAAATACAAAAAGAATAAGAAAAAACGTTTCTCTCCATCGAAAATTCTTCTTTTGCAAGCCTTGCGTTTCATTTATTATTGTATAAATACTCCTTTTTATATATCTTTGTGCTCAAAATTGAAATATAGATAAGATGACAGAAGAATGGACCCCTATAGATTTCGGACAGACAGAAGACACCACCAAGAACATCATCAAGGTGATAGGTGTGGGTGGTGGCGGATGCAATGCCGTTAAGAACATGTACTCAGAAGGTATTGTAAATGTGAGCTTTGCCGTTTGCAATACGGATAGCCAGTCGCTATCCAAATCGCCAGTGCCAGTAAAGATCATGCTCGGAAAGAGCGGTTTGGGAGCAGGTGCAAACCCCGAAGTTGGACGAAGCGAAGCGCAGAACACCCAGGAAGACATCAAGCGACTGTTGGATGACGGAACCAAGATGGCATTCGTTACAGCCGGCATGGGTGGCGGTACCGGCACAGGAGCAGCCCCTGTCATCGCAGGCATCGCCAAAAGCATGGGCATCCTGACGGTGGGCATCATCACCATCCCATTTTATTTTGAAAAGCGTAAGAAAATCGTGAAGGCCCTGCAGGGTGTAGAAGAGATGCGCAAGAACGTAGATGCCCTGCTCATTGTCAACAACGAGCGACTTTGCGATGTATATGCCGATTCTGAAATTACCGTAAAGGATGCCTTCAAGCTGGCAGACAAGGTGCTGAGCGATGCCACCAAGAGCATCTCGGAGCTGATTACCGTAGAAGGAACCATCAATCTCGACTTCCGTGACATCGAGACCACCATCAAGAGTGGCGGCGGTGCCATCATGGCGATGGGCAGGGCCAGCGGAGAAGGCAGAGTTCAGAATGCCATTCTCAATGCCTTGGATTCCCCATTGCTCTACGGCAGCGACATCAGCAATGCACAGCGCATCCTCTTCAACATCTATACCTCCAGCAAGCACCCTATCTTCGTTAGGGAAATGCGAGAGATAGATGCCTTCTTCGATGAATTGAATCCAGACATCAAGGTTATCTGGGGTCTTTCAGATGATGACAGTCTGGATGAGGATGCCAAAGTCACCATCCTGGCAACAGGTCTCAACAACGAATTGGCAGATGATATTCAGGACAATCCTGTCACAACCACCAAGGACGAAGATGATTACCAGAGAATTATCGACAAGCTTTATCATCCGATACGTGACGACTTCCAATCTCAAAAGAAGGCAGATCCCCCAGAAGAGGATATTCCTATAGAGCCATCAAACATAGAATCTACAGACATCCCTGATGATGAGCAGCCCCCACTCATCCCCGATACTCCTACAGTAGAATCTCCAGTCATAGAAGAAGAGCCACCAAAGCCTATCGTCCAGCAAGAGCCGCCAACCTTGGCGAAGAGGATAAGAGACAGACTGAAGAAAATAGCCAAAGATTTAGACATCATTATGGAAGATGAATAGCCTTGGCTGATGCAAAAAAATCCTGCTGGCAGTAATGTCGGCAGGATTCTGCGTTATTATGCTCTAAAACAAACCATTCCGTTTCATTAAATTCAACAATTCTTTATCAGAGATAGATTCCATTTCTGATTTATCATAAATGGTCAATAGTTCTATAAAGCCATCCTCTTCATTCATGATTGCCACAAAGGAAATAACTCTAGCACCACCACTTTTTCCTTTACCTTTAGAAGCAATACTCATTCTTATTTTTCTTAACCCTTTACCCAAATCTACCCCTTGAAGAGGATTAGATTGAAGAGAATGTAAAAAATCTTCGTAATCTTGCTTAATAGACTTATAGCGCTTACTTAATTTCTTCAATCTACGGGCAAACTCTGGTGCAACCTCTATCCTATAACTCATTAAGCAAATCCTCCGCAGGAATAAAATCCATTTTTCCTTCGCGATGAAGCTTCAATTCCGTAAAGGCCTGATTGATACTAGCAAGGGCTTCTTCCTTAGCCTTTGCATTCTCCACGTCTTTTTTAGCTTGTGCCAATTTTTTAAGATAACGTGCAGCTTTTTCCAAATAGCTCTCGTCATTAGAAAGTACGCCCAAGCTATTATAAATATCAGTATTCAATTGCATCACATTCATTATCGAATCCTTTCTTTTAGCTAGTAATTATGCAAACGAGCACTATGAAAGTCTGTTTCAAATTGCCGAATGCAGTCTATTTGGTGCAAAGTTAAACAAAAAGCATGAAACTCACAAAAGATTTCGTACTTTTTATATGTTTTTATCGATACATTGCGTAGAATTCCTGCACCTTATCATGGAGCATAGAAGCATGGAGAAGACCATTCCTCCATTCTTCAGGAATATGGCATATTCCAAATTTAGCACCCAGGATAGCTCCTGCTACTGCTGCATTTGTATCCGCATCTCCTCCTGATAAAACAATCTTCAGAGATGCACAACATCATGTCGGTATCATCAGTCCAGTCACCTCTTTGCCAACGACGACGATGATCATCCTGCACGATTTAGTCCTCTATCCCATTAGGATAGAAGCGATCCACCTCTTGCTTGGACAGAAACTCAGAGCTCAGCCCCAAAGGAGTGCTTTTACAAAAACATTTCGTAATTTTGCACTTGCTTGTTGAATTCGCGAAAAAGTTTTAGGACGATTCATCCTAAAACTTTCTTAAATATCATTTATTCTATCACCCAATCCTCTATGCTTCGCTGGTCTTCCGAAAAGTTAACAGCCACTTTCACAACCTTCCGCCCATCATCGGCAAAAGCCTTGGCATAGTCCTTGCCACTAATTTGCGCCATGGCAGCATCGGCAGACTTCTCATATTTCAACTCAAAGATAAAGATACTCTTATCCGTCTTGAGTACAAGGTCTATTCTTCCATCCGAAGTGGTATGCTCCACCTTCACATCTTCACCAAGCATAGTGAAGATAGTGAACATCACGGCTTGATAATGACGCTCATTATTATTGATAATCGTATATGGGAACTTATCATAGAATGCCTTCAGGTGAGGCATAAAGGCTCCCATGTCATCATTGATGAGCACATTCTTTTTATAAGCATATACGATAGCATCAAGTTCGCCTACCTCTGAAGGGGTATAATATTGGCAAAGGCTTTCCGAAAACCCTTGTCTAACTTCTTGATTAGGAAAACTGAGGTAATACATATCTAACTGCTTGTCATATCCTTTAATCGTAAGATAGCCACTTTGGAAAAGGACTGGCACAGGGTCAGTAATAGTCTCAGTAGGAACATCGAAGCGTTTTGCTCTAGCCCAGATATCATTTAAGTCCATCATGTCCAAATTCTTCTGCTGCATCAGTTCTATCAGGAACGTAGGCGTACCAGATGTAAACCAATAGCTATTAAACTCCTTATCGTCCAAGGCATTAATAATGCTGTAAGGATTGAAGATATCCTCGCTATTGATACTGAAATGGTAGCCATCATAATGCTGCCCGAGTTGCTGCAAGGTCTCCTCATAAGTGAGTCCATTATGCTCAGCCATCTCCTCGATACCCTCACGAAAATATTGAGTCAATTCACTCTTGGTAATACCACAACAGCTACTGTATTCATCTTTCAAAGTGAGAATCTTGAGATTGTTCAACTCGCTAAAGATGCTGAGTTGACTAAACTTGGAGTCACCCCTCCAGAAGTTCCTACTATGCTCACCAAGCGGTCCCTCGGGGATCACGTGATGGGGAATCGATGAACATGAGACGAGCAACCGTTGCTCACGAGGCGGGCAACAAGTGCCCAAACTAAGAACCCAAATTTGGGCAACATAATAATGATTGCCAAAATCAATCATCAACAAGAATAACCTTTAACCAGATATTCCATCATAAATAAATGAGACTTCCCTGCATCAAAACAGAGAAGTCTCATTCTTTTTATCTTATCATCTGTCAAGTCTTTAAGCCGATATTTTCAATAGAAAATGAGACTATGAGACTTTTCCTTCAAAAACTTTTCCACGTAAGCGAAAACATTTGTCCCTTTCAACGGAAATGCTTATCCCTTAGATAGCATAAAGGAAGGTACGGATGAACCAGTAGCAAACGATACCTACGATGTAACCTACGAAAGCTATCCAGGAGATGTGCTTCATATACCAGCCGAAGGTAATCTTCTCCAAGCCCATTACTACCACACCAGCAGCACTACCGATAATCAGCATTGAACCACCTACACCGGCACAGTAGGCCAGCAACTGCCAGAAGACGCCATCCACAGCCATATCGCCAGCAGCAGCCACAGGATACATTCCCATACAACCAGCCACCAGAGGCACATTGTCCACGATACTTGAAAGCACACCGATGATACCAGTTACGAGGTAGTGGTTGCCATCAAATACGATGTTCAACCCCTGACCCAAAGCAGTCAATACGCCAATCTCAGCCAGACAGGATACCGCCATCAGGATACCAAGGAAGAAGAGGATGGTACTCATATCAACACGAGAAAGCAACTTGGTAACACGCTTCTGAGTTCCTTCTGCATCCTGTCCGCGATGCAAACCGCGATAGAAAATTTCGGTAGCAGTCCAGAGAACGCCCAATACCAGGAGGATTCCTACGAATGGAGGCAAGTGGGTGATACTCTTGAAGATAGGAACGAAGATCAGGCCACCTACTCCGAGCCAGAACACAGCCTTGCGCTGACCCTCAGTGAAATCGCTCACAGATGCATTCTGCTGGGCAGAAGTCTCAGGCATCACGAGTTCGCCCTTCAACATAGTCTGAAGGATGAGAGCAGGAATCACCATAGAAACTACAGATGGGATGAAGATCTCTGCGATAACACCGGCTGCAGTAATCAATCCCTTGTTCCAGAGCATGATAGTGGTAACGTCGCCTATTGGTGAGAAAGCACCACCCGAGTTGGCTGCAATGATGACAAGGGATGCATAAACCATGCGGTCCTTGTGATCGGTGACGAGCTTGCGGAGAATCATGATCATCACGATACTGGTAGTCAGGTTGTCGAGGATGGCAGAGAGGAAGAAAGTGAGAATAGCAATACGCCAGAGGAGCGCACGCTTAGACTTGGTCTTCATCACCTTGCGAACCCAGTTGAAACCGCCATTCTGGTCTACGATTTCCACGATGGTCATCGCACCCATCAGGAAGAAAAGTGTAGTAGCGGTATCGCCCAGATGTTCCTGAATGATTCCGGTCACCTTCTCTACCATACCTGCAGCGCCACCTGTATAATCTGGGTGCATCAACTGGAGATACTGCATCGGATCCACCATGTAGAGGGTCCAACAACCTACCAACATCAGCAGGGCAATCGCTGCTTTGTTTACCTTTGTCAAACTTTCGGTAGCTATGAGCGCATAGCCGAGCACGAAAACGACAATAATAGAAATTGTAAGTGTAGCCATTACTTTTTATTTATTATTAGATATTCTTGATTCCACTTCTTATGATTTGGCCCGTACAATTGCCAAACGTGTGCAAAGTTACAAAAAGAAAAGCAATAACCGCCCTTTTCTGTATTATAATTATATGAAATCGTTTACTTAATTACGGTTTTAATCTCATAATAACCGATTTCGACCTATGAGGTTGAGGCATTTCATAAATTTACACATGCTTGTTGAATTCGAGGAAGCTGAAAATGGCATCAGTATAACTAGTAAAAAATTAATTAGTAATAAAGTTCTTACTAATATATCTCTTACCTAAAAGATTATTCCTATCTTAACATTACGCAGCTTTGATGGTATTCGCAACGACTCAGCCACAAAAACGAAGTTAGCTTCATCAGGCAACGAAAGTAGTTTCGGTGCCTGATGAAACTACTTTCGATGGACGATGAAGCTAATATACTTACGGAGGGAATTCTTCCTTCATCAACAATTGACTGCACAGGTTCATTTTTTTCTTTTTTATTCTTCCTTAATCTTCCATTCGCTGATGGTTCGCTGGGTGCTGTCAAAGCTGATACCCACTTTTACCAATCGCTTACCTTCAGAATGATAAGGCAGCATGTAGCCCTTTTCATCTATCTGAGCCAAAGCCTCATCGGCACTCTTATCAACCTTCAGTTCGAAGACATATATCGTATCTGGCATGTGCATCACGGCATCAGCCCTGCCGATGGCGCTCTTCACCTCTG
>ENA-OPWO01000432-OPWO01000432.1-human-gut-metagenome-genome-assembly--contig:-NODE-432-length-14919-cov-1.780544_pt1 | contig 14919 bp, 10 predicted proteins | sample MGYA00241510_ERZ502012 | MGnify/ENA primary metagenome ERZ502012 (study PRJEB25962, sample SAMEA2041923) | human gut metagenome | biome: human gut; feature: human-associated habitat; material: faeces...
GCCAACAAATAATCACCCGTAAGAACCGCTACCTTATTATTAAAGATAGCATTCACAGAAAGCTGACCCCGGCGTTCGGTACTCTCATCCACCACATCATCGTGCACCAAGCTCGCTGTGTGCAGAAGCTCCAGAGCAACCGCAGCATGCAGTGTTGCCGGACGAACCTCATTGTACAACTTTGCGGCAAGCAGAACCAAAATCGGGCGCATCATCTTCCCATTCTTCTGCCGGATATGCGCAATCACGCTATTCAGCAAAAGATTAGAACTGGAAAGGCAAGTATCAAAATGCTTTTTGAAGTCTTCCAACTCCGCAGAAATCGGGGATTTTATGAGGGATATACTGTCCATACATCGCTATTTGAGCACAAAAATAGTAATAAAACAGTTAATACGGTATTTTTTTGTACTTTTACCATGAAAAAAAGGATAAATCTATGAATTCAACCGATAAACTTTTCTTACTTGACGCTTATGCATTGATATACCGTTCTTATTATGCATTTATCAAAAATCCGCGAATCAACTCCAAAGGATTCAACACTTCTGCCATTTTGGGATTTGTAAACACTCTCGAAGAAGTGCTGAAAAAAGAAAATCCTACGCACATAGGGGTAGCTTTCGATCCTTCAGGACCAACATTCCGCCACGAGGCTTATGAACAATATAAAGCGCAGCGGGAAGAAACTCCCGAAGCCATCCGTCTCTCCGTACCTATTATAAAAGATATCATCCGCGCCTACCGTATTCCTATTCTGGAAGTCTCCGGTTACGAAGCCGACGATGTGATAGGTACACTTGCCACAGAAGCCGGAAGACAAGGTATCATCACCTATATGATGACTCCCGATAAAGACTATGGGCAGTTGGTATCGGACAATGTATTCATGTATCGTCCCAAACACAGCGGCGGATTCGAAGTCATGGGTATTGAAGAGATAAAAGCCAAATTCAATATTCAGTCCACAGAGCAGGTCATCGATATGTTGGGATTGATGGGCGACTCTTCCGATAATATTCCCGGCTGTCCGGGTGTGGGAGAGAAAACCGCACAGAAGTTAGTTGCGGAATTTGGCAGTATCGAAAACCTGCTTGCCCATACCGATCAACTGAAAGGCGCACTGAAGACCAAAGTGGAAGCCAACCGGGAAATGATTACTTTCTCCAAATTCCTTGCAACCATTAAAGTCGATGTACCCATTAAGCTCGACATGACAACACTCGTTCGCGAAGAACCTGATGAAGAGAAGCTTCGCAAGATTTTCGAGGAACTGGAGTTTCGCACACTCATTGACCGCGTTCTGAAAAAATCAGGTGCTCCCCTCTCCTCTTCTTCCAACTCCGTTTCACCCGACCTTTATGCCGGAACCTTGTTTGCTCGTCCAGTCGATAGTCCAACTCCTGAAAACAACGGTCCTGTTCAAGGCGATTTGTTTGCAAATTTTGCAGACAACGGCACAGACAACGCGGAAAATTCAAATCTCACGCACTTAGAAATGCTTGATGTAGACTATCAACTCATTGATACAGAAGAAAAAAGAAGCGAAATTATTCAAAAGTTACTTACAACAGAAATTCTCTCAATAGATACTGAAACTACCGGAACCGAACCAATGGAGGCAGAACTGGTAGGAATGAGTTTCAGTAATGCCGAAAACCGGGCTTATTACGTCCCTGTTCCGGCAAATCGTGACGAAGCATTAAAAATTGTAAATGAATTCCGCCCGCTTTATGAAAATGAAAATTCCATGAAGGTGGGACAAAACATCAAGTACGACATGATTGTCCTTCAAAACTACGGAGTGCAGGTGAAGGGAAAACTTTTCGACACCATGCTCGCCCATTACGTATTGCAACCGGAACTCCGTCACAACATGGACTACCTTGCCGAAATCTACCTGCGCTATCGGACAATCCACATAGATGAACTCATCGGAAGCAGAGGAAAGAACCAGAAAAGCATGCGTGACCTTCCACCGGAAGACGTGTACCGCTACGCTTGCGAAGATGCGGACGTCACTCTAAAGTTGAAGAACGTACTTGAAAAGGAACTGAAAAAGCAATCTGCCGAACATCTCTTTTATGAAATTGAAATGCCACTCGTACCGGTACTTGTCAACATTGAAAGCAACGGAGTACGCATCGATACAGAAGCTCTCAAGCAATCGTCCGAACATTTCACTCTCCGCCTGCAGGAAATCGAAAAAGAAATCTATGCACTGGCAAATGGTGAAACTTTCAACATCGCCTCTCCCAAGCAAGTAGGTGAAGTGCTGTTCGACAAACTCAAAATCGTAGAAAAAGCCAAAAAGACCAAAACCGGCCAGTATGTTACCTCGGAAGAAGTACTCGAAAGTCTGCGCAACAAACATGCAATCATTGGCAAGATACTCGAATACCGCGGGCTGAAGAAACTGTTGAGCACCTATATCGATGCATTGCCCCAACTGATAAATCCGCGTACAGGCCGCATCCATACCTCTTTCAACCAGGCAGTAACCGCCACCGGCCGGCTCAGTTCCAGCAATCCTAACTTGCAGAACATCCCCATTCGCGATGAAGACGGTAAGGAAATCCGTAAAGCCTTTATTCCTGATGACAGGTGCGAGTTCTTCTCCGCCGACTACTCACAGATTGAACTGCGTATTATGGCACATCTGAGTCAGGACAGAAATATGATTGACGCCTTCCTCAGCGGATATGACATCCATGCGGCCACCGCTGCCAAAATATATAAGGTGGATATCAGCGAAGTAACCACCGATATGCGCCGTAAGGCTAAAACCGCCAATTTTGGTATTATATATGGTATCTCTGTCTTCGGGCTGGCAGAACGTATGAATGTTTCCCGTCAGGAAGCCAAAGAACTGATAGACGGATATTTTGAAACCTATCCGCAAATCAAGGAATATATGGACAAAAGCATTCAGGTGGCACGCGAAAACGGATATGTGGAAACCATCTTCCACCGCAAGCGCTTCCTGCCGGACATCAACTCCCGAAACGCCGTAGTGCGCGGTTATGCAGAGCGCAATGCAATCAACGCCCCTATTCAGGGAAGTGCTGCCGATATCATCAAAGTAGCCATGTCGCTCATCTATCAACGCATTCAAAGTAACAATCTGAAAGCAAAGATGATTTTACAGGTCCATGACGAACTAAATTTCAGTGTTCCTGAGGCAGAAAAAGAGATTATACAAAAAATTGTAATCGAAGAAATGGAACGGGCATATCGCATGCTGGTACCCTTAAAAGCTGATTTTGGCTGGGGGAAAAACTGGTTGGAAGCACACTAATCCGGTCTATAACTTTATTTAACTTACAATCAGAAAGCAACAGAAGTGATTGCTTTAAAATACAGTTTGCTCATCAGAATATCCGGCATCTTCACTGCCGGATATTTTTTATTCATTAATCTTTCCAAAAAGAAAGTATATTTCCTACACACATTCTGACATATTGATAAAATAAATCCCAATTATTATATTTATGTCAATTTATTGCGTACATTTGCAGCGTAATCAATGACATATTGATAGAAAATAGTAAGTATAACTCTAAAAACATAAAACCATGAAAACTTTAAAAACTTTGATTCTGTTCTCTTTTCTTTTTGTATGTGGAATGAATGTATCAGCAGACAATAAAAGTAACCTCATTTACAATTCGGAAGAAGTAAATGGTATGAAGGTCGCTGAAACTGTTTACAAAATGGACGGCAGTACACTTGCCAACTATATGAAGTACAATTATAAGTATGATGACCAAAACCGTATGACAGAAAGCGAAGCCATGAAATGGAACGCTGTCAAGAATACATGGGCCAACGACATGTGCATCCGCTACGCTTATCAAGGAAAGTCGGTTACCACTACCTATTATAAGTGGAACAATAAAAAAGGCACATACGTCCTCATTCCTGAAATGACTATTACAATGGATAACCCTAACATGTAAAATACATCCATTCTCTCTTAAAGATACTTTACAACCCAAAACCTTTCTATAAACTAAAGAGCCGAGATACGCAATGTATCCGGCTCTTTTTGTATTTTTGTCTTTCAATAAAGAATATGAAACATGATACCCCAGGCACTTATCCTCTACATTGAGACAGAGATTATCCCCCGGTACGAGCAATTTGACAAGGCACATAACCTTTCGCATGTGCAGGCAGTCATTGAAGAAAGCCTCGCCCTTGCCAAACTTTATCCTGAAGCAGACGAACGCCTCGCATATACCATAGCGGCCTATCATGATACAGGACTTTGCCGGGACCGCGCCACACATCACCTTGTTTCAGGAGAAATCATAGCGGAGGATGCCAACCTCCTGCAATGGTTCGGCAGAGAAGAAATAGAAATTATGCGTGAGGCCGTAGAAGACCACCGGGCCTCCACCGACCATGAACCACGCAGTATCTATGGCAAAATCGTGGCCGAAGCCGACCGTATCATAGATCCGGACACCACGTTGCGCCGTACCGTACAATACGGGCTAAAGCAAAACCCTGCAGCCGACGAAGCATGGCACTACCAACGTTTCTACGACCATCTGATGGAAAAGTATGCTCCCGGCGGCTATCTGAAACTTTGGTTTCCCCACTCAAAGAACGCCCGGCAGTTGAAAGAGTTGCAGGCCATTATAGCGGATGAAGTGCGTCTAAGAAGCATTTTTCACCAAATGTTCGAAGAAGAGAAAAGATAAAAGACTATCTTTGCAGCCAATTAGCTGAATAATAATTAAAAAACAAGATATACTTATGGCATTAAAAGCAGGTATAGTGGGACTGCCCAACGTGGGGAAATCCACTCTTTTCAACTGTCTGTCCAGCGCAAAAGCACAGGCGGCAAACTTTCCTTTTTGTACTATCGACGCTCAAATGGGCCAAGTGTCCGTACCCGACGAACGACTGACCAAACTTGCCGAAATCGTTCATCCGGGGCGTATCGTGCCCGCCGTATGCGACATTGTCGATATTGCCGGACTGGTGAAAGGCGCCAGCAAAGGTGAAGGATTGGGCAATCAGTTCTTAGGCAACATCCGCGAGTGCGACGCCATTATTCATGTGTTGCGTTGTTTCGATAATGGCAATATCGTTCACGTGGACGGAAGCGTGGATCCTGTACGCGACAAGGAAATCATTGATACCGAACTCCAGCTCAAAGACCTCGATACAGTAGAAAACCGCATCAAGCGCGTGGAAAAAATAGCAAAAGTAGGTGGCGACAAATTGGCAAAAGTGGAATACGAACTCCTGCTCCGTTACAAAGATGCACTGGAACAGGGACAGAGCGCCCGCACCGTAATACCGCAAAACGATGATGAGGAGCAATGCGCCAAACAGATGTTCCTGCTTACCACCAAACCGGTACTTTACGTCTGCAACGTGGACGACACCGGCGCCGCCACCGGCAACCAATACGTAGAGCAGGTGCGCGAGGCCATCAAAGACGAAGATGCCCAGCTCATCATCATCTCCGCACAGACCGAAGCTGACATCGCCGAACTGGAAACTTACGAAGAGAAACAAATGTTCCTCGAAGACCTCGGCCTGAAAGAAAGTGGCTGCAACCGACTGATTAAAGCCATTTATAGCCTGCTGAACCTTGAAACCTTCATCACCGCCGGCGAAATGGAAGTAAAGGCATGGACCTACCGTAAAGGCTGGAAAGCTCCGCAATGCGCCGGTGTCATCCATACAGACTTTGAGAAAGGTTTCATCCGCGCCGAAGTCATCAAATACGAAGACTATATCAAGTATGGCAGCGAAGCCGCCGTACGCGAAGCCGGAAAACTGGGCGTGGAAGGCAAGGAATACGTAGTGCAGGACGGAGACATCATGCACTTCCGCTTCAACGTATAAAAAACATCCATTGTGAGCTGTCCGGAGATTCCTGGCAGCTCATTTTTTATAATCACATCAATATGCTACAAATGACAAACAGTAATCTGAAATACCTCATTGCAGGCACAGGCGGAGTAGGCGGAAGCATTGCCGCTTTTCTTGCATTGGCAGGAAAGAACGTTACTTGCATCGCACGCGGCGAGCATCTTGCCGCTATACATGAGCATGGTTTGCGGTTACACTCCGACTTGAAAGGTGAACATACACTGAAGATACCCGCTTATACCACAGAAGAATACACAGCCCTCGCTTCCTCATCAGCCGACTTCAAGGCAGATGTTATCTTTGTATGCGTCAAGGGCTATTCCGTAGACTCCATTACAGAATTAATCAAATGCGCCGCACATAAAGATACGGTGGTCATCCCCATTCTCAATGTCTACGGAACCGGTCCCCGCATCCAACGGCTGGTTCCCGGTGTAACGGTATTGGACGGTTGCATCTACATCGTAGGATTTGTTTCCGGCAAAGGAGAGATCACACAGATGGGAAAGATATTCCGTCTGGTCTACGGAGCACACAAAAACACGATTGTTCCTCGTGAAACATTGGAAGCCGTACAACATGACTTGCAGGAAAGCGGCATCAAAGCTGAGATATCTCCCGACATCAACCGGGATACTTTCGTAAAATGGTCTTTCATTTCGGCCATGGCAGTAACAGGCGCTTACTATGACGTGCCCATGGGTGAAGTGCAAAAACCCGGCAGGATACGCGACACTTTTATCGGACTTTCGCAGGAAAGCGCTGCATTGGGGCAAAAACTGGGCATTGAGTTCAAGGAAGATATGGTGGAATATAATCTCAAAGTAATCGACAAACTGGCTCCCGAAAGTACCGCTTCCATGCAAAAAGATATGGCAAAAGGACATCAAAGCGAAGTGAAGGGATTACTGTTCGATATGATTACGGCAGCCGAAGAACAGGGAATTGAGATTCCTACATACAGAATGGTAGCAGAGAAATTCAAATAATTTTATACCTTTGCCCAATTATCTTATATTATCTTTGTCATTCAGAACGTGGTGCAAAATCTTTTCCTTGCCACACATACACAAAAAGAGCAGATTCTTTGCTACGCTCCGAACGACGACACCCAATGACATAAACTAATTTTAATTACTTATGAATATACCAACTCTCCTCTCTATCAACTGGAATCCTGATCCGGAGCTGTTCAACCTTTTCGGAAGTATTCCAATCCGTTATTACGGCCTGTTATGGGTTGTCGGTATTGCTCTTGCCTATGCGATAGTACACCGTCAGTACCATGACCGGAAAATCGACGAAAAGACGTTCGAACCGCCGTTCTTTTATTGCTTCTTCGGCATCCTGATAGGGGCGAGATTAGGACACTGCCTGTTCTATCAGCCGGACTATTACCTGAACCACTTCTGGGAAATGATACTCCCCGTAAAGTTCCTGCCGGACGGCGGTTGGAAATGGACGGGATACGAAGGGCTTGCCAGTCATGGCGGCACGCTGGGATTGATTATCTCCCTCTGGATGTACTGCCGCAAGACAAAGATGCACTATATGGACGTACTGGACATGATAGCCGTTGCCACTCCTATCACCGCCTGCTGCATCCGCCTTGCCAACCTGATGAACTCCGAAATAATCGGTATGCCGACCAATGTCCCCTGGGCATTTGTATTCGAACGCGTAGATATGCTGCCCCGCCATCCGGCACAGCTCTACGAAGCAATAGCTTATTTTATCTTCTTCCTGGGCATGGTCTACCTGTACAAACGCGGACAGAAGAAGCAGGAAAGCAAACTTGAAACAGACTTCAGCACCACTAAGGCAAAGTCCACCGCAGTGCAAGCAGTAGCCTCCCTACCCTATCACCGCGGCTTCTTCTTCGGCCTCTGCCTGACGGAGATATTCGTCTTCCGCTTCTTCATCGAATTCCTGAAAGAAGACCAAGTGGATTTTGAAAAGACAATGGCGCTGAATATGGGGCAATGGCTCAGTGTTCCGTTCATACTTATCGGAATTTACTTCATGTGTTTCTACGGCAAGAAAACGGCAGGAAAATAATATCCTCCGGCAATAAAAAAACTTCAAGGCATGAAACCGGCAGTCCATCCAAGGAAACTGAAGGTTTCATGCCTTGCCGTTAAATTCATACTACACAGGCTACTTCCCTTTTACTATCCGCTTGATGTCATTCAGCTTGTTCAACGCTTCAAGCGGCGTCAGGTTATTTACATCCAGATTCAGTATCTCATCACGTATTTGGCACAGTATCGGGTCATCAAGCTGGAAGAAGCTGAGCTGCATGCCGCCACGCATCTCTCCCACTTCGGCCATAGGTTTGCTTGATACACCCTGTTGGCGGTTGTCCGTCTCAAGTTGCTTCAAAATGTCAGCGGCACGTTTCACGATACTTTTGGGCATACCCGCCATTTTAGCCACATGAATACCGAAAGAGTGTTCGCTGCCACCCCGTTCCAGTTTACGCAGGAAAATGACTTTATTATCGATTTCCTTCACCGACACATTATAGTTCTTGATGCGTTTGAAGGACTTCTCCATTTCATTCAGTTCGTGATAGTGCGTGGCAAACAGCGTACGGGCCTTGGCACGAGGATGTTCGTGGATGTATTCCACAATGGCCCATGCAATGGAAATGCCGTCGTAAGTGGAAGTGCCGCGCCCCAACTCATCAAAGAGCACCAGACTGCGGGAGGAGAGATTGTTCAAGATGTCCGCCGCCTCGTTCATCTCCACCATAAATGTAGATTCGCCTACGGAAATGTTGTCGCTGGCACCCACGCGGGTAAATATCTTGTCCACCAGACCGATGTGTGCGCTTTCCGCCGGAACGAAACTGCCGATCTGCGCCATAAGCGTGATTAAGGCGGTTTGGCGGAGCAATGCAGACCCGCCATATTAGGACCGGTGATGATGATTATCTGTTGCGTACTGCTGTCCAGCATCACATCGTTGGCTATGTATTTCTCGCCTATAGGAAGTTGCTTCTCAATGACCGGATGGCGTCCCTGATGTATCTCCAAAACCTCATCGTCGGAAATTACCGGACGGATATAATTGTTTTCGCGGGCGGCGGTGGCAAACGAAAGCAGACAGTCCAGACGCGCTATCTGATTTGCATTAATCTGAATGGCAGGAATAAATTCGCTCAAAGACTGCACCAGCTCCGTATAAAGTTGCGTTTCCAACACCAGAATCTTGTCCTCAGCGCCGAGTATTTTCTCTTCATACTCTTTCAATTCCTGCGTAATGTAACGTTCGGCATTGACCAAGGTCTGCTTGCGAATCCACTCCTGCGGCACTTTATCCTTGTGCACATTGCGCACTTCGATATAATAGCCAAAGACATTATTATACCCTATCTTCAGACTGGGAATACCCGTCAGTTCACTTTCACGTTGCTGCACCTGCAAGAGATAATCCTTGCCGGAATAGGCTATTTGGCGCAACTCGTCCAACTCGGCATTCACGCCCGATTTTATCACGCCGCCTTTATTAATAAGCAACGGAGGATCGTTGTTGACCTCCTTGTCAATGCGGTCGCGAATGGACCGGCAGATATTCAGTTGTTCGCCGATGTGGTTCAGACTGGCATTATCTGCATCCATACAGGCTTCCTTGATAGGTTCAACAGCCTGCAATGCCACCTTCAGGGCAACCACTTCGCGCGGAGAAACTCGCCCTACGGCTACTTTGGAAATGATGCGTTCCAAATCTCCTATCAGATGCAACTGTTCTTCGATCAGCTCCTTGAAGTCGGGTTTGCGGAAGAAGTATTCCACTACGTTCAACCGTTCGTTAATGGGCTGTACGTCTTTCAGGGGAAACACCATCCAGCGCTTCAACAAGCGAGCTCCCATCGGGCTGATAGTCCTGTCTATCACATTCAACAGGCTGCTGCCGCCGTCGTTCATGCTGCCCATCAATTCGAGGCTGCGCACCGTAAACTTATCCAGACGGACGTACTTGTCTTCCTCTATGCGGGCCAGCGAAGTGATGTGCCCTATCTGGGTATGCTGCGTCATAATGAGATACTGCAAGACAGCCCCCGAAGCAATGATGCCATTCTTGAGATGTTCCACCCCAAATCCTTTCAGGTTCTTGACTTCGAAGTGTTTCAGCAGTTTCTCGCGGGCGGTGGTCTCCGTAAACACCCAGTCGTCCAACTCGAACGTAAAGAATTTGCTGCCGAAATTGCCTTCAAACATTCCCCGGCGGCCACGCTCAAAAAGCACTTCTTTCGGGGCAAAATTATTCAGCAGCTTATCAACGTAATCGAAAGGTCCTTCCGCTGTCAGGAACTCACCGGTGGAAATATCCAGGAATGACACTCCGCAGGCACCCTTACCGAAGTGAACGGCGGCAAGGAAGTTGTTCTCCCGGTAGTTCAGCACATTGTCGTTGATGGACACACCCGGAGTCACCAATTCGGTGATGCCGCGTTTCACCAGCTTTTTGGTGAGCTTCGGATCTTCCAGCTGGTCACAAATGGCTACGCGTTTACCCGCACGTATCAGTTTGGGCAGATACGTATCGAGCGCATGGTGAGGAAATCCCGCCATTTCGATTGTTTTCCCTTTGCCATTGGCACGCTTCGTCAAAGTAATGCCCAATATCTCGGCAGCTACAATGGCATCGGTGGAATAAGTCTCATAGAAGTCACCACAACGAAACAGCATGACGGCATCAGGATGTTTTGCCTTCAAATCAAGGAACTGTTTCATCATCGGGGTAAGGACAATATCTTCGTGCATACAGGTATATCTTTGCAGAATACAGAGCTACGGCAGCACAGAGTCTTTTAACGGAATGAACTCCCGGTTTCATAAGCAGACTCTCTGCATAAGCAACTCTGTGCCTCTGTGTTCATTAATTAATGTCACAAAGATAATTCTTTTTTAGAAAATACATATGTAAAGGGTTTTAATCCTTAGCAAGCCTTAACAAAGTGGGGAATTTTACTAAAACATGTTATAAAACACACTTTTTTATTTGCTTTATTTGGAGATTTCCAAAAAGTCCGTACCTTTGCAATGTGTTTTTCATAGTATTAGATTTAAGGTTAACAAAGGTTGGAGTACAGCGGTACTCCTTTTTTTATGCCCATAGGTCTCCTCTCCCCTCTTTATCTCTTTCCCGCCCAATACACACCGCCCAATATGAGCATGGCTCCCATGAGTGACATTACGGTGAACTGTTCGTCCAGCAGGACAGTGGAACCTATCAGCGTGAAAAGCGGATTCAAATAAATGTAGTTGGAAGCCCGCACCGTACCCAATTGCTTCAAAATGATGTTCCACACCACAAAGCAAACCAGAGAAGCGAGTACACCCAGAAAAAGAAGGTTCATCCAAACCGCCGGCTGCCAAAGTCCGGAAAGAGAAAATTGCCAGGGATGAAGGATAAAAGCGGGAAGAATAGTCAGTATTCCGTAGAAGAAAATCTTGCGGGTAATGAAAGTCGTACGATAACGCCCGGACATTTTTTTCATTATCAGGCTGTAGAACGCCCAGGAGAAGGCGGCAAGAAGAGTCAGGAAATCGCCAAGCGGTGAAATCTTCAATATGAAATGGCCGTTATAGACCACCAACGCCACCCCCACCAGCGCCAGCAGGGAACCGCCCACCAGTCCAGCGGTGGCTTTTTCTTTTTTATAGATCAGCAAGGACAAAATAGTGGTGAGCAGCGGAGCCGTACAAACAATAAAAGCCACATTGGTGGCCAGTGTGATTTCCAATGCCGTATTCTCCGTAAAGAAGTAGAAAGAACCACCCGTAACGCCGCCCCACAGCAACCAAAGTTCATCTTTCCAATTATCGGCAAACAGTTTGCGCGGAGAGATAAACCAAATTCCCAGATAAGCCATCAGAAAACGAAGCAAAAATATCTCCTGCGGAGAAAGTCCATGCTCTATCAATACTTTTGTAGAGATAAACGTCAGTCCCCATATCCCTACGGTAAGAATGGCTATGAGATGATAAATATAGTTCTTCGTTGTATGCATACACCGCTTATAAATTACGCACAAAGATAATGCTTTCCTTTTTCTATACAATGAGACAGGCTTTTATAATACCCGAAGGAATATTTACTGAAACCTTTGGGGAGATTTACTAAAATGAAAGGAAAGATTTAGTAAATCTCCGTCCAAGTTTTAGTAAATCTCCCCAAAGGCCTTATACAGGGCTTTTGAAAAGAGGTTGTGCCCATTATCAGAAAAACATACAAATGGAAGCGCCTCCGACAGGAAACATACAAAAAAAGGGATGTGATCTTCACAGATTACATCCCTTGCAATATCCTAAAAAATCTTCTTTGTAAAATCCTATTGAATTAATTTAGCCATTATTTGTATTACAAACAAAAAATTAGTTTTAAAAGCACATCACAAATATAAGTAATAAAAAGCGGAATGTCAAGCATTCATGCTGTTTTTTTACACTACTTCGCTACAAATCTGAAAATAAACCCTTAACTTTGCACCGTTTAATTAACAGGATATAAACCGAATTAAACAAACTATCAACAAGTTTTAGTAAGTATATCAACAAGTTTTCAACAATATAATTAAAACCATTATGGAATACAATTTCAGAGAGATTGAAAAAAAATGGCAGAAACGGTGGGTGGAGAACAAAACCTACCAAGTGACGGAAGACGAAACAAAACAAAAATATTATGTACTGAACATGTTCCCCTACCCCAGCGGCGCAGGCCTGCACGTGGGACATCCATTGGGATACATCGCTTCGGACATCTATGCCCGTTACAAACGCCTGCAAGGTTTCAATGTCCTGAACCCCATGGGATACGATGCTTACGGCCTGCCGGCAGAACAATATGCCATACAGACGGGACAGCATCCCGCAATCACCACCGTCAACAATATCAACCGCTACCGCGAGCAGTTGGACAAAATAGGTTTCTCTTTCGACTGGAACCGTGAAATCCGTACTTGCGACCCGGAATATTATCACTGGACGCAATGGGCCTTCCAAAAAATGTTCAACAGCTATTATTGTAACGATGAACAGCAAGCCCGTCCTATCGAAGAACTGGAAAAAGCCTTCGCCATCTACGGAAACGAAGGACTCAATGCCGCTTGCAGCGAAGATGTCAGTTTCACTGCCGAAGAGTGGAACGCCAAAAGCGAAAAAGAAAAGCAGGAAATCCTGATGAACTATCGTATCGCTTATCTGGGCGAAACAATGGTAAACTGGTGTGCCGAATTAGGAACTGTACTGGCTAACGACGAGGTAGTAGACGGAGTCAGCGAACGTGGCGGTTATCCTGTTATCCAGAAGAAAATGCGCCAATGGTGTTTGCGTGTATCCGCTTATGCACAACGCCTGCTTGATGGATTGGACACGATCGAATGGACAGATTCTCTGAAAGAAACCCAAAGAAACTGGATCGGACGTTCGGAAGGTGCTGAAGTGCAATTCAAAGTAAAAGACAATGATCTCGAATTCACAATTTTCACCACTCGTGCAGATACCATGTTCGGTGTTACCTTTATGGTATTGGCTCCGGAAAGTGAATTGGTGGCACAGTTAACGACTCCTGAACAAAAAGCAGAAGTAGACGCCTACCTCGACCGTACCAAAAAACGTACGGAACGCGAACGCATCGCCGACCGTAGTGTTACCGGTGTATTCAGTGGTTCGTATGCTATCAATCCGTTCACAGGTGAAGCAGTGCCCGTATGGATCAGCGATTATGTACTGGCCGGATACGGAACAGGAGCTATTATGGCCGTACCTGCTCATGATAGCCGCGACTATGCATTTGCCAAACATTTCGGATTGGAAATCCGTCCGTTGGTAGAAGGTTGTGATGTAAGCGAAGAAAGTTTCGATGCAAAAGAAGGTATTGTTTGCAATTCTCCGCGTCCGGATGTCACTCCTTACTGTGATCTTTCATTGAACGGACTGACCATCAAAGAAGCGATAGAAACAACCAAGAAATATGTAAAAGAGCACAATCTGGGCCGTGTGAAAGTGAACTACCGTCTGCGTGACGCTATTTTCTCTCGCCAACGTTACTGGGGTGAGCCGTTCCCTGTTTACTACAAAGACGGAATGCCTTACATGATTGACGAAGCCAGCCTGCCGCTTGAACTTCCGGAAGTAGCTAAATTCCTGCCTACCGAAACAGGCGAACCTCCATTGGGACATGCAACTAAATGGGCTTGGGATACAGTAAACAAATGTGTCGTAGAAAACGAGAAGATTGACCATGTAACTGTCTTCCCGCTGGAGCTGAACACCATGCCGGGATTCGCCGGTTCTTCGGCTTACTATCTCCGCTACATGGACCCGCATAATAATAAGGCATTAGTTGATCCGAAAATTGACCAGTACTGGAAAAATGTAGACCTATATGTAGGTGGTACCGAACATGCAACAGGGCACTTGATTTATTCTCGTTTCTGGAATAAATTCTTGTACGACATAGGTGTGTCTGTAATGGAAGAGCCATTCCAAAAGTTGGTAAATCAAGGAATGATTCAAGGTCGCAGTAACTTTGTATATCGTATCAAAGACACCAATACTTTCGTTTCACTGAACCTGAAAGATCAGTACGAAGTTACCCCTATTCACGTAGACGTAAATATCGTATCTAATGATATTTTGGATTTGGAAGCATTCAAAGCATGGCGTCCTGAATATAAAACAGCCGAATTTATCCTCGAAGACGGAAAATACGTTTGCGGATGGGCAGTTGAAAAGATGAGTAAATCAATGTTCAATGTTGTCAATCCGGACATGATTGTTGAGAAATACGGTGCAGATACACTTCGTATGTACGAAATGTTCCTCGGCCCGGTAGAACAGTCCAAACCGTGGGATACAAACGGAATCGACGGTGTACACCGTTTTATCCGCAAATTCTGGTCGCTGTTCTACAGCCGTACGGACGAATATCTGGTGACAGACGAACCTGCAACAAAAGAAGAATTGAAGAGCCTTCATAAATTAATTAAGAAAGTGACAGGTGATATTGAAC
>ENA-OPWO01000435-OPWO01000435.1-human-gut-metagenome-genome-assembly--contig:-NODE-435-length-14866-cov-2.932213_pt1 | contig 14866 bp, 10 predicted proteins | sample MGYA00241510_ERZ502012 | MGnify/ENA primary metagenome ERZ502012 (study PRJEB25962, sample SAMEA2041923) | human gut metagenome | biome: human gut; feature: human-associated habitat; material: faeces...
TTCTGGCAGCCCAACTTATTTTTATTCGTTTCTTACAGGTTGCACAACATATCCTTAGCTACCATTTTCGAGTCATCCACTCCTTTATGAACTAAAGGTTGGGTGAATACTTAATAGTATAGATGAGAAATGAGGTTTCTTAGACTTATTTAATCAGGGATACGGCATGAGCGCTATAGTCGTACAACATATTCCCACTTGTGAGAAAGCAAGAGCAGGCATCAAAAGAAGAAAAATTGCACTAAGTTCAGTGCAATTCTTTATAAAAAGTGCACTAAAACCAGTGCATTTTCATAAAATATATGTATCTTTGCAGCATATTCATCAATTTAAAGCAAATAATTATGAAACAGCTACAAGCAACATTTCACAAACTGCTGAGAGAAACCAGTACCACATTCCATCGTTATATGTATGATCGTATCAATTGGGATGCTCGCATGATAGGACTAATGGGACCAAGAGGTATCGGCAAGACAACACTTGTACTCCAACACATAAAAGAGCAATTAGCTCCAAACGAATCACTCTATGTCCAAGCAGAAGACTTTTATTTTGCTAGTCATAGATTAACAGAACTTGCAGATGCTTTTGCCCAAATAGGGGGCAAATATCTGTTTATTGACGAAATACACAAATACAAAGACTGGTCGAGAGAACTGAAACTGATCTATGACTATCACAAAGAACTGCATGTGGTATTTACAGGATCATCAGTACTTGACATCGCCAAAGGCGCATTTGACCTAAGTCGCCGTGCCCTAATGTATGAGATGCAGGGACTTTCATATCGGGAATATTTGGAGCTTTTTCATGACATCAAATTCCCGGTATGTAAATTACAGCAACTCTTGCAACAAGAAGTAGAAATCCCTAATGGATTCTTGCCGCTCCAACATTTTGCTGACTATCTGCAAAGAGGATATTATCCATTTGCTGATGGCGACATCAATCAATACATACAACAGGTAGTTAATGCAACTATAGAAACGGACATTCCACAGTATGCAGATCTTTCTGTATCTACTGCGAGAAAACTGAAACGATTGCTTGCCATCATTGCACAAAGTGCCCCTTTCAAGCCCAATATGTCTCAAATCGGTGGGCAATTGGAAGTATCAAGAAATAATATAGCTGATCTCTGCACTTACTTAGAAAAGGCAGGACTCATCAGCCAACTCCGTACTTCAACAAACGGAATACAAGGACTCGGGAAAGTGGATAAGATATATCTCGACAATCCTACTCTCATCTATACCCTTGGCAATCAGAATGTAGAAATCGGCACTGTCAGAGAAACCTTCTTCTTCAATCAGACTCGCTCTCTGATGCCTGTGACTGTTTCTCCTGTCTCAGACTTCCTTATCGAAAGCAAATATACATTTGAAGTGGGAGGTAAGAAAAAAAAGCAACGCCAATTACAGGATATCGAAAATGGTTATGTTGTAAAAGACGACATAGAAACTGGATACGGCAACATCATTCCGTTATGGATGTTCGGAATGCTATACTAACGAAAAAGCAAACAAAATTGCACTGAGTTCTGTGCAATTATGCATAAAGTATCTGTACAGCTATAAATCACGTTTCTTCCATAAGTAAGAGCCCGCCATTATCCGTACTATTATTAAATAGGAGAAAAGAATATGAATAAGAAACTGACATCATGGCTTTTTACGAGCATTTTGCTGACAACGCCAATATCGCTCCAAGCCCAATATCATTCACAGGTTTGGAATCCCGACAATGGCAACGGTACATATACAAATCCCGTGATTTATGCCGACTATAGCGACCCGGATGTGGTGGCTGTAGGAGACGACTATTATCTCACGGCAAGTTCGTTCAATTGCATCCCAGGTTTACCAATACTTCATAGCAAGGACCTGGTGAACTGGGAGATTATCGGGCACGCCCTGCAAGAACAGGAACCCAAGGAACTCTTCAGCCAGCCCCAGCATGGCAAGGGTGTTTGGGCTCCAGCCATCCGCTACCACAATGGAGAGTTCTATATCTATTGGGGCGACCCAGACCATGGTATTTTCATGGTGAAGACCAAGGACCCACGAGGCACTTGGGAGAAACCTGTCTGTGTATTGGCAGGAAAAGGCATGATAGATACCTGTCCGCTATGGGATGAGGACGGCAGATGCTATCTCGTGAACGGATGGGCTGGAAGCAGGGCTGGATTCAACTCTGTACTCACCATTAGAGAACTTTCAGCAGATGGCACGAAAGTGATAGGAAAACCACGCATCGTATTTGATGGAGGACAGAAAAACCATACTACTGAAGGTCCGAAATTCTATAAGCGTGACGGCTACTACTGGATTATGTGCCCTGCAGGAGGCGTACAAATAGGCTGGCAACTTGCCATGAGAAGCAAGAACGTATTTGGTCCATACGAGGCGAAGATGGTGATGGCGCAAGGCAAGACGAAGATTAACGGTCCGCACCAAGGCGCATGGGTTCATACGTCGCAGGGAGAAGACTGGTTCTTGCATTTCAATGACAAGTATGCCTACGGTCGTGTCATCTTCCTGCAACCCGTGAATTGGAAGACAGGATGGCCTGTCATGGGACAAGACAAGGACGGCGATGGATGCGGCGAACCTTATCTTACTTATCGCATGCCAAAGTCAACCTCTCATACGAAAGTGAATCCACAGGAATCAGACGAATTCAACAGTACAGAATTAGGATTGCAGTGGCAATGGCACGCCAACTACAACCAACTTTGGGGAATGCCAACAAACAATGGTTGCATGCGCCTCTATACGGCTGATCTTACGGCTACTGACAAAGCGGGCAATCCACAGCCATTCAAGAGCCTTTGGGAAGCAGGCAATCTCCTGTTGCAGAAGACCCCAGCCGAGAACTTTACAGCCACAGCAAAAATCCGTTTTGCATCAAAAGAAGATGATCAGTATGGCGGCATTATCATGATGGGCATGAACTATCAGGCATTGGTGGTACGAAGAATGGGTGATAAGTTCCTATTGCAACAGCTCTACTGCAAGGGAGCCGATACAGGCGGTATAGAGACAGAGAAGACCCTCGCCACCTTAAAGCCAACAGAGATGGACACCATTCCATACTCCCCAGCCATCTATCTCGACATCTATCTCCAGATGAAAGTCAAGGCAGGGAAATGCCAGTTTGCCTACAGTTTAGACGGCAAGCGCTACAAGGATGCAGGCGATCTCTTTACTCTGCGCCAGGGCAAATGGATAGGAGCCAAGATGGGATTTGTAAGTGAGCGCAAGAACACCCTGGGTAATCGAGGCTGGATAGATGCAGACTGGTTTAGAGTTACAAAATAAGTTTATATTTACCGCACAAATGGGCATGGGAAAGACAGTCTTGCAGAAAGTCTCCCATACCCCACTTTCATTTTTCCCTCGGGATTTATCAATGCTTTAGCAACAAAAGAAAAACAGTCAACAGATTTTACAAAACCTATTGACTGTTCTGTTTGTCATCCTTTGACAATCTACAAAACTAAACTAAATAATTTTAATATATAAACCTAAACCTTAGCTACAAGTCTCAATCATTTCAATGCCTTTGCCCTCATCAATGCCTCCAGATAATAGTAGTCGGCATAGATGATACTGGCATCAATCTCGCTTCCTGCAGGATGATGACCTGTACTGTGCATGAGGAAAGCTACATTCTTCTTGCCGCTCTGGTATCGGTCTGTACTCAACTGAGCCAAAGACAGCAAGGCAAACTGCTTATATTCCTCACCTTTCTCACCTCCCACATACTGCTGGAGTTCCAACAAGGCATCTGCCACAACACAAGCAGCACTGGCGTCCTTAGGAGCGCCACCTTTCACCCCACGTGGATCATCCATATCCCAGAGAGGAACGAGATCGTCGCTTGTTTCCTTCAATCGCTTGATATAGATATCGGTCACTTTCTGAGCGAAGTTCAGGAATACCCTGTTGTGCGTATAGCGATAAACCATCGTATAGCCGTAGATGGCCCAGCTCTGTCCTCTTGCCCACATCGAATGGTCAGCATAGCCCTGATGGGTCACACCTTTGATGAGATCGCCATTGATGGTATCATATACTGCCACATGATAGCAGCTGCCATCCGGGCGGAAGTGATTCTTCATCGTGGTCTTGGCATGAGTCACCGCCAAATCGTAGAGCAGTTTGTTGCCTCCGTTCTTGGCAGCCCAGAACATCATGTCGAGATTCATCATATTGTCCATGATGGTATTGTGAGGCCAGTTGCGGGGCTTCACCTCACGAGGCCAGCTCAATATTGTTCCCACGATAGGATTGAAGAGCGTGGCGAGCGAATCAGCCGATGCCAAGATGACATTCTTATAATCCTGAGAGTGATTCACCTCATAGCCTTTACCATATGAACAGAACATGAGGAAACCGATGTCATGGTCGTAGCATGGGCGATAGGCGATGCCTTTCAGTGATTCCGTATATCCTTCGGCAGCCTTACGCACAGCCTCATCCCTGGTATTCTGATAGTCCATCCAGAGGATTCCCGGCCAGAAACCATCACACCACTCCTCAGGTGTCGCCTTACGGCAATTCCATCCTTCTGCTTTAACTCCGCAAGGGCACGAGCCACCTGCTTGTGGCAATACTGCAACTGCTTATCGACGTCGAGAGCAAGTACATCCTCTTTTATCTCCATCTTAGCAGCCTCTTTCTTCTGCTTTTTGACAGAACCAGCCTCAACTGCGGTTCCGTTTACCAGCAACAAGGCAGACACAAAAAAAAGTATTCTTCTTATTTTCATCGTAATTATTTTATTATTAATACGATTGAAACAGGAAGAATACTAAAAGAAACCTACTTAAAGTGTAAAGCGATAGCCCACGGTCACGGCGAAGCCATGGTTGCTCCAGTTGGAGATACCCACACTCACATTCTTTTCTTCATATTCACCATTCTTGCTTGTAAATAGTTACTACTAATAGAAGAAACGGCAGCAATAGGCAATTATTGCATCATAGAGTGCGAAGAAGCATCGGAAAATAGCAGAAAAGACTGGCAGGAAATCAGCCAAAATCACACTTTTTTGTGCATTTTGACTGATTTATTTGCACATATTATTTTATTTAATTACCTTTGCATCAGAATATTAAGCAAAAATAGTTATGGCATCATCTTCAATTATTGGACGCAAAAAAGAGATAGATAGATTACAACGGATATTTAACTCCGACAAGTCGGAATTCGTTGCCATCTATGGCAGAAGGCGTGTCGGCAAGTCATACCTTATTGATGAAGCTTTCAAAGGTAAGTTTGCCTTCAACGCTGTAGGTATATACATAGATGAAAACGTAAGGGGAGCTAAACCTTATTATACAGAACAGTTATCCCACTTCTATGATAGTCTCTTGGACTATGGACTTGCGCCAGCCACTCCCCAGCCCAACAATTGGCAGGAGTCTTTTCGTTTACTCAAACTGCTTCTTAGTAAAAAGAAAAATAAAACAGCAAAGCGATGCTTGGAACATATCTTTGCTGTTTCTATATTAAGTTTTACTCTACCTTTATGCCAATTGACTATTTGACTATCTTCTTACCCTGATGGATATAGATGCCGTGAGGAAGATTGTTAGGATTCATCTTCACTCCCTGCAAATTATAGTAAGCATCATCTGCTACTTTCTCTGCCTTTACCTGAAATATACCTGTTGACGTTGACTTTTCATATACTATAGTAAGTTGAGGAATCAAGTCTTCACTCTTGAATATGATATTAGGAGTAACGTTAGTATTCGTCATATTTTTAGCTCTGGAAGAATATATTTTATTAGACGTTCCTGCCTGATTCATTACCTTTGCGATAAAGACTGAGAAAGTCACACCAGCCAGCGGTCTCACAGATGCAGTTACATCCATATTGTTCGTCCAAGCATCTACAGAAAAAAATGCCTCGCTGATTTTATCAAAGGGAGCTTTTGTGCCATCACCTTTCATAGCAAATTCGACAATAGGTTCACCCTCTAAAGCCGAAGTTATCTGATCTGCTACATCATTATAAGTAGTCTTGCTTGTCACAGCAGATTTCAAAGGATAAATACGCATCTTGCTATCACCTTTCTTATATTGGCTTACCAAGCGCTAGGTGGCAGACTTCACCTGATATCCGTCTTCTGTTGCAGGAACATCAAATGCCAACAAGCCATAGAAATTCTGACCATTAGTAGCATCTGTCTTCACCTCCAGAGTTTCTTGGGTTCCCCAAGAATTAGCACCACTATTACTTCTCACCCAAGTATCACCTGAAGGTGTCAACACCTTAGTCTCTCCTTGTGCAAAAGATCCAACTGAGAACATAACGAAAGCCACAGCCATCATAACTTTAAGTAAATTCTTCTTCATTATTCTATTGTTTTAAATTTATGCTATTAGTTATTTTATTCAAATTACGGATGCATGGAGAGCTTTACGTAAAATCCCTCGCATGAAAATCAAAAAAAATCAATACGAGGGAGTGAGCGCCTCAAAACGAGGCAGTATTTACATGATATAGTAATATTTGTCGATGATTAGCAACCCACATCTTAGCGATACAGCATCAGCGTACTCCAACCCAACTGGTCAAAAGCACCAGAGTTGCTGCCATAACGGTCATCACCAGGACCACACTCTGGGCGCATCTTGTCTGCCATCTGCTTCACATAAATGAAACCAGAAGTCAAACCCTTCACCTTGGCATAGTGATTATAGAAGATTTCCCAGCCTGGGCGAACGCTACCACGACCACTGTCATCAGCCAAAGCCACATGGGTAGCACCATGGTTCTTGTCTTTGCAAGAACAATTGATACAATACTCTAACTTGTTGAACGGCATACTGGATGCGGTAACGAGCCACAGACCATCCTTGTTGGCATTGTCTGTGCCATTGCGGAGATTGCTCAGAGCCACATACTCGCCGAGTTTCAAGAGGGCATTGTCATTGGCACTGAAGAAGTCGAGCTTTGCGGCATCAGCATTGAGCTTGTTCTGTTCATAAAGAGAATAAGCCATCTGGGCCAAGTTGGCTGTTACCATTGCCGACATCTGTGCGTGTCCTTGGTCACGACCGCTCTCCTGATCTTGCGCCAACATCTCACCGCTGCCCAATGGATCTTTGAGCAAGTCGCCATGGATAAGGTTCTTGATGCACCCATTGCCCACGCCATGATAGAAATAGTTCACCACATAGTTCACCATCTCGCTATTCTCATTCAGGATGCCGATAGACATATAAGAGCACATGTTCACCAAGTCCCAGTTGCTCCAATAGTGCAAGTCACACTGCCCGGCATGTTTTTCCATAAACTCTTTGTTCTTAGTAGCGAACACAGCTAACATCCATTTCTTAAATTTAGCCACATCGTCAGCAGCCCAGCCATTGTAGCCCAACATGATCTCACCAGCACAGGCGAAAGTATAACCCTGTACACCAGCAGCCAGCATCTGGTTGGCATCATTGGAAGTAATCTGTTTACACTTAGCAGCCCAAGCATTCATAATCTCTATCGACTTCTTGGCATATGCCTCATCGTCGGTCAACTTCCAAAGCAAAGCAGTCTGATAAGCGGCAGCTGCATCACGCATGGCATAAGTATAGTTTTCCTTGCCGCCGCCAATGCCCGTTGCATCACCACGGATAATCATGTCCTGTGGCTGTGAGTCACGAGTCAATGAGGAATATGGGCTATTTTTCAAGGCTTGGAACTCGGCCGTTACCTCTGGGATAGTATTGGCATCCAACTCGGCCTTTACACGAACGAAGTCATCGGAAGTGTACATGGCACATGGATGATTGAATGTATATGTCGCCTTGACATCTGGCTCTGTAGGAGTCTCTGGCATGGTCAAGTCCACCTGTCCAAACTCATTCTCCCTACAAGAGGTTGGCAGCAGCATAAGTGCTGCCAAACCTGATATGATTAAACTTTTCTTGTTCATAATACTTATTTTTATCAAAATACGTATATCCTTGTTTGTTTACGGTAAGCATTGATTATTTCTTCTCGAAAGTCAAGCCATCCACATTCTTGATGTAAGACTCCAAGTCAGCCTCGCTTTTGAAGGTCTGGAACCAATAGAGGTTGAACTTCAACTGATGATCCACAGTCTTGATGTCAGCATGCTTCAACTGGAAGATGGTGAAGCTAATTGACTCGTTGGTAGGAGCAATGCCACCAGTTCCGAATGCCACCTTCGACAAGTCATATACGAAGACATGGCTACCGTCAGAGCACTTATAGTCGCTTGAGTACTTGTTGTTTCCTCCACCAAGAGCCTTGAAATCCTTGCCACTCTCACTCTTACCCACAACATCGAAGTTGAGGTTACGAGATGTAATTCCTGACTCCAAATCCTTGACATCATCCATCTTCACAGCAATGATAGGATAATTGCCGGCATGGAGAGTGACAGGCAGGTCGTACCACTTGAGGTCGGCACGCTGGTTGGTTGCGTTCTGCTTGTAAGTGGTGATGGTGAGATAACCGTCATGCCACTCATGAGAAGTAGATGTGCCGTTGCCACTCTGCTTTGCATCATAGATGCTATAGTGGTTCTCGTTGTGGAAGGTCTCACGTATCAAACCAGCTGGGATGTTCAACTTGACAGTACTGCTCTTGCCTGTAGCAGGAGTGGTAGCTGTAATCTCCACAGTGCCGAAACCCTTGAAGGTTACGACTCCAGCAGCTACTGTTGCCACGTTTTCATCAGATGAAGTCCATACTATCTGAGAAGTAGTGCACTCGGCAGGAACGGTAGTGTATTTCAAGTTCAAAGTCTTCTCATTTAAAGCGCAAACATAACCCTTGTCGACAGAGTAAGTCTGGTCGATGGTTACATCCTCCGGAGGAACTACCTTGCGGATATTCACAGTCTTTTCGCCGACCACGCCAGAACCATCGAGAGCTGTGGCTGTAACCTTGACTGGAGCCTCCTTACCTGTCAGCACACCTGTCATTGGGTCAATGCTGGCAGCCTCCTCATTGTCCACGCTCCAGTACACGGTCTTGTAAGTAGTGTTGTCTGGAGTAATCGTAGCAGTCATCTGCAAGTGATCACCAGAGTAGATTTCATCCTTGTCTGATGTTACAACGATGTCTGTAGCCTGTCGCATCTCCTTGGAAACTACTACTTTCAAGTTGGCATTGATGCCGCTACCCTCAAACACCCCCACAGGAGCTATCTGTACGATGGAATAGCCATCACCATCCACTGCGGTAACGAGTCCGTTGTCGCTAACCGTGGCAAAGTCGTTATTGGAAGATGACCACACGACATCCTTGGAAGTAATGTCCTCTGGAAGCATCGTATATTCCATCTGCAAGGTCTCACCCTTGACCATTGGCAAGCATTTGACACCTGTGGCATCCGTATAGATGAGCTGCTGCTTGTCTTGGGAGAGATTGAACTCTACAGAAGATGGGATAACAGCAGAATAAAGGTTGCTCTGCTTGTCATCATCGCTACATGATGTCAGAGATGCCGTAGCTAAGCCCATCATCAGCATCATGGCGTATATCTTATTATTATTTCGTCTCATTGTCTTATTATTTTAAATCAGCAAATGAATACTTCACTCTTCGTTCTTCACTCTTCACTTACCTTACTTCTCCCATCCAGGGTTCTGACCCAAACTATGATTCAACTGCAACTGGTCGGATGGCAATGGATAGAGATAGAGTTTGTCGTTCCACTGACGATTGTCATAGAGGATGATGCAACCATCTGCATCTACCTGACGGCTCTGCTTAGCCCACAAGGTTTCAAACTGAGTACCCTTCCACTTCACACCGAGCAAGGTCTGTGGCATCTCCACTGGAGCTGTGGTCCAACGCTTGAGGTCATCGATGCGGAAGCCTTCGAAAACAAACTCAACAGTGCGTTCACGACGGATTTCCTCTCTCATGCTTAAGCCATTATTGTCAACCAATGCATTGCTGAGCTTCACCATCTTAGGGTTAGAACGTTGGCGAACCAAGTTGACACTCTTGTCGAGGTCACTGTCAGAGATTCTGTTCTGCAACTCATATACAGCCTCTGCAAAGTTGAGCAGTACCTCTGCATAACGGATTACAGGATAATCCATGCTCTCGTATCTATCAGCCACCTGGCGTTCCACAGCCCACTTGTGAGTCTGGTAACCACTATTGGAAGTAGCAGCCACATCCTTGGCACGAGCCAAGTCTGAGTCATCCCAAGATGTGCGGCAGTGCTCTGCGGTGTTATCCCAAACTTTGGTACCACGCTGAGCCAAGGTTGTGAGCATACGGGTGTCTCGGTTTTGGAACTCAGAAGTAGCCTGATCATAACCCTTGAACTGGGCTGATTTCTCTATTGGCAGACCATCCTGACAAACATACATATTGGCGAGTTTGCGAGTAGGATATACGGCATTGGTGAGATAAGCCTTGGTGATGTTCAAACCTACACCATCTGCTAATCTATGGCGGCGAGCCAAGATATACTCAGTATTGTCCTTGGTTGTCAAGCCTGCAGGGTTGCACTGTGCATCCTCCAAGATAAACATATAGCGATAGCTCTCAGTGCCCAGTTTCTCATTATAGAAGAGTTTGTAATGTCCTGCCTCCATCACAGCCTTGGCAGCTGTCTTGGCGGTATTGAGGAGAGAGGTGACACGCTCACTGTTCTCTGTAGCATCAGCGCCCCCATTGTGGAACTTCTGCCAAGTACCCTCGTAAAGAGCTACACGAGAAAGGAATGCATTAGCTGCGTCCTTGCTCAATCGTCCTGACTCAGAAGGAGTATCAGGCAAACCTTTGGCGGCATCCTGCAGGTCCTGAATACACAGGTCGATGACCAAGCCACGATCATCACGCACGGCGTTCATCTTAGGCGAATCAATATCCACAGGCTCCGTCAAGAGAATGACATTGCCATAGAGCTGCACCAACTCAAAGTAGCAGTAAGCACGGAAAAACTTAGCCTCAGCCACTGGCACAGCGATTGATTTCTGATCACCAAAACTTGCAGCATTCTTCAACAGCAAGTTGGTGTAATAGATGTGCTGATAGAGCTTGGTATAGTTATCGTCCTTTTCTGGCACCGTATTGGTACCCTGACTATACACATTCACGTTAGCTTCAGCCATCAAGTCGCTTCGGGTATCGCTATGAGGACCATCACTCACACCATATTGATAAGTATTACCACTCTGAAAATCACGAGTATAGCTATAAAACTGGTTGGCAAACAACTGGAAGTTGGAAGTTGAGTTCCAAACTGTATCGTCGTTCATCTGTGCCTCCGGAGAGAAGTCCAAGCAACTAGTCATCGCCATGGTCATCATTCCCACACAGGCAACCTTGATTGTATTATATATCGTCTTCATAATTGAATTTCTTTATTGTTTGAATATCATTCTAACAGCATTAGAATTCTTCACTCTTCGTTCTTCACTCTTCACTTAAAAAGTTAAGTTCAAACCAAACGTAAAGTTACGAGTGAAAGGATAGCGACCTACGCCACTGGCACTACGCTTTGCCTCTGGGTCCCAACCATCAGAAATCTTGGTACTCTCCCAAAGGTCTTCCCCTGTGAAGTAGATGCGTGCCGCATTCACGAAGCCCAACTTCTTCAACAACTCAGCAGGGAAATTATAGCCTACGGTGATGTTCTTCAGTCGGATGTAACGACCATCCTGTGCTGTCTGAGAGTTTGCCTGGTAGTTATACTTCACGATGTTGTCATCCGTTGTATATGGATTATAGTAAGCATTTGGATTACTCTCGCTCCAGGTTTTGCCGATGCTGCTCGTCGTAGAGTTGGTATAGAGTGAGCGGAATGGAACCGTCCAGGCATCTATGCCACGATAAACAAAGCGGTTGGCTGAGCCTTGGAACACGATGTTGAAATCGATGCCCTTCCAGGATGCGCCAGCATTGAATGAGTAGGAAATCTCAGGAGTATCACTACCCAGATAGATGTAGTCTCTGTAGTCGAGTACGCCATCTCCGTTCTCATCGCAATACATATTGTCGCCCACACGCAGGTTGCTTGGCATACCGATACCATTGTTTTTGTAATACTTGTCGAGATAAGCCTTGAGCATCTCCTCGTTCTGAATCTTGCCACCATAGCGGAGGCCGAAGATAGAATTCAAGGAGTAGCCTTGCTGGGTACTGGTATAACCTGACTTTAAGACGGATGTGCCACCATAATCGGTCAACTCGTTGCGAGCGAAGGTGATGTTACCACCTACTTGATACTTCACTTCGCCAATCTTACCATTGTAGTTGATGCTACCCTCGAATCCCCAGTCCTTAAACTTACCGCTGTTGGCAGTAGGGGCAGCATCACCGAGGATGGCTGGATAAGTGATGGCAACGAGCATATTGTCATTCTTCTTCAAGAAACCTTCGATAGTTCCACTCAATGCACCATTGAAGAAACCGAAGTCGAGAGCTACGTTATAGTTCTTGATACGCTCCCACTGACGGGTGGTTGATGCAAACTTACCATTGGTGGTGATGGTGGTCAGACGGTCGCTGCCTACGTATGCGCCACTATTGGTGTTGAGGTTATAGAACTGGTAACCATCATAATTGTCGATACCACTCTGCGAACCCATCTCTGCATAAGAGGCACGGAGCTTCAAGTTACTGATCCACCTCACGTCCTTCAGGAAGTTCTCCTGATTGATGCGCCATCCGATGGAGGTTCCCCAGAAGAAAGCCCAGCGGTTCTGTGGCAAGAACTTGGAGCTACCATCGTAACGACCATTGAACTCCAAGAGATACTTGCTGTCGAAATCATAATTGAAACGACCGAAGTAAGACATGATGGCATTGCGATAGTTGTTCTTCTGGATATCATTGTTGGTCAAAGTCAATGTACCATTACCATTGATAACCTCCAAGCCTTCCAAAATGTCGGTATAGTTGGCACCAAAAAACTCCATATCCTTCAACTCATACTGAGCACCGAGGGTGAGACTGGTGTTATGCAACTTAGCGAATGTCTTATGAGCATTTAAGAAACCAGAGATGCTATAGAAATCGGTACGAGCGGAGGTCTGCTCGAAGTAAGATTTCTCCTGAGTTGGGTCTTGCAAGGTCTGGGCTGTTCCTGTATAGTTATAATAGGTGATGGCGTTCTGCACCTTGCGGCGACGAGCTTCGCTGGTATTATAACCCACGTTCACATTACCATCGAGCCAATCAGTAATCTTAGCTTTCAAAGTCTCGCTGATGTTCAAGGCACGTACAGAGAGTTTGTTGTCGCCACCCTGCTGTAGCTTAGCCAATGGCGATCCCCATGTACCCCATGCGTAAGCCTTGCCTTCTTGTGTGGTAAGTGGCAAACCTGGCATTGGCATACTGGTGCTCAAGGCAGAGCCTACCAAGGTAGGAGCCACCTGCTCCTGACGGCTGTAGGCGATGCTGCTCTCCAAGGTGAAAATCTTGTTGAGCTTGTTGCTGTAGTTCCAGCGGATGTTGTATCGCTTGTTGTTATTGTTGCCATACTGGAGGGTAGAGCCATCATAGAGGAAGCTACCAGAGATACGATAGGCACTTCTGTCATTACCGCCAGCCAAACTCAAGCTATGGTTGGTACTCCATGTGCTGTCAAAAAGGCTGCCCAGCCAGTCGGCAGTATCATCAAAAACGAAATCCTTGACATCAGTAAAGGCTGCATTGCCGAACGGATTGGTGGTTTGCTCCAAGTCGATGTAACCGCCCTTGTATTTCTTGGCAAGTTCGGCGTAGGTGTACCACACGTTACTGGTATTATTGTCATTTCTCAAAGCCTGCTGCACACCATCAGCCCACTGGTCGATGTTGCAAAGCTCTGGCATCAAACCTACGGTACGCAAGGTGGCACTACCGCTATAGTTCACCTGCAACTTGCCTTCCTTACCTTTCTTAGTAGTAATCAATACGACACCACCTGCGGCACGGCTACCATAGATGGCAGCTGAACCATCCTTCAGGAAATTGATGCTCTCGATGTCATCAGGGTTGAGCAATCGCATCTCGCTCACGCTGTTGGCTGCCACACCATCGATGACCACTAATGGCTCAGTGGAGTTCATGGAAGAAGAACCACGGAGGTTCAAGCCCCAGCTCTCATCGCCAGGAGCAGATGAAGAACGACTAATCATCACACCAGGCACCTGACCCTGCAAAGCCTGCAATGGAGATGACAAGCCACCCTTCTCCTGGAAAGCCTTGCGGTCAATCACGGTAACGGCACCCGTCAACGACTCTTTCTTCTGCACGCCATAGCCTACGACCACCACCTCTTGCAGAGTCTGGTTGTCCTCGCTCATGGTTACGTCGAGCTGAGCGCCCGCTACTTTTAATACTTGTTCTGTGAAACCGATGTAGGAGAATTTAATCTGTGCGCCCTTAGCCGCCTTGATGGAATAATGACCATCGAGGTCGGTCACGGTACCGCCCTGCTGTCCTACTACCTGTACTGTTACACCAATAAGCGGTTCGCCCGTCTTATCCACAACAGTACCTTGCACCTGTTGCTGTTGTGCTATGATAGGATTAGGGTTGCCTGCGGCCATCAAAGAGGCAGAGAAAAGAGGCATCGCCAATCCAGAGAGCATACAAACTTTAATGAATTGTCGCTTCATAATAGGTTCTTTATATTATTTTGTTGTTGTTCTAACTAAGTTACGGCTGATTAGATGATCTTACGTAAATACGATCTCATGTCTTTTGTAGAAAGATAGATATGGGTCTCCACGGTAGGCTTGCTAAGTTGCAACTTCTCCACGATTTCGTCGGTTGTCATCTCCTCATGCTTATACATCTTATAGATAGCAGCACGCTTGGCAGGCATCTTCTCCAAATGTTTATGCTCGAAAGAGAGGATATCGGCTGCCTC
>ENA-OPWO01000437-OPWO01000437.1-human-gut-metagenome-genome-assembly--contig:-NODE-437-length-14800-cov-2.411462_pt1 | contig 14800 bp, 15 predicted proteins | sample MGYA00241510_ERZ502012 | MGnify/ENA primary metagenome ERZ502012 (study PRJEB25962, sample SAMEA2041923) | human gut metagenome | biome: human gut; feature: human-associated habitat; material: faeces...
TTTTCAGTCCTTTGCTCTACCAACTGAGCTATGGCACCAAAATGGTTATCGGTAGAGCTTTTCACTTTGTAATAGAAGACCTCTCAGAAACTATTGTTTCTTGTTTTCGGTTGCAAAGGTAGGCATATTTTTTGATTCTACAAATTTTTTGCAAATTTTCTATGAAATTCTTTTTGATTTCAAAAAAATGCTTTACCTTTGCACTCGCAAAACAGAAACGGAATGTAGCGCAGTTGGTAGCGCACTACGTTCGGGACGTAGGGGTCGGGCGTTCGAGTCGCCTCATTCCGACAATAAAAAACGACAAGTTGTATTATACAGCTTGTCGTTTTTTTTATTCCAACTGAGTCAATATTCATTCTCCGCATCAGTCTCCCTGCCAAAAGAACGATATTCCAATGGAGTGAAACCGGTACGCTTCTTAAATGAGGCAAAAAAATGTTCGGTGGATTTATAAGCAAGCATAAAAGAAATCTCTTTGACGGACTGAGAGGTACTAAGCAATAATTGTTTAGCTTTCCGCAATTTCAATTCTTGGAAATATTTGGCAGGAGCATAACCGGTATAGTCCCTAAACACCTTCCTGAACCAAGAATAACTAATATTTAGCCTCATAGCCAATTCTTCCGGATCAATATTATTAAAGACATTTTCATTCATAATAATCTTAGCCTGCTCTATTTTCTGATCAATATCGCCTATCTCAAAAATCTTATTCTTAGAAACAGACAGTATCATCCCCATCATATGTAAAACGATACCGGCAAGATATTGCTGGGAAGATATTTTATCGGCCTCCGCAATCTCCAAAGCCCGGGAAAAAAGAGATACCAGTTCTTCGTTCAAACCGACTTCAAGCACCTGGTTATCCTTAGACAAGAAACCATTTTTCATCAAATTGTCAATAACAGGTCCTTCGAAACCTATATAATATTCATTCCAGCCGGTCTGCCGATAAGGGTGATAAGTATGCCATTGACCGGGGAAAAGAACTATCAAACGACCTCTGCATAGTGGTTTCTCCGGTGTATTCTCCGAACTAAACACCCCTCGGCCTTTTGTTATATAGACAAACTGATATTCACGTAGGACACGCCCTTTCTGTGTGTTAAAAAAATAACCCGAGGGATGATCTCTTAAAGGATAGGGAGAATTCGGCTGAATGGACTGAAACCCCACAGTATTCGCCCACAGGCCATACTTCCGGTCCATATCATTTACAATAAGATACTTGAATTCTACTCCTAAATCATTGTAGTCCTTAATCATAATGTGTACACTTCATAGTAGGTGCTTGACAAAAATAGAAAATATTTATGAAAGAAGAGGCATTTATGAAATCTTTAATAAAAAAAACAAAAAAAAAAACGAAGGTAGCCACCAAAGCGGTATGTGCAAGACAAGGGTTTGTTAAAATATAAGCCTCCCATAAATCGTATAATTATTTATAGGAGGCTTTGCTGTAAAATTGTATACAGTTACTGCCTTAATATAACGTGAGTCCGATATAAATTAAAAAGCCTTACGGTATAATTCTTCAATTTCCTCGACAGAAGTGGAACGAGGATTACCCCCTGTACAAACATCATTGAAAGCGTCAATAGCCAATTGATGCAAGTCTTCTTCTCTCACATTGATTTCATGCAGCTTTTGAGGAATACCGATACTCAACGATAAGTTCCGGACTGCCTCCACTGCTGCACGCACACCTTCAAGCTCGGTCATGCCATCCGTATTCACTCCCATAGCTTTAGCTATATTGATATATTTCGGAGCAGCCGGAGATTCTGCATTATATTCCATTACATATGGCAAAAGTAGTGCATTGGCAACACCATGCGGAGTGTCATAATGAGCTCCCAACGGATGCGCCATTGAATGAACGATGCCCAAACCGACATTACTGAATCCCATGCCGGCAATATATTGTGCTTGAGACATAGCTTCGCGGGCAACCACATCATTACCATTATCGACAGCCGCTTTCAAATTGGCAGCAATCATTTCAATAGCCTTCAGTTCAAACATATCCGACATAGCCCAAGCCCCCGGAGTTATGTAGCTTTCGATAGCATGCGTCAAGGCATCCATACCTGTTGCCGCCGTCAGACCCTTCGGCATAGAATACATCAATTCAGGATCTACAATTGCCACAGCCGGAATATCATTGGGGTCTACACAAACCATCTTCTTCTTTGCATCTTCATCAATTATCACATAATTAATAGTGACCTCAGCCGCAGTTCCTGCCGTTGTGGGCAAAGCAAAAGTCGGAACAGCCTTATAGCGTGTTGCAGCCACACCTTCCAGCGATTTCACATCTGCAAAATCCGGATTATTCACTACAATGCCAATGCCTTTTGCCGTATCAATGGAAGAGCCTCCACCCAAAGCCACAATAAAATCAGCACCCGATGCCTTAAAAGCATCCACACCTTTCTGCACATTAGCAATAGTAGGATTAGCTTTTACATCGCAGAAAAGCTCATAAGGAATATGATTCTTCTCAAAAACTTCAATAATCTTATCTGCTACCTTGAATTTAATCAAGTCCTTGTCTGTCACAAAAAATGCTTTCTTGAAACCTCTGCGCATAGCTTCCACCGCGATTGTCTCGCGACAGCCTGCTCCAAAATAAGAGGTTTCGTTCAATATCATCCTATACATAATTATGCTCTACTTTTATTTAGGTAAATTAAAAGCCTTAGTCATCTCTTTCATCTGCTCCCGACTCATACCATCCGGTTCGAAGCCCATGTTCTTGGAAGCAATGTAAATCAGCGCAGATTTATTCAATACATCTATCTGGTCGAAAGCAGACATTATATCTACATCCACTGCAAAAACCCCATGCTTTTCCCACATGGCTACATCATAATCACTCAAAGCCTCGATAGTAGCATCGGCCAATTTCACAGAACTCGGCAACTCGTAAGGAATCATTCCCAAGCCACGTGGACAGAAGGCTTTTGTTTCCGGAATCATGCTCCAAAGCAAATTAGTAGCCACATCTTTTTCCATGAACTTCTTATTGTGGGTCATAGCAATAAGCTCAATAGGATGCGTATGCAAAGACGCTCTATAAGGAGAACCCTTTCCAATCAGATAATTATGAACCGCAAGATGGGAAGGCAACTCCGATGTCGGCATCACCGGTTTATTGACAATAAATAAACAGGTATATTAAAGATGAAAAGAAAATCCAAACAAGTATAGATAAATTAGCTTTATATCAGTGTTTTATAAAGACGCTCTTTCTTTCAGTTGTTTTCATTATTTTCTGTTAATCGGTTCTTTTTGGGTACATTTTTGTTCCTTGTTTGTTTCTTGATTTCAGTTTTAATTCGTACATTTGCATACGAAAAATAACGAATGAAAGAATACGATTATGCCACGAATAAAGAAGCCTAAAAAAGTAAAAGAACCAATCCGTCTTCGGATGAAGGATTTGTCCGATGGCAGCAAAAGTCTGTATCTGGATATATACCGCAACGGCAAACGGACATACGAGTACCTGAAGCTGTATCTTATTCCGGGAACGGACAGCAATACCCGTCGGCAAAATGAAATAACAATGGCTGCCGCAAATGCCATCAAGTCGAAACGTATTATCGAACTGACCAGTGGTGAAGCCGGTATCGTGAACCATACGGATAAGATTTATCTGCTGGACTGGATGCAAACCTATCTGGAGTACCAAGAGAAACGCGACAAGAAGGGTATCGGTCAAATCAAAGCCGTTACCCATATCCTGAAAGAATATGCAGGGGAAAGATTTATATTGGATCGGGTTGACCTCGCTTTTTGCCAAGGCTATATCGACTACATGCTGACAACCTTCCGCCCTAAAGGAAAGCCGATAGCAGCTTCTACACGCAACACCTATTATCAGATATTCAATGGCGCCCTGAATGCTGCCGTTCGGGCTAAACGGTTGTTGAGAAATCCGTTTAACGAGATGGAAAAGTCGGAGAAGCCCAAAATGCCGGAAAGCGTGCGGTCCTATATGACCATCGAAGAGGTACGGGCATTGATTGCCACTCCGATGCAGGAAGGGAGGGTAAAAAATGCCTATCTGTTCTCCTGCTTCTGCGGACTGCGTATCAGCGATATTGTCGGCCTGAAATGGAAGAATGTCTTTGTCGATAACGGCCAATACCGTCTGGCGGTAGCTATGCAGAAGACCAAAGAACCGATTTACCTGCCACTCTCCAACGAGGCGTTGAAATGGATGCCGGAGCGTGAGGACAAGGCTGCGGACGATCCTGTGTTCAACCTGCCTTCAAATATCAATCAGTATCTCAGACCGTGGGCCGAAGCGGCCGGAATCACCAAGCGTTTTACTTTTCACACCGCCCGGCATACATTCGCGACCATGATGCTGACGCTCGGTGCGGATCTCTATACCGTATCGAAGCTGCTTGGCCATACCTCCGTGAGAATGACACAGGTGTACGCCAAAATCATCAACCAGAAAAAAGACGAAGCAGTCAATTTGGTTAACGGCCTATTCGACTGATGTAGTCATACATGTCAAATTCAATTTACAGGTAAATATTTCCGGCTTTTCTCCGATATTTCAAATGGTCGAAGTAATGCCACTATTATAATAAGTATAAACCCATAAAAAACAATTCGACATGAAAGGACAAAACAACAGGTCCTCTCTTTTTTTGAAGGGAGACCACATCTGCACCACTTCGCTACGGAACAGGATGTAGCGGAAGAATTTTACGAGTTGCTCTCCGAAGCAAGGGAGCTTTATCTTCAAGACGTCATGGCAGACGGCAAACGATATGGCCGCTACGTGGATGACTTTATAAACAGCCACCGGTACATCGACTGCAACAGTGCGGTTTGCAGGAATTGCCATGAAATGAACATTCATATCATCAGAGGGCTGTTGCTCGATTGTACAAGTCTCGTCAAAAGCCTCTTTACCGCAGAAACATTTTCTTTCGAGGAGTGCATGGCCTTGAAACAAAAGTACGACATTGCCGGAGTATGGTTCGACTCTTCACGTACAGAAGATTCCAGAAACGCTCCACCTCTCTCCTTTGGTTGCAATTTTTCCCGTGAACAGATGACAGGTATTGTGGCTTGCGCCAACGCTTATCATCTGTTTTGCGTTTCCACTCTCCGCATCGAGGACATGGAAGCGCTTTTTGCCTGCAAGGAGAATTTCTGTATACGTGTGAACAATATCCGCCATGTGGCGGTTCTGTTCGATGCGTTGCTCGAAAACACCTTTATCCTGCCTCACTGGCAGTCGGTTCTCGACAAGGGGCGGTTCCTGTTGTCCAAAGACGGCACAAGATATGTTACCGCTTCAAGCCTCTCGTCTGCCCTCTCTGCGGCGAGGAACAACATTACATCGGCAAACCTCGGCATACGAAAAGCCATCAGTCGGCTGAAAATATGACACGAAGTGCCAAAAAGCCAAGTATGTGAAAGATAAAACAGTGATAGTTGCCGTGATACGTGCATAGTATCATGCCGGAATTTCCGGCTGTCCGGTTCACATCACATAACTTTGACCTCCGTTAGCGCGCTGCATAACGGAGGTAACTCTCCATTGTCTAATTTTAACATGTATTTTATGCAAAACAGAACAACATTCATGGAGCGGTTAAGCGAACGGCTGACCGCCATAGAAGCGGTTCTCAAGAAGTTGGAACCGGTGGAAGGTCTGTTGGAGCGTGTGGCTTTGCTGGAAAATACCATTTACACGACCAAGAAAGTCTTCACTTTTCAAGAGGCGTGCATGTATATCGGCGTGTCCGAAAGTATGTTGTACAAACTCACATCGAACAAGGAAATCCCGCACTACAAACCTCGCGGCAAGATGCTTTACTTCGCGAAGGAAGAGCTGGACGCATGGCTCTTGCAAAACTACGAACCTACGGTGGACGATGCCATGCGTATGGCGACGGAAGTATCCGCAACCCAACCGTTCTTTAACCAGAAGCGCTATGGAAAACGAAAAAAGAACTGACCGTAACTCGTGGGCGGAACTGGACGAGAATCGCCTGTCGGATATTCTCACGGCATCGCAGATAAAGGCCACGGACACCTACGTGACTCCGCCCCAGATTATATGGATCGACAACTCCACCATAGCGACGCTCGGCAATTTTAGCGCTTCGACGGGTAAGGCGAAGGCGAAAAAGACGTTTAATGTCTCTGCTATTGTCGCCGCGTCACTGGCGGGCCGGCAGGTTTTGAACTACCGGGCGCATCTGCCCGAAGGCAAGCGTAGGATCTTGTACGTGGACACCGAACAGAGCCGTTTCCATTGCCATAACGTGTTGGAACGTATTCTCCGCCTGGCGGGGCTGCCCACCACAACCGACAACGAGAATCTCGATTTCATTTGCCTGCGGGAATACACGCCAGCCGTGCGTATTGAGGTCATCGACTACGCTCTGCGACAGAACAAAGGGTACGGGCTGGTCATCATTGACGGCATCCGCGACCTGATGCTCGACATCAACAGCACCAGCGAATCGGTGGAGGTTATCAACAAGATGATGGAGTGGTCGTCGAAATACGACCTGCATATCCATTGTGTGCTGCACCTGAATAAAGGCGACAACAATGTGCGCGGGCATATCGGCACGGAAATGAGCAATAAGGCGGAAACGGTGCTGGTCATCACCAAGAGTGCGGAGAATCCCGTTATCAGTGAAGTTCATGCGCTGCATATCCGCGAGAAGGAGTTCAAACCGTTTGCTTTTTCCGTTGATGACGAAGGATTGCCGGTCATGGTGGATAACTATTCGTTTGATGGCAGCGTGAGACCGAAGGCCCGGAGCAGCTTCATGGATTTGTCCATCGAGCAGCACCGGGAGGCGCTTTCCGCCGCTTTCGGGGACAGGCCCATCAAAGGTTTCGAGAACGTACTACAGGCTCTCATGGCTTCCTATGAGGCTATCGGGTTCAAACGGGGACGCAGCGTCATGATAAAACTGCTGCAGTACCTGACGGAAAACCTAAAGCTGATCGTCAAACGGGACAAGCTCTTTTATTACGATGTGACCCCGACCGAAGCCTTGCTTTTCGACGAAGAATGCGAGGACGCGGAAGGTGAAAAATAATTTAGTTTACTTTGGTCCGGGTATATATAGGAGAAAAACCAAAGTAAACCGTTTTTTGAAAACAAGTGAAAAGAAAATGACATGACCATAGCGGAAGCAAAACAACTGCGTATCGTGGACTATCTTGCCAGCCTCGGCTACCACCCCCAGAGTGTAACATCGAAACAATACTGGTATTTGTCGCCGCTACGCAATGAGCGTACCCCGTCGTTCAAGGTCAATGACCGGCTCAACGAATGGTATGACTTTGGCGCAGCGACGGGCGGAGACCTTGTGGAACTGGGCAAGCACCTTTACCGGACGGACAGCGTGAGCGAAGTGCTTGCCTATATAGGCAAGCACGAGAACGCTATCCCGATACAAAGGGTGCGGATTCCGGGGACAACGCCCCGACCCGTCGAAGCCGACATGAAGGACGTGCTCATCGTACCGTTGCAGCACCATGCGCTGCTCTCGTACCTTCATTCCCGTGGAATCGACGGAGACATCGGCCGCATGTTCTGCCGGGAGGTCCATTATGAATTGCGGCAACGGCGCTACTTCGCCCTTGCCTTCGGTAACGTGGCGGGCGGGTACGAGATTCGCAATCCTTATTATAAGGGCTGTATCCGGTGTAAGGACATCTCTGTCATCAGGCATTCTCATAGTGAAGCACAGAACCGGGTTTGCGTGTTCGAAGGCTTCATGGATTTTCTCTCTTACCTGACGCTGAAACAGACGGGTGATGATACGGTCTGCATCGGCGCACCTTGCGATTACCTCGTGATGAACTCGGTGAACAACCTGAAAAAGGCTTTGGAACACTTGCAGGTGTACGAGGAAATACACTGTTATCTCGACAATGATCTCGCCGGACAGAAAACGGAAGAGACCATCGCCGGCATGTACGGCAAGCGGGTACACAACGAAGCACTCCGTTATCACGAGTACAAGGACCTGAACGATTACCTGCGTGGAAAGAAACGGTAAGGCATTATCGTTACCCCTCCCTTGAAAGCTCTCCTCCCGGGAGGGCTTTTTTTATGCCCGTTTTTCCCGGTACATTCGCCTTAAAGTATGAAATTAAAGTTCAATTTATATGTTTCGTACTTATTTCTATGTAATAAAATACTGTTTGATATAAAGAGATTTCGTTATATCGAATATAATACATTTCTTTGCATTTGTACTTTCAAAGTTCAATTAAAGTTTAATTTCATACTTAAAAACAAATGAGTTCATACTTTATATTCGCCCTTGTACTGACGGGGCTGTACATCGTCTATTACGCAGTCAATATTACCCGTGACCTGTATGGAAAGAAGGGAACGGAGAAGACTGACGAGGAAGTTTTCGACCTCGGTCCGATGGATGCCACGGAAGAGAGTGTCGAGGTTTCGGAGAACGAGACCGGGTTTAGTATCGGAAATGAGACATGCGACACGGAAGCCGTAGCTGCCCCACCTGCGGTACAAGACGGCGATACAGGGAAAAAGGAGGCAGCCGCGAAAGAGCGGCTTGAAAGGCTGAAGGCCAAGGCGGAGGCGCAGATGGAAGAGATCGCTCCCTACCTGTCCGACGGCTTTACCGACGAAGAGATGTATAAGGCGTTGATTTCCAAAGGACGCTTGGACAACCGTCCCTGCCTGAAATGGAGACCGGTCAAAGATAAGCTGTAAGATGTCGAAAACGAAAAAGATACTATGTGCGCTTTGTTCCATCATCCCCTGTTCAGCTCTGGCGAAAAGCGGCAGCGTGAATTACAGTTGGGGTGCGGATGCGCTGGCGACGATGCACGACTACGTGGTAACGATGATGTTTTACGTCCAAGCTCTATGCTGTGCCATCGCCGGGATTTGTGTGATTGTGTCCGGATTCCAGATTTACGTAAAGATGAACACGGGCGAGGACGGCATCACCAAGTCCATCATAACGCTTGTCGGCGCGTGTCTGTTCCTGATCGGTGCGTTCCTCGTCTTTCCTGCCTTTTTCGGCTATCGCATATAGAAACCGGCAACCGGCGGCGTGTTGCCGCGATGATGATTCGGAAGAACTGCAATACTTACCCTAAAAAATAAATAATCATGTTTCAAAAAACTAAAAGACAAATGAAAAGAATGTTTTCTACGAAAAAGATGCAGATGCTCACGCTGATGTTGCTGTGCGGCACAACAGCCGTCATGGCCCAGAACTCCGCAGGCGATTATTCCGCCGGTACGACTGCACTGGCGACCGTGACGGAGGAAATTGCCAAGTATGTCCCCATCATGGTCAAACTGTGTTACGCCATCGCAGGCGTGGTGGCTATCGTGGGCGCTATCTCGGTATATATCGCCATGAACAACGAGGAGCAGGACGTAAAGAAGAAGATCATGATGGTCGTGGGAGCCTGCATTTTCCTAATCGCTGCCGCACAAGCACTTCCGATGTTCTTCGGTCTCGGCGCATAAACCTCCCGCACGATGAAAGGCAAGGACGAACGTTATCCCGATTACCCGTTGTTCAAGGGTCTGCAACGGCCTTTGGAGTTCATGGGGATTCAGGGACGCTACATCTACTGGGCGGCGGGTGTTGCCGGCGGAGCCATCGTCGGTTTTATAATCGCCTACTGTCTCGCAGGGTTCGTGGTCGGACTGGTCGTGCTGGTTGCGGTCGTCTCGGCGGGTATCGCCTTTATCATGCTCAAACAGCGGAAAGGGCTGCATACCAAGAAAGACGGGCGCGGGGTGTATATCTATGCCCACTCGAAGAAGCTGTGAGAAGAAAAGAAAAACCATCACGGGCAACGTGTGGTCTTGTTGAATGTTGAACGCGGGCCGGCCGCCTGAAATCCGGGCGGCCCGGCCTTTTTATCGTATTTTGAGATGACTTTGTACATCATTCTACTTTTTATCGCCTTGTGTGCCGGCATGGCCCTGTCGGTCTATGCGTTCGGTACCGGAGGCAAGCGCAAGCGTATCTTTCAGGACATCTATTTTTCCGTGGAGGAGACGAACGGCGTGGGTGTGCTCTATACCAAGACGGGCGAATATTCCGCTATCCTGAAAATAGAGAACCCCGTGCAAAAATACTGCGCGAACATCGACAGCTACTATGAGTTCACGCACCTTTTCACCGCCCTCGCACAAACGCTCGGCGAAGGATATGCCCTGCACAAACAGGACATCTTCGTCAGGAAACAGTTCGAGAACGAGACGGGCGACAAACACGAGTTCCTCTCGTCGGCCTACTTCCGCTACTTCAAGGGGCGCAACTACACGGACAGCGTGTGTTACCTGACCATCACACAGGAGGCGAAGAAGAGCCGACTGTTCTCGTTCGACAACAAGAAGTGGCGCGATTTTCTGGTCAAAATCCGCAAAGTGCATGACCAGTTGCACGATGCCGGGCTGCAGGCCAAGTTCCTGAACAAAGCCGAGGCAAGCGAATACGTGGACCGCTACTTTGCCATGAACTTCAAGGACCGGATCGTGTCGATGACCAACTTCAAAGCAGACGACGAGACGGTCTCGATGGGCGACAAACGCTGCAAGGTATATAGTCTTGTCGATGTGGACTGCGCCGCACTGCCTTCACTGATACGACCTTATACCAATATAGAGGTCAATAACACGGATATGCCCGTGGACCTGCTGGCTGCCATCGACAGCATTCCGAGTGCGGAGGCTGTCATCTACAACCAGATTGTCTTCCTGCCCAATCAGAAAAGGGAACTGGCCCTGCTGGACAAAAAGAAGAACCGGCACGCCAGTATTCCCAATCCGAGCAACCAGATGGCCGTGGAGGACATCAAGCGGGTACAGGAGGTCATCGCGCGGGAAAGCAAGCAGCTTGTGTACACCCATTTCAACCTGATTGTCGCCGTACCGACTGGTACGGACCTGCAAAAATGCACGAACCATTTGGAGAACGCTTTCGGGCGTATGGGTATCCATATCTCCAAGAGGGCGTACAATCAGCTGGAACTGTTCGTGAACTCGTTTCCGGGTAACTGCTACGGCATGAACGAGGACTATGACCGCTTCCTGACGCTGGGTGACGCGGCGGTGTGCCTGATGTATAAGGAGCACATACAGCACAGCGAAGAAACACCTCTGAAAATTTACTACACGGACCGCCAAGGCGTGCCGGTGGCTATAGACATCACGGGAAAGGAAGGAAAAAACAAACTGACAGACAACTCGAATTTCTTTTGTTTAGGGCCTTCAGGCAGCGGCAAGAGCTTCCACATGAACTCTGTCGTGCGCCAGTTGTACGAGCAGGGAACGGACGTGGTGATGGTCGATACGGGTAACAGCTACGAGGGGCTTTGCGAGTATCTGGGCGGCAAGTACATTTCCTATACCGAGGAAAGACCGATTACCATGAACCCATTCCGCATCAACCGGGCGGAAATGAATGTGGAGAAAACGGGCTTCCTGAAAAACCTCGTACTGCTCATCTGGAAAGGCTCGCAGGGTACGGTCACAAAGACGGAGGATCGCCTGATAGAACAGGTTATCACGGAGTATTACGACACCTATTTCAATGGGTTCGACGGCTTCACGCCCCTGCAACGGGAGGATTTGCGTAAGGGGCTGCTCATCGACGACCGTAACCATGCCGAGAAGCAGGGCGAAGACGAAGGAGAGCGGGCCGGGCGTATCGAGCGCATGATCGACGAGATGGAACGCCGCCGTAAGGAGCTAAAAGTGGAAGAGCTGTCGTTCAACTCGTTTTATGAGTTTTCCGTGCAGCGCATCCCCGACATCTGTGCCGAGAACCACATTTCGGGCATCGACATCTCGACATACCGTTACATGATGAAGGACTTCTACCGGGGCGGCAATCATGAAAAGACGCTGAATGAGAACATGGACAGTTCACTGTTCGATGAGACGTTTATCGTCTTCGAAATCGACAGTATAAAAGATGATCCTCTCCTGTTCCCTCTTGTCACACTGATTATCATGGACGTGTTTCTGCAAAAGATGCGTATCAAGAAGAACCGTAAGGTACTGGTCATCGAGGAAGCGTGGAAAGCTATTGCCAGCCCGCTCATGGCCGAATACATCAAGTTTATGTACAAGACGGCCCGTAAATTCTGGGCTTCGGTCGGTGTGGTGACGCAGGAAATACAGGACATTATCGGCAGCCCTATTGTCAAGGAGGCCATCATCAACAACTCGGACGTGGTGATGCTGCTCGACCAGAGCAAGTTCCGCGAGCGGTTCGATGAAATCAAGGCTATTCTCGGCCTTACCGACGTGGACTGCAAGAAGATATTCACCATCAACCGGCTGGAAAACAAGGAAGGGCGCAGTTTCTTCCGCGAGGTGTTCATCCGCCGGGGAACGACCAGCGGCGTGTACGGCGTAGAAGAACCAAGAGAATGTTACATGACCTACACCACGGAGCGGGCGGAGAAAGAAGCTCTTAAACTCTATAAACGGGAATTACGGTGCAGTCATCAGGAAGCTATCGAGGCGTACTGCCGCGACTGGAACGCCAGCGGTATCGGGAAGTCCCTGCCGTTCGCCCAAAAGGTCAACGAGGCCGGACGGGTATTGAATCTTCATGTAAAACAATAACAATCAAATTATCAATTACAAAAATGGAAAAGATAGACATCAGCCAAAGTGTAAAGACACTTGAGTTCGGGAGCAAATATGAAGCCCGTATCCAGCGGATATTCCGTGAGTTCGACATCAAGACCATCCGGGATTTATGCCAATGGCCCGGAAAGGACTTGGTAAGGGTACGCGACATGGGTAGAAAAAGCATTGAGGAAATAGAGGAGGTTCTGGAAAGATACAATCTCCGGTTGGGGATGCTCGGTAAGGAACTGGACGAATACGCCGGCATAGAAAATTCCGTACAGGACGAGGAAGAAGAGGCGAAATGGGAACAACGCAGGTACGAGATCGCCAAGGAGGTATTCATACATCACCGTCTGGTGGCAGAATCCGCCGTATATGAGGCCGACGGACTGATACGTGCACTAAGAGGCATGACGCGCTGACGGGCGTCTGTTTTTAACTGGGAAAGAATCCATGATGAAACGGCTGTCACTTATCCTCATACTCCTGTCGCTCGTCGTCGTGCAGCAGGTCCACGCACAGTATTACAGCGTGAACTACGATGCGCGTACCGTGGCGGCAATGGCTACCGCTTTCGGTACGGAAGCCGTGGCGGAAAGCTATTACCGGGAGCAGGTCGATGACATTCTCAAGCACTACAATGCGGCGGAAGTGGCCACGGCAGGGATTTTTGCGTCCAAGTTCTTGGAACATAAAGCCTTTTCCGACCTCGGCATCTGGAACAGCAGTACGGAGAATTACTACTACCGCCGCATTTACCGCATGGTCTCTGAGAAAATCATGCCGAAGATATGGGTGGTGGCGAAACTGATGCTGCGCTCGCCGCAAACGGCTATCTACTGGGGCAGCTACCTGATGAAAATCTGCGACGAGACGAAAAGTCTGTGTATGCAGTTCGAGAGTGTAGTGACGAACAGCACTCTGGGCTTTTCGGACATCGTGTTTCTGGAAATCAACCGAAACATCGCCCCTCTGCTGAAACTCTCGGAAGTGGGCGACATCGACTGGCAGCATATGTTGGACGATCTCGCCAGCGTGCCGGGTAACTTTACCAAGGAGAACCTGCAACACGACATCGACAACCTCTACAACATGGGTGTCGGTCTCGCCTCGGCTGGTATCGGAAATATCGGTGACGCCCTGCTGCAGACCAGTTCGTTCCATGAGCTGATGGGCGGCAGGATCAGCAAGATTATCGACCTGTACGATCATTACGGTGCGCTCTTCGAGCAGGCGGAACATGACCTCGGCGGTCTGCTGATCGACATGGTGGGTGGAGAGGATAACGTAGCGGGACTGTTCGATTTCAGCAACTACGACCTGACCTCGTGGATAACGGATTATCTGGACGAGACAGCGGGAAACTACTACACGCAACGGTGGTATATCGGCCGACGCGAGCAAGGGAGTATCGCCCTGTGCGATTACTACCCGCCGACGGACGATAACAGCATACTGAACGGTGGAGAGTGGACGCGTTTCGAGACGACCGATCCCGGCTTCTATCCCAATGCATCACAACGGGAGCAGGCACTCGCCAATTCGGAACGGTATGCCGGATGGTCGAGAAGCCGGGTACAGCAACTCAACAACCAAAACGACGGCTATACCTATAATATTAACTACTGGCAGAACGGTTACATCATCAGCCGGGGCGGCAAACAGACGAAGAAAGCCTATGCCTACGAAATCCATGTGAAGAAAAGCTGGAACCGGGAGGAAATCATTTACGAGGAGGTGTTCGATTCTTATTCGATGGACCTAAACACGTTCAAGGCGCAACTCAATGCCCGTCTCTCGGAGTTCAACGACAACGAGGAGGGTTATACCTATTATATAGCTTCCGACGCACGGAACTATTATCAGGCAACGGATGCCGCAAAGTTACAGGGCTGCGAGAGCGTGACCATCAGTGTAACCTGCTCGGACGGGGCTACGCTCGGTCAGGGCACGACACAGTACAAATGCCGGAAGTGCGGCAAATCCCTGAACGCCCATTCAAAGGAGTGTGCCATGCAGACCACGGTTACGGAGAACGAATTGGACTTATCCGAGTTGGACGCCATGCTGCAGGAGGCGGAGAAGCAAGTGGCCGTCCTTCAGTCGCAAATCAATGCGTTGGAGAATGAGAATGCCGACCTGCTG
>ENA-OPWO01000443-OPWO01000443.1-human-gut-metagenome-genome-assembly--contig:-NODE-443-length-14626-cov-2.618969_pt1 | contig 14626 bp, 10 predicted proteins | sample MGYA00241510_ERZ502012 | MGnify/ENA primary metagenome ERZ502012 (study PRJEB25962, sample SAMEA2041923) | human gut metagenome | biome: human gut; feature: human-associated habitat; material: faeces...
TCCTTTCTTACTAAAAGTTGCTTATTTCTTGGCAGCGAGAGCTGCTATCTGTGCCTTTAATTCTTCCAATTCGGATTCCATATCATTGATCCTCTTATTCTGCGCTTCAATACGATTCGCCATTTCCACTTTGGAGTAACGGGTGTAAACGTCGCCGCGTCCCAGCTTCACAGAAATTCCTGCATTGATCATGTTCCTGTCATCTCCCATGGTCCAGCCGAGACTCATCATCGTTCTTTCGTTCGGCCGATAGAAGAGGCCTACCGCCGCAGCGCTGGCGTTGCGATAATTGCCGAAGCCTGCCGCAATGTCCCACTTGTCATGGGGGTCGAAGTCCAGCGGATGGAGGGCTGCCAGTGCTGCCGCCCCTGCTCCTACTTTACTGATCCGGTTGTCCAGGGTGCCCAGCTTTCCGTTCAGATTGTTGATAGTATTTCCCAGGTTGGTAATATTGGTTGTATTCTTGCCGACCTGTTTGTCCAGTATGGTCAGGTTGTCTCCGGCACTGTTCTCTTTCTTCACATAGTTGCCGTCATTCTTCACATGGGTTTCATGGTACACCGTATTTCCGCTGACAATCTTTGTGTTTCCGTCTTCCACTTTTCCGTCGGCTTTCACGTTGACCGTGTATTCCGTTCCGCCAAACGTATTGGGAGCTGTGTCAAGTGTCACATTTTCACCGGCTTTCACGGTGTTCCTTGTATCTTTCGTGGCCACGGTGACTTTGTTTTCTTTTCCGTCACTGCCCTTTAACGTAATGGTGGTGGTATTATCCGCGTTTTGTGTGCCGCTCATGGTATAGGTGGTATTGGTATCAATCTGTCCCGCGATGGCTGACAGGTCTACTCTGCCCGTCACTTCATTTCCGGCAGTGTCCTTTATCTTCATGGACAGTTCTTTTCCGTTAAGGGTCAGCGCATTGTTGCCACTTACCAGTGTATCATTGCCATCTGCCAGACCGCTCATGTCGACTTCATAGTTCTTAGTATCGTCATTCTGTGTGAATTTAAGTTTTTTCGTGGTCGCGTCATAGGTAGCGCCTGTCGTATAGGTGTCCTTGGCGGAAATCTTGTATGTATTTGTTGCCGTATCATGTTCAACGGTCACATTCTTACCGGCTGTCACATTGGTCTTAGCCGCTGCCGCCGTGGCTTCCACCTTTTTCAGCTGTGCCACATTGACGGCATCGGTATCTTCACTGCCGGCTGCCACACCTGTAATCTGGCGGGTATAGCCTTTCGTCTTGTCCCCCACAGAAGCAGCACTGACAGTCGATCTCCAGGCGGCAGACGTATCGGTAGAAGCCGCCTTGGTAGAGGGGTCATATCCGCTCACCCCCGCTGCCGTATCCGCCTTGGAAAAGGCTCCAATGGCCACACCATCTTTTACCGCCGCACTGCTTAATACGCCTATCGCCACGGCATTATCAGCATCTTTTACAGTTGCCGAGGTTCCTATAGCCACACCATAGTTTGACTTGGCTATGGCGGAATTAGCACCTATGGCTGCACCATATTCTGAATCATCCACAGAGGAAAGAGCGCCCATCGCCATCCCGTACGGTGATGTTTTAACTGCTGCCTTTGTGCCCATGGCCAGGCCATACTCCGAATTCACAGCAGAAGAAAAGGGAGACAACGCGGCAGCATAATTTGATGCCGATATATTTGAACCCCATCCCAAGGCTACTGATGTTTCACCATCCGCATTACTGTTCGCGCCGATCGCCATACCTCCATTGGTTGCTGCAGCATCATTGATATTTGTCCACTTAGTATCCACAGCCATGTATTTTAAGCCGATATCCACAACGCCGTTTTCCTGCTTCAATCTGATTCCATTATCAGCACGAAGCGTTACTGTATCATTCGGCTTTATAACTTTCTTATTGCCCTCCGCACTGCCTGTATTCGTCGGAATACCGGGTTTAACTCCGACCTCCAGTGTCCAACCGGGAATCGTATCATTCCCGTTGAGGTCAATTTTCGAACCATCAATGCCATATTTAATGGTTTTCCCATCACGGTCTACAGTCAGGCCTTTATTGGCTTCCGCTACGTCAAAGGTAATTTCCGGCGCCGTATCTCCATTAAGGGAAATCGTTTCACCAACTGTTTCTCCGCCCTTCTTGATGATAAATCCCCGGCTAAGCTTAGTATCATACTTCGTATTCACCGTTTTCAGCTGCGCCACGTTGACGGCATCAGTGTCCTGCGTACCGGCTGCTACACCTGTAATCTGGCGGGTAATTCCTCTTGAAACATCGCCTACGGAAACAGCGGCGGCCGTCGCTTTCCAAGTCCCTATAATCAGATTTCTCTCGCCAAGAGCAGAATTATACTTCGTTTCCGCATCCGTATAATCAGCCTTAGCGGAATTCATAGCCGTCTGCGCCGTATCCATAACCGTTTTGGCATCGTCCATTTCCTTTTTGCGCGCCAAATCGTATTGATCGCCGGAATGCTCATAGCTGTGATAGGTCTGGTAGGCTTGTGTATATGCAGCGCTCTTCGCCAGGAAATCATTGACTTTTCCTTCATAGTCCGCTTTTTTCGCCGTGTAAGCAGAGGAGAGACCGGGCAAATCTCCGTTCAGTTCTGCCAGTCTTGCCGTTTTTCCGGTTAAATTTGCTATTTCCGTATCGTTTTGGATATTTTGATTTGTGTCAGGACTATAACCGTATACCCCGGCATCCACAGAAGAAACAGATTCGCTGCCGAGAGCTACACCGCCATTTTTCTGCACGTCCGTATTGTAGCCCAGCATGACGGCATTGCTGACATTGGCAGTATGCGTTTTAGTCGGAACGGTGGCTCTCACATTGTATGGAATCGGTATCCCCGTATATCCTCCCGGCGCACCGGAAGAGCTCCCCAAACTGGGCGTATAAGTCTTGCTCACGACATCTTCTTTTGTTGCCATAGCACCAAGAATGACATTATTTGTTCCGCCGGACATTTCATGATAATCGCCAATCACAACATCTGACGTTCCATCGGATATCTTATTTCCGGTTCCCACTACAGCCACACGGTTCACGTTGGTTCCTGTATTTTGGAATCCCGCCATCGTATTGTTGGCGCTGGTACCGTTTGCCGTGCCGTTCAGAACATTCCCCGTTCCGACGATCTGGGAACGCCGGGCATAATCAGAACGGTTTCCATTCCCTGCGATAAGAACAGATCCGCTGGTATTCGCAAAGTCCCCCATTACTTTTGCCGCCTGATCCGAATACCCTTCCTGATACCCGCTGCGGAAAAGCAATTCTGTCATAGAGCCTTGCCCGAATGTTCCCTCCAGTCCGCTTGACATATCTACTGTAGCATGGGAAAGGATATTCCCTGAACCGAATATCATCGAATTGTCCGCATTATCCAGCTTGTTCCATGCACCGATGATGCTGCCCGCTATGCCATTTGAGGTGTTACCATTCGAGGTAATCTTGTTATTCACCCCATAAATAGAAGACCAGATATTCGGGAAAGAGCCTTGATTGGCTTCAATGACAGAATTGTGCCCTGTCACAGTTCCTTCATGGCCCAGAGCCAGTGCGCTGTGCCCTACTGCCACATTCAATCCGCGGCCGCTTTGCGCATTATACCCTACGACGACACTTCCGCCGCCCTGCTCTCTTTTGCCGGAAGCCTTTTCTTCCGGTGTCATGGAACCGATAATAACAGATTCCTTAATCGTTCCAAAGGTTTGGTTATCCCCGATCACAATACCCGAGGTGGGATTGACCGTTTCGTTATTATTCCCGATGACAGTCAGGCTCTCATGCCCTGTCATGTAGGTGTCGTTGCCTTCAATTTTATTCCCCATGCCGATGACCAAGTCTGAAGTGCCGTTACGTGCTATACCATGGTATCCGGAAACAGTACCGACATCCCGATTCGTGATGCTGTTATTATCACCGAATACATTTTGCCGGTCACTGTTTGTCACCGTGTTTCCTTTGCCGACAACTCGAACGTCTTCGCTGTCTTTAATGGTGTTTTTCTTGCCGACAATCACGTCATCCTTTTCCTTACTGACTTCATTGTCTATTCCGACAACTGTAGAGTCAGTTGTATCGGTTACCGCATTGGGCGCTTCCGTATTTCCTACTATTACATTATCAACAGCCCCCGCGACGGAAGAGGTCAGCAGAAAAGCTGTCAATGCCGCTGCCAGCGCGTTTTTAGAGACTCTCACCCCCCACTTTTTCTCGCTGTCCCCGCGATTTCCGAAACGACGACATAACTGTTCTTCACTCGACTCCAAATGACTTTGTAAATGTGATTCATGTTTTCCTCCCATAAAAAACAATATAATTAAAAGCGCAATAAAAAGAAGCACCATCCCCAATGCTGCCGATACTGCCTTCACACCACCTTTCCCCGTGACACTTCATTTGCCTGAAAAGCCGGGTACAGAATCTGTAAACAGGAAAATTCCTGCCGGTTTCTCCCGCTTTCCTTTCAACACTTATTTTATTAAACAACCTCTGTTCTCATTATAACAAAAGATTTATCTTATTTCTATATAATTCATACTATTCTACGAATACCTCTGCTCATACCGCTTTCTCATCCACGGCCTCAATGTCTCCCGCTGTCATTCAGCACTTTTAGCTGACAGCTCACAGCTGATAGCTTTTATCTTCTTACCGATTCCCTCACCACGGCAGCAGATCCTTCACATTCACTCATTATGACGCCTTACCGTCCGCCGTCATTCTGAACGGAGGCAAGCATGCTTTGTGGGAAAGAAGGAAAACGGAACAATGACACGGAGTGAAGAATCTATTATGCTGATGACAGCTTACAGCCTTTCCACCATTGCCCGCGCCCATTCCGTATCAATAATGACATCCGCAGGCGAAAGGACGTCTATGGTTTCCAATGCCTTTTCCAGGAGCGCGTCATACAGGGCTTTGTCAAATTCTACCGCCGCCAGCATCTCCCCATGGCGCAGGAGAAGGAATCCATGCTCTCCCTCTTCGTTGGTGGCAAAAAATATTTCATCAATCCCCTTATCCTTGTAATGAGCCTCCACATTGGCATAAATACCACTCTTCATGACTTCCACAATCTTGTCATTGAATCCCGCGTCAAAAATCAATAGTTTTTCTTTGAATGCATTGTGAGACAGGACGATGCGTTTCGTGTAGCCTTTAAAGGCGTTGTCCTCCGCCGTGAGTGTTTCTTTCATCGCCGTGTAATCGGAACCGTCAGCGCTGCATACGATAAAAAGCTTCTCCGCCGATTCATGGTAGATGAAATTATAATGCAGTACAGCAGACGCACCGCAGTCCCCGCAATGAAAAGAAAAGGCTTCATCATTCCTGACCGCTTCCTTAAGCGGAGGATCTTCCATCGTATTGATACTGTCCCACACACGGAAAAATTGTTTCTTCCCGCACTTCGGGCAGGTGATTTCCTGCATCTGTGACTGTGACATAACTGCTCCTTATGATTGATGAATCGTGCGGAGGGCTTTAGCACCCCACTCCGCATTAATAATCGGCTGGTTCCTTGAAAGTATTTCCAGCATATCTTTCACACCCGTTTCAATTTCTCGGTACATCGGCGCCTCAAATGCATATGCCGCGATGACTTTTCCCTTTTCCTCAAAACGAAAATAATGGTTCCCGTCAGCCCCCATATCAAAAAGGACACGCTCCGGATGAAGTTCGGGACTATGACGCCGGAGCGACATAAAGGCAAGCCCCTTCATCAATTCAATGACCCGATCATCGAAACCGCTGTCAAGGATCATAAGCTTTTCCCGAAGTGCCTCCCGTGACGTGACAAGCCGTTTCTTCACGCCCCGAAGTTTTTCTTCATCAAGGCGGCGTTCTCTATCCTGCCCGGTAAGCATCTTCCACGCCTTTTCATAGTCTTCCTGATCTGCTGCATAGTACACCAGGAACAGCGCCGACGGCTGATAGTACAAAAAGGAATAGTCCATACGGGACTTTTTACCGCAATGGCCGCATATCGACACGAAAGCCTCTCCGTCGCGCACTTTTTGTATCATCTCCGGCCGCTCTTCCGTATTGATATAATCAATCGGTGAAAACACCATAGACTTTCCGCAGTGAGGACAGGCAGTTTCAAGCAAAGACATAGACTCCCCCTGTTTTTTGTTCCATTATATCACGGCCTGCCGGAGCAGACGGAAGTGGATAAAGAAAATAATTTTTCCCTGCCAATAAAATAACGGACTCCCTTTTATGAGAGTTCCGTTATTTTCCTTTTCTCCTATTCCTTATCTGAAAGTCAGCACTTCCTTTAAAGGCTTTCTTTCATTCGCAGCGGGTATGACTTCGGGATGTCCCACCGCAATGATGCAGGACACATCATACTCTTCGGGAAGATCAAGAATTTCTTTGATCTTTTCTTCGTCATACCGTCCCATGATGAGCGTCCCCAGATCCACCGCCCGTGCGGCAAGGCAGAAATGATCCGCCGCCATGCCCGCATCAAAAGACTGCCAGTGGGTCCCCTTTGTCGTAGACGCTTCTCCATTCGGTTCATAGCCGGAAAGCCCTTTTACTGTGCAAAGCACGATGAGCGCAGGCGCTTCATGGATATTTTCCGTATTCCAGGGAAACTTCTTCGTGCATTCATCGGCAATACGGTTCTTCAGATCATTGTCCAGCACCGCCACATAACGGACAGGCTGCGTATTTTCCCAGCAGGAAACCATCTGCGCGATTTCCACCACATTTTCGATGTCCCCTGCGGAAACAGGCTCTTTCGTATAATTGCGGATACTTCTCCTTGTAACCAGGCATTCGATTGCGTCCATAGTACCATCCTCCAGACTACAAAAAATCCTTTTCTCTATTATACGGGATTCTTAAAAATTCGCCACTGTTTCATGAGAAAAACAGACATATTTTTCTGCTGAAGAAGCGCCCTGTCCTGCTCCCGATTTCTTCATTTTTTAAGAAATATCTTTTCCACATAAGGCGAAGTGAAAGCGCGGAGAACGGAGAAATACCCCAGCCGCAATTCCACGATATCTCCCACTTTGTATTCCTTCACGCTGTCTGTCACATCCAGCATGAGATGATCCGAACTGGCACCTAAGATAAGAATGCCTTCATCCACAGGCGTTGCCGTTTCCGCATCAAAATCCTGACGTCCGATGGCACAGATGACCTTTTTCCTCTTTTCACCCCTGTTTGTAAAAACGGGTTTCCGTCCATAGCTGTCCACCCCCGCCGTTCCCCAGGGAAGGCTCGGTTTGACTTTCGCTTCCACCACTTCACATTCCAGAATAAATCCATCATTCCTCGTTCCCGGCAGGAAAGTATACCTGCTCCGTTCCTTGCCGAAAAGAAGGCTTTCCCCAAGACGGAAATTATCTACCCCTTCACAAATACCTCCGCGCATCATGAGATCCAGGGCCGCGCTGTTTCCTCCGCTGACGATTTCCAATGTATGGCCGGCGGCATTCTCCACTTTCTTCCGCATTTCCGCAAGGCGTTCCATTTTTTCCTCATCGGCCTGAATAAAAGAAAAGCAGGTCAGGTTGGTGCCGATACCGTAAAGATCCACACGAGAAAGCTTTTCCGTTTCCACCGCAGCGGCAATCAATTCTTCTTCATCCACATATCCCTCGCGGATATCGCCAAGATCCATCATGAGGATGATTTTATGGCGCTTCCCCTGCTTTTCACACTCCTTATTTATCGCACGGACGGTTTCCATTTCAGACTGGAGCGACACATCCGCATAGCGGACCAGATCCTCTATTTCCGAAAGCATGGGCGGACGGATGAGCCACTTTTCCGCTTCGATATTTTCCAGTTTCTTCAGATTCGCCACGCGGGAATCGCCAATCATGGCAAGGCCGCCCGCCAGATAAGCTTCCGCCAGTTCGGGTGCACCGCAGCATGCCTTCGTCACGCCCATGACGCGGATACCGTGATCGGCACACAGCTGTCTGACGACCCGCGTATTTTCTTCAATCCGTTTCAAGTATATTTTCAACCGGGGATACATATGCCGCCTCCTGAAAAAGCCCACCCCGTCAATTTCCGGAATGAGCTTTTTAGTACGAAATTACTATTTCCAGTATTCCACTTCGTCAAGATTCAGACCCACGTCAGCCGCACGGAAGACCGGATCCCTGCCTTCCTTTTTCTGGCGCTCATAGTCTTTCATCACTTTGATTGCCGTTCCGCCGAGAACAAGGCAGGCGGGAATATTGATTAGGCACATAAGAGCCATAAGAATATCGGCGATATCCCAGGCAGCCGCCATGGACATGCCCGCGCCGACGAAAATGACGAGGGCTGCTAAAATACGGAAGCCCGTCATAAAAGATTTTCCCGGTTCTTTTTTATGGATAAAGATCAGGCAGTTATCCACATAGAAGAAGTTGCCGATCAGTGTGGAAAAGGCAAAAAGCACCATGCACACCGTGATAAGAATAGGGCCAAAGCTTCCAAAAGCCACAGTCACGGCATTCTGCACATATCCCGCACCGGCGATTTCTTTTGTAATCGGAGTACCGGAAGCCAGACACATCATAGCGGTCGCCGTACAGATGAGCAGCGTATCGATGAAAACGGACAGCATCTGTACAAGTCCCTGCTTGACAGGATGGCTTACATCAGCGGAAGCGGCGGCATTCGGCGCGGAACCTACGCCCGCCTCATTGGAAAAGAGTCCGCGCTTTACGCCGAACATGAGACAGGATCCGGAAACGCCGCCCAGAATGGACCGGAAATCAAAAGCATCGGCAAAAATCATGCCAAACACCTGCGGAATAAGATTTATATGCATCACAACGACAATCACAGCCGCCGCCACATAGATGAGCCCCATAATCGGCACGAGAACACCGGTGACACGGAGGATACGTCTTCCGCCGCCCATGATGCAGTACCCTACAAGCGCGCCGAGAACGGCACCGATAATCCACGGTGTGACAGCCGGATCATACCAGCTGTATGCCGCAAAAGTGGACTGCAGATTATAAGAAGCAAGCATATTGAAGCCGCCGGCATAGGTGATGATGAGGAAGAAAGCGAAAAGTACGCCAAGGGTGCGGTTGTGCATGGCGGATTCGATGTAATAAGCGGGCCCGCCGTAGCTGTCTCCCTTGCTGTCTCTTCTCTTATAGACCTGGGCAAGGGTACTTTCAATAAACGCGGACGCTCCGCCGATGACGGCGATAACCCACATCCAGAAAACGGAACCCGGCCCGCCAAGACAGATTGCCGTGGAAACCCCCAGAATATTTCCTGTACCTACGCGGGATGCCGTGGAAACCATGAGCGCATGAAAGGGAGAAACCGCCCCTTCATTCTGCGGCTTTTCCATTACAAGGCGGATACTTTCCCAAAACATACGGAACTGCACCAAACCCGTCCTGCATGTAAAATACAGCCCTGCCGCCGTTAATACCACAACGAGGATGGGATAATACAGTATCCCGTCCAGATAATCAAGAATTGGCATCATAACCGTTTCCCCCTCTGCGTCCGCGGGTAAATCCCGGGCACTTCATTTCAGTCCCCGAGCCCATGACGACTTCAACATAAAATTCCTGTCCTGATTTGAATCATAACTATAAAAATAGTAATAACTTATATGCCTTTTGTCAACAAATTCCGTAAAAGCGCAAACAGGCTCCCATAGGGTTCAGAAAAAGCAAAGGCCGTACCGAACTTCCTTTTTATTTGCAAAAACCGGATAAAAAATCCCTGCTGATCCGATTCCCTTTACTCCTTCTCCTCTGTTTCCATTCCCACATATTCTTCGCCCCGGTCTTCCACCTTTACTTTTCCGCCGGTCATATCCCGGAAATACATTTCATGCCTTGCTTTATTTTCCGGAAGGCAGAGGCATGTGATTTGCACTTCTTCCGCAAAGATTCTGTCCAGTACACGGATATCCGTACCTTTGATGTAGTGTTCAAACGCGCCTGCCGCGGTATAGGGAATCGTAAGTTCCAGGCGGACGTGGGGCATAAAACAAAGAACACCCGCTTCCTCCACGGCTTCCGCCAGAGTACCGCCGTATGCTCTCGCCAGTCCGCCCGTCCCCAGTTTGATGCCGCCGAAGTATCTTGTCACAACGGATAGAGTATTAGTGAGCGATTTCATCTGCAGGACATGGAGCATGGGATGTCCTGCCGTCCCCTGCGGCTCTCCGCCGTCGCTTGATTTCTCACGGATGCGGACGGTGCCGATGCGCCATGCCCAGCAGTGGTGGGCCGCATCTTTGTGATTTTTCCGCACAGTTTCCAAAATGAACTGCGCTTCCTCTTCTGTTTCTACAGGGAAAAGCTGCGCAATAAATATTGATTTTTTTATCTCCGTTTCTTTTCGGCAAGGTGTCCGCACCGAGCGGTAAGGAATGAGCATGAATGATCCTCCATGAAATATATTTCTATTGTACCATGAAAAAACACCTTCCCCTGCTTGCAGAGAAGGTGTCTTTATCATTTCAAGGTGTAATCGTAATCTTCTTTCAGGATGAGGATGGCGCCTTCATCGCCCTTCATGGCCGCTTTGATAAGCCATTCCATGGCGGATTTTTTATTTTTCCTCACGCCTTCCCCATTGGCAAGGGCGCAGCCGTAATGGGCCATGGCGAAAGCATTTCCTTTTTCCGCCGCTTTTTTATAATATTTCACGGCTTTGGAAATATCCGCTTCTGCACCGAGACCCGACTCATAGCAGAGACCCAGCGCCGCATCGGCTTCGGGCAGTTTGTATTTCGCCGCTTTCTTAAAAGCATCAAAAGCTTTTTTCGCATGATTTTCCACACGGCTTGCGCGATAAGCGTATCCCATGCGGAGATAGACTTCCTTATCTCCCATCGCTTCCGCTTCTTTGGCCATGGCAGCAGCCTTTTTCTCATCCACCACGCCTGCCGCCCCTGTCAGATACTCCGTGCAGGCCACCGCCAGAAATCCGCGGAGCGTTTCATCGGCATCGGGGTCGCCCGCTTCTTTCCCCTTCCGTATCCATCTTTCTGCTTCCACGGTATTTTTGGGCACGGATACTCCCTGCGCATAAAAAAGACCGGTCATAAGCATGGCTTCCGAATCTCCCCGCTGTGCTGCCAAAAGGTAGTATTTAAAAGCAGTTGCGGGATTAACCTGCCCCATGACACCTTCATCGTATATCCGGGCAAGAAGAACGGCCGCTTCCGTATATCCTGCCTCAGACGCATGCTCCAAAGCGCGTTTGGCTTTCCTCGGATTCGGCTTTCCTCCATTAAGCCCCCGAAGGTACAGCTTCCCCAGGTACAGCCACGCTTCATCATCGCCCATTTCTCCGCACAGGCGGTAGCAGTGGGCCGCTTTTTCCTCATCCTTTTCCAGCCCGTCTCCCTTTTCCAGCCGGCGGCCGATAACGCCGATTTCATGAGCCGCTTCGCCGGCACCTAGGTTGGCCGCTTTACGGAAATAAGTGACCGCTTCGTCGATATCTCCGGCAGCCAGGGTATCCTGCCCCATGGAATAATAGTATTCCATCATTCGATCTGATGCCATGATGCTTATCCTTTCCTCAGGACGCAAAAGCGCCCTTCACACTTCGGGACAGGCCCGCTATTTCAAGTAGTTGCTGCTTAAATCGCAGAATCTGATTTATAAATGTTTTCTTAATTCCGAAAGCGGAAAACCGCCGCCGGAGAACGATTTTACCGAAATTCCATACAGAGATCTTCAAAAAGCGCAGCTGACGGCTTTTCCACGTGATCTGCAAGGCGCACATCCGCCGACGGAACGATTTCACCGAAAGGTACAGCGCCTTCCTCTTCATAAATAACGCCCAGTACGAGGCTGTCGGTGTCGGAAAGCAGATGGAACGCAGCCGCCTTATCATGAGGATCATAGTTTTCCCGTATATCTGCCAGTTTTTTCAGATGACCATTGTACCATTCCACTGTATTGAACTGGTTGAAAGTGACGCAGGGCGTGAAAATATTGACATAGGAGAACCCTTTATGATCGACCGCTTTGGTAATGACATCCACCATATTCTTCATGTCGATGGCATACGCCTGCGCCACGAAGGTAGCACCCGCGGCAAGAGCCATGAACGGAGCGGCAAGCGGCGTGAGGGGATTGCCGTCAGGCGTCGTCTTGGTCACAAAGCCTTTGGAAGACATGGGGCTCGTCTGCCCTTTTGTCAGGCCGTAAACCTGGTTGTCGAAAACGATATAGGTGATATCCATATTTCTCTTCATCGCATGGAGGGCGTGTCCCAAACCGATGGCGTAAGAGTCGCCGTCACCGGAGCAGACGATCATATGAATATCTTTGTTGGCGCATTTGATGCCCTGGGCAAAAGGAAGCGCGCGTCCGTGGGTCGTGTGGGCACCGTAGCAGTACTGGTACCCGCCGATGCGGGAAGAACAGCCGATACCGGAAATCAAAACGATATCTTCATTCGGCCAGCCTTTAGCCGCACAGACAGCGGCAATCGCATTTTGGATCCCGAAATCGCCGCACCCGGGACACCAGTTCGGCACGATAGTATTTTTATAATCTCTCGGTGAACCCATAATCAGATGACCTCCTTGGATTTATTGATAATGGTCGAAGCCAGGAACGGCGTGCCGTCATACTGCAAAAGAGAAAGAAGTTTATCGTGGCAGTCAAAGCGGATGGCAAACTGCTCGCGGAGCTGCGCCGTCAAATCCTCTTCGACAATGAGAACCTTCTTCGCCCCTTCGATATACGGACGGAGTTCTTCTGCGGGGAACGGGGAAATCAGGCGGAGCTGGATATGATTTACCTTCCTGCCTTCCGCTTCCAGACACTCCCGCGCTTCTTCCAGCGCGCCATTGGTGGAAGTAATGCCCACAAGGAGCAGGTCGCAGTTCGTTTCTTCATGGGCTGCGGTAAACGGCTGAATCGCTTTGGAAACGGCAGCGAACTTTCTGTGGCGCTTTTCCATTTCCATCACACGGTCGCCCTGTCCTTCCGCCGGTTTGCCGAATACATTATGTTCAAGCCCGGTGGAAAGAAACATGCCGTTTTTCACGCCGGGAATCGTCCTTGGGGAAATACCGTCTTCCGTGTCCTCAAAACGGTGGAAATAAGATTTCGTTTTCATATCCAGTTCAGAAAGGCCTTCCGTCACCAATTTACCGCGGCGGATGCCGATACGGTTCCTGTCGAAAGCGGGAACAGACTGCTTGCACATGCCAAACTGCAGATCAGACAGCACGATGACAGGAGTCTGGTATTCCTCCGCCAGATTAAACGCTTCCTGGACGATATAGTAGCAGTCCTCGATAGACGCGGCAGCAAGAACAATCTTTTCCGCATCTCCGTGGCCGGAGCCGACAGCATAGCGGATATCGCTCTGCTCCACCTTTGTCGCCATCCCTGTGGACGGCCCTGCACGCATCACATCGATAATGACCACCGGGATTTCAGCAACCGCCGCCATGGAAATGGATTCCGCCATGAGAGAAAGCCCGGGGCCTGATGTCGCGGTAAACGCGCGGACACCCCCATAACCCGCCCCCATCGCCATCATAACGGATGACAGTTCATCTTCCGTCTGCACGACCGTGCCATGAATCTTATGAGCCACTTTAATCATATATTCCATGATTTCCGATGCCGGAGTAATCGGGTAAGAAGCCATGAAACGGGATCCTGCGGAAATAGCGCCGAGCGCGGCCGCTTCATTCCCAAGCAGGTACAGCTGGTCTTTCTTCTCGGGAACAGCCAGTTTCCCCAGCGCCACCCCCTGCATGGCAGCGACAGCCGTATCATAACCTTCCTTGAAAATTTCTTTATTCTTATTAATCACCGTCTCCCCTTTTTTCGCAAAACGTTCCGCGATAAAGCGGTAGAACGGCGTTTCCGGAAATCCGAGCAGTCCTGCGCTCATACCGAGAGCGGCAATATTTTTCATCTGCATGGATCCGTACTTCTTTGCCATTTCCGTAATGGGGAGCGGCAGGAAAATACGTCCCGTATGTGCCTCCCATTTCGGTTTAAAAGCATCGTCGGCAATAATAACACCGCCTTCACAAATTTCCTTTCCGTGAAGATCGATCGTTTCCTGGTCAAGAGCTACAAGACAATCCACATGCTCTCCGATCGTCGCAATTTCCTTGGTCGCGATACGCAGGGCAATCGTCGTATGTCCGCCTTTGATCCGGGATGCAAACAAGCGCTGGCTGAAAAGGGAATATCCCTCCTGCGCCAGAACACGCCCCAGAATTTCTCCGCAGGATTCAACGCCCTGTCCCTGCTGCCCTCCCATTTTCCAGATAAAATCTTTCTTTTCCACTCCATCTTCCTCCTTGTCGATGTTCAGTGAATCGATCCTATGTGCACGGTAATGGTCCGGTATCGATTTTTTATCATACACATACGATTTTATTATACCATTAAAGTCGTTTTTATAAATGGGATGCCGCCGTTAAAAGGCAGAAATTTTCAAGGAAATAAAAACACAGGTACCGGATATTGAATATTGTCGACTGCCGGCCCGGAATTATCGTTTTCCTCATTATGACGCTTAACGTTTCCCTCATTATGAAACTCTCTCCTTCAATCGTCATTCTGAACGGTGGCAAGAATGCTTTGTAAGAAAGCAGGAAAGCGGAAATATGACATGGAGTGAAGAATCTATGACTCGGATGAC
>ENA-OPWO01000469-OPWO01000469.1-human-gut-metagenome-genome-assembly--contig:-NODE-469-length-13949-cov-2.320282_pt1 | contig 13949 bp, 14 predicted proteins | sample MGYA00241510_ERZ502012 | MGnify/ENA primary metagenome ERZ502012 (study PRJEB25962, sample SAMEA2041923) | human gut metagenome | biome: human gut; feature: human-associated habitat; material: faeces...
ATAATCTGGAGGTCCCTGGTTCAAGCCCAGGCTGGTCCACAAGACATAAAGCAAAGAAAATTAAGCCGTTACAAGTTATATTGTAGCGGCTTTTTTCATGCTACCAGAAACTCCTTGCACACAATTTGCACACAACCTCTGGAAAGGGGGTGATAATCAATGATAAACGTAACACACCGGTAAATGATATTCTTTTTCTTGCTGTTTCTTTCATTGGAAAGTATCATTCTGATAGAACAGATTGTTATATATCGGACTGGCATGAAAAAAGGGATAAGCTACACACCGGTAGTTATCCCCTTATTCCGCAATAAAATCAGGTGAGATATATGTCACTTGGGACTTTATTGTTTTCAAGCAAGTATTTTATCATTTCTCCGATTTGACTCATTCCAAATCCCCCTTCTCCATATAAGATGATAGAAGTATTATTTATTTGTTGATGTTTCTTGTCAAAAGACATTTGTGCTCTTTTCTTGGTTTTAATCTTCTTCTGTTTCATGACTAAATGAGTTAAATTGTCATTTATATATTCCATATTTAGCAGCAATATCGAACAGACTTTGACTATTAACACGATACTTTCTTTCGTCCAATTCAAAATATTTATTCTCCGCTTCTTCCTGTGTGTAATTCGGATAAAAGCTACTGACTTTCAAGAATAAGTCAAGTCCTTTGTCTTCAAACAGATTTTTAATCACAAGACCAATTCTAATCCAGTCGTTATAAATTGGAGTAATATCAACCTGTCTTTCAATTACCAAATTCAAAAGCCTTTCAACTTCTTGGATTTTACTCAATGGAGTAGCACTTGTAAAATCAAGATTGGATGGCTGTAAAAGAAAATCTTCCAGAGATATATTTTTTGATGACTCAGTTGAAATAGACCTTTTACAGCTCTGTTTGTGAATCACACGTTCATATTTAATACGTGTGAATTCTGATTTTTCTAAAGTGTTCGAATACGTCTTTACTTCAAAATTGATATAAGGATGTTCATCATAAGAATAGAATCGTAACCGACAAATATCACTGCAACTTGAATCCACAATAATGCCCATATTTCTGAAATCTCGTTCAAGAGCATTGAAATATAGTTTATGCTTCTTGTAATCCTCGTATGGAATGATACAGAACACTCCATTACCACTTGCCGAAAGACCGCAATACATCACATAAGGCAACTTCCCTAACCGTTGCTTAAGTTCTTCCATATCTGATATTGACGGATTGTCTTTTCCGTCAATATCGATACAGATTAAGTTAGTATATTCAGTTATAGAACTTATAAACCGTTCAGAACAGATACAACTTATAGTTACTGCAGGAAGTAAATCTTTGATTTTCTTACGTTTTTCTTCAATGGTTTCTTGCCTGAGCATTTCAACCAAAGGAGTATAACTATTCCGCTCCAACAGCCAATCCCACAAACTTATAGTTCCGCAAGTTATTTTATACCTTGCTCTTTTGAACATGGAAACTTTAATCAATCGTTTCATTGCTTTTAATATTAAATGTACTTTCTACTACTTTGTGTACTGGGTCTTTTTTAAGAAAGATGTGCACTTTTCCCCCTCCTTTATGCCTTTTTATTATAAATCCAAGACTTCTAAGACGCGTACCTAATTCTTTACCCCCTACTGATATTCCCCCCTGTGATATGCAAAATGATTTATATTCATTTTTAAATGTTTTGTATAACATGGGATTTTCATCTGTTTTAGATGGTTCATATCCTTTGTCTTCAATGAATTGTGCCACACTATCAGATTCATATCTCATTTCTTCCAAGAGTTCTTTTGCCTTTGGCGATTCTGTAAATTGCTGTTGTTTTAATAACCTGCCCAATCCCTCAAGCACCCAATTGAAAATACCGCTTAATTCTTTGGATATTATTTTCTTGGCGAGATGTTTATCTTGTTTTTCATCCGGAATAATCACTTCAAAGTTCAAGATTATAAATCTTCGCAAGTAGGCATGGGTAAATTCAATATTATTAGGAAATTTGTTAGTGTTAAACATAAACTTTCCATAATTCCGAATAATAAACGGATGTCCATAAGGAGAACGCGCATCAATAGGCTCATTGCTGATTAGCTTCTTGAACAAGTCAGGATTGATATTCTTTCCTCCGAGTTCCGAAGAATAATTAAGCAGATAATTACCTAACTGAGCTCTGAAATAGCCATTTTCATTGCACAAATTACTTATAGTATAGGAACAAGTATTATGTTCTCCCAGCAATGCTTGCACTATTTCAAATATGACGGATTTACCGTTGCTTCCTTCACCTTTCAGAATCAAGCACTTTTCCAATTTCAAGTTTTGAGTAAAAATATATCCCAAGTATTCTGCAAGAATCATTTGTGATTCTTTTTCAGGTAAAACCTCATTCAAGAAAGCCTTAAAATCATCACAAGTCGCTTCAGGATTATATTCAAAAGTCAATTGGTATTTAAAAAAATCTCGCTTGTCAAAGTCTCTCAACTCTTGTTTGTCCTTTGAAATGACAAATGTCCCATTCTTTAGATTAATTTTCACCTCATCTTTTTTCTCATTCAAATCCGGTACAAGAGTGCAAAGAGCGACAAACTGATTATACAATCTCTCAAGATTCCTACTCAGTCTAATATCATAATAATTGAAGTCTGCCTTATTTGCCGCTACGGCAAGAAATTCCTTCAAAAGTGGACGGGTTATGTTTTTCCAGTAACAGCCCGTATAAATATATGGCTGAATACTGTCTGGCTCAATGCCGAGCCCCAATTTAAACTCATCCGCATTCTTCAATAATTCTTCTATCAATATAATATATTTAACTTCATCATCCGGCTCTAATCCCTTTAATTCTCTTGTTTCATCATCCGTCAAACATCCCTTATTTTTTTTCTCACGTAGTTCTGCGAGCTTTTCAAGTTTTTTATCATCATCAAGATGATAAATAACCGGATAATCTATTTTAGAAGATACATCTATTATTTTCTTCAATGTTTCCTCTTGTTGTACTTGCTTCAAAATATCTCTTACATACCGTTTCAAGCCTTTTGCTGTTTTATATGGATGATTTATCATCGGGATATTATTATTACTATTCATATTATTTATCTCCTATCTTTTTTTGAGCCGATTTTATAATTAATTGTATTGATTGAGTTGAAAGATTTTGGCTCGTTTTGTCTTCCTCCTCAATTTGGTTGTTTAACCATTTATCCAATTCTTCAGCAAAGAAATACAGATTACGTCCTGACCTGTGACAAGGTATATTGTCTGTCGCTGATAATTTATAGAGTTTCGATGAACTTAATTTATACCCTTGTTTTTGGATATATCTTAAGGCTTGCTCCTTATTCAGCCACTTTGGTATTTCTTCCCTTTTTTCTACTCTGTTCATCAGAATGTTTTTTATTTCTGATATTTCCTGAATCAGATAATCTATCTGTTCCGGCAACGTATCATAACTTGTTTTTTGATGTTCCATACCTTTTGGTTTTTGTTTCTGGTGCAAATATATAAAGGTCCAAAAGCGGCATAAAAAGGCACGTTCAGGCACATTCAGGCACGTTTGTATCAGACTAATTATTAACTTGTTACATATATTGCCGAAAAGAAATTATTGATTTTGGCACGTTCAGGCATGAAATGTATTTGATTAGTTGGCTACGTTTTGTATTTTTGTCATAAACATCATGTAGTAATATGGCAAAGAAAAGAATACCGATAGACAAAGAGAGGTTTGAAACTTTAAAAAACGAGTTGGTAAGAGTTTCTAATATAGATTTGAGTTCAGACAATGCATACTCTGACCTATGCGATTATATAAAGAAACAGAGCAATACAAATTTTCCTCTCCCAAAATATGAAGACGGAAGCGTTATCCAGCAATCTGAAACTATCAGCGTTGATACATTACGTCGTTATTGGGGAGATAAGGATGCAGACAAGGAAAGAAAGCCGGATGTTGGAAAATTATCTTTCATGGCTCGCGCTTTAGGATATAAGGATTGGGAAACATTCTGCCACGAATACAAACAGACCAATACGGACTTTGACATAGAGAAAGGATTTAATGGAATGGACTATTTCAAGTTTTCTTCGTTATGCAAAAATGAAATAATCTGTATCGGCTGGTATCCTCAAAAATATTGCAGATTGAAGTTTTTAGGAGAATATTCTTTTGAGGTCGTTGAATCTTATAGAATGGAAAGTAAGATTGGACGCAAGTTTGAAACTTCCGGTTTCCGTCTTGCCCCAATATCAGACAAGACTATTTTACCACAAGTCCTGATAGAACCATTATATGAATATCAGGAAGACTTATGGAATGCCATAGAAAATTTTGATATAAAGAATTGCCCTCCCGAAATCCTTTTATAAGAATAGGTAAAAGTGAACAAAGTGAGTGAAGTGAACTATATTTCTATAATAGAGCATATTCTTATTCTATAGACCATATAAACGATATAAAACCTTATACTTTTTATAAAATATAGTTCACTTCACTCACTTTATTCACTATGTAAGAATTTTCTACTTTAAATTTATTCTTTCATATTTGAGATATGTTCTTGCTTCTTTATACCGAGTATTGGAGGCAAGAGAAAAGCTCGATACAGGAGACGAAAACAGCCTTATTTTGGGTATGGGTATATAGTAAGCTCGGATTGTATGGAGCTAAATAAGAAACGTAAATATTGCTTGATTTAGAGAAACATAGCACATATAGAACTCTCGTTTTTCCGATAGTTCAGATTTTAAGGCATAAAAAAATCCTCTTGCTGCATAGACACAACAAGAGGATATTATTTTGAGTTGATATTAGTTCAACGAAATAAGATTGATGATTTTGTTTCCGTTTTCTGCAACATTATCGATAACAACTTCATCTGATTCTGTGATAGTTCCTACAACATTGGTGCCGTCCGAATATCTGAAACCGGTGAATGTGATATTAGAACTTTCAGAATTTGCCGAAAGACTTTGTATTTCATAATCCAAAATTTGAAACTGAGATTCTTGATAATCTTTCATTGCTATTTTTGAGAAAGTTGTATTGCTACGGTTGTACCATGCTTTATTTGTGCGAATATCTCCAATATTAATCTGCTTATCAAGTTTTGTACATTTTTCTCCGTCAAACTCATAATATTCATTCAGCAACAGTGTTTTGCGCACATGATTAGGAACAGCAAATTCCCCATACCCAGTGAATTGTTCATCAGATATGGTGCATATTGTTTTTTCTTCTAAGTCATTATTTCCAATAGTCTTATGTTGAATAATCGCATTATTGCGAATGGAATATAAATTACCGTTAAAGATGAATGTATAAGTATCTGAAATCGGATAAATTCTGCCACCCGGACATTTCACACGGCAATTCTGTTGTTGTTCTTGACTACTCCAATACACAACAAAACCATTATCGGTTACAGTGAAATTATTACATATAACTTCATCAGGTAACATTTTCTGCATTGTGAAATCTGAAACATCCAGTTTATATATTTGGCTAAATTCTGGATAATTTGAATTAGAAGAAGAAGCAATATAAATATTTCCTTGATTATCCAATATTGTTTTCAATGAACCGTAATACAAATCAATATGTACATCTTTCGGCCATCTGTATAACTTTTCTGTTTGAACATCTACTATTGAGAGATACCTAATACTTTGATTGCTAACAGATATATAATCATCATCAGGGCCGGGTTTATAAAACAAATCAACAATATCTTGTTCAACAGGATTCACCAGAATAATCTTATCACTCAGTTTGACAACCTTACTAATACCAATATTATGGTCTTGCCCGTCCTCTCCCTTGATTGACAACTTTACTTCATTGCCTGATAAATCAAGTTTGTAATAAGAGTCGTCCCCTGTTGCTCTTGTTGCGGATGATTTCTGATAAATCATCTTGGCGTCACTCACATTCAAATTCGTAAGGTATTTATAACCTTCTTCATAATTGATATTGCCACTACCGGAACCGCCGTCATCACTACATGCAGTAAATAAAGCTACCGCACCTAACATTAATAAAAATTTCTTCATAATTACCAGAATGTCGTTTCTCCCTTAGCCCCAAATCAGAAGAGTTCATAAATGCAGAAAGCGTGAGGCCATTAACTTATTTTATACGACGGGCTCTGGTAAGACCTTGAACTAAAACAAGCAACAGTCCCCACGCCATATACGGATATGACGCGAGAGATACCAACTTATTCCCGTTCTACAGATAGTTTACCAGACTTCGTCGTAGAGAATCAGTTAAACACTTTCGTGTACCTTAAATTTCTAATATGTCTGCCATGTTGCCATGACGATGCAAAATTAGAAAAAATAAGGCACATCACAAAGTTACATCCCATAAAGAGACTGTTGCAGGTTGCAAAATTAGATATTCTTATTCATTCAGCATTTCATCAATGGCGAATTCGTGAAGTTCATGCTCCAGCTCCATTTCTTTAAGCCGTTCTTCTTTCTTCTGAAAATAATCATCGCCCAAACCTTTTTCTTCGAGTGTCTTGTCGAATTTATCAAGTATTTCATCTGAAACACATTCTTCATCGTCATTATCGATTGACTCGTCCAATGCGGAAAGCATATCTTCTATTGTGTATTCCTGTCCTTGTGAAGAAGTATCTTCCGTTAATGAAAACTCTGTATCATCCTCACAATCAATATCCGGCCCTAACATATCTATAAGCTCATCGATTGTATAATCTTTGTCTTTAAAAGAATCTTTCGTATTTTCTTCTTTGACAATCGGCTCTTGAACACCGGTTTCCTGTATGCTTTCTTTTTGAGCAGACATTTTAGTCTTTGGTGCTTTCTTTGAAGATTTCTTTTTAGTCTCTACAACTTCGGCAGTCACCGGTTGTTCTTCTTCTACTTTTTTCTTTCGTGCCATAACTTTATTTATTTTTGAATTTAGTAATACTCCGAATACATGAATCATCGGACATTACATATATCCTCTTTTTTGTCGGAATATAAAAGAAAAAGGTATTTTAACTATATTCTTAACCAGAATTAAGCTCTCGCACCGGTAATTTTGCATAAAGAAAGCCCGGTTTCCTTTATGAATAGAATTACCGGACAGGAAAGTAAGAAAGGCCCCATATAGGCTATATAGGCTACAAAAACGAGGTCAAAAGGTTAGTGTTCTTAGCACGCTCCTCTTTCTCGAAACTCGCCAAATATGCTTCCGTAGTCCTCAGGTCGGTATGTCCTAAGGATTCACTTATATAAGAGATATTGGCTCCGCTTCGTTTCAATACGGTAGCGTATGAATGTCTTGCGGTGTATGTGGTGATATTGCCGATACCCAATTCTTCACCTATCAACTTCATACGCTTGTTGATTCGCTTGACAACATCGCGTACAATCGCTTTACGCTCTATAGCCGTTTCATACCCTTTCATATAAGGAAATATGTAATTATCGGGTAACGGTTTGTTTCCCCACTTGTCAATTATTGTCTGTAATTGTGGAGAAACAACTGCACGTATCTCTTTCCTATTCTTTGTTGTGCGCTCTGTTTTTTGTCTCACAAAACATATTTCACCGTCCACAATATCCGAGAACTTCAATTTCAGCATGTCTGTCGGATTGATGCCGTTGCACAAGTAAATGAATATCCAGAGGTCTTTATATCTGTTAGTGGTTTCATTTTCACTCTTATAATCGAAAATGGCCTTCAACTGTTTCTTTGTCAATCCTTTCTTTCTTCCAATACCGGTCTTTATCTCGAACAGACCTTTTCCGAATGGGTATTGCGATTCTTTGATAACTCCGGCTCTCTTGGCTTCATTCACCAAAGTACGGATATTTCTCATGTGCATACCGATTGTAGAAATACTTCTCGTTTTCGACCAAAGTCTTTCACATTTTTGCAACCATTCAACCGTAACTGTACTAAATGGAATATCTTTGCCGCCGACTTCCTCAACCATTACCAATGTAGTTTGATAGAACTGCATTGTCCCGATTCTTTCTTCGTTTTTCAGTTCCTCAATCTTAGCTCGTATGGCACTGTTCAGAGTATCACCGGTAGCTTTTCCCAAACGTAAATTGAGCGTATTGAAAGAGAATGTTCCTTTCTCTGCCAGAGCTTCAACATTCATACGGACTAAAGAAAAACTACTTTCAATGGCTTGTCTGATTTTCCTGCTTTCAGAAGATTTGCTATCCGGCAGCTTGTTCCATTCTTCTTTCGTCATGCAGATACCAATAGAATAATACTTGGGCTTTCTTTGATAATAAACCTTGATTTTAACAGGATATTTGCCTTCTTTGTTGGCAGTACGTGCATCAAGTACCGTAGAGACTACGATACCGTCTTTTGAAAAATTATACATGGTTTTAGTGATTACCCGCAAGCGGAATTACTTACGATAGTCTATATATCCTCATTTGAATGGAAATATAAACGTTTTAGAGACTTTTGAATATTGGTTTTGAGTAGTTTAGATGTTAGTTTCAAACGGATTAAAATGATAAAAGCAAAATCATAGCATATATATTAACCAGTAAATAAGCATTATACACTTCACTCATTTCAAAAACATTATTGAGAAGTATCACTAAAAGTAGACAAAATGCAGCTATCAATAAATAGACAATAAAAGTTAAACATTCAAAGCCATTGAACCTAATTCCTCAATTTTAAAGAGTTCGCATTGATTTTCAAATTATGTTTGAAGATTCCGAGCATAGAATAAACATAGAAAATAGAATAAATGCAACATATTAATTGAATTAAATAGTTTGCCAATCATTAATATACTAATAATTTTGAAAAGTTGTTTTTCACCAAACAATATATCCTTTTTTATTGTTTATTTGAAAAACGATATTATACAATTATCAAATTTGATAATTTATTCCATGATATATATTATCATAAAGAATAAAATCCTTATCTTTGCAGAAAGATAACGAATTGCATGAATATCTATACAGAAGATGAAGCACTAATTGAGTTATTGGAAGAGGGTTGCACCAATGACAAAAGATACAAGAGACTTCCTAAGGATGTAATCAAAGGTTATATAAAAGCATATAATCATTTAAAAGCAGCCACAAGAATAGAAGATTTATTCAGAATCGGAAGTCTGCATTATGAACGATTGAAAGGTGACTTAAAAGACTTTGAATCGGTTAGATGTACCGGACGTTGGAGATTAATATTTCAAAGTTCCACAATAGACGGTTCATTGATAATTACTGAAATAGAATTAATAGAAATATCCAACCATTATGGCGACTAAAATCAAATTAAACGATTGCGTACCTTGTATAGCCATTCATCCGGGTGAAATCATTAAGGATGAATTAGATGCAAGAGAAATGAAGCAAAAAGAATTGGCTTCACTTATGAGCATGCCTACTTCCGTACTCAATGATATTATAAAGGGACGTCGTGCTGTAACTCCTGAAGTTGCTGTTTTGCTACAGGAAATTTTAGGAATAGATGCTTCATATTGGTTATCATTACAAAATCAATATGATATAGACCAAGCAAATATAAATAAGAAAATAGTAGAACGAAAAAAGAATATTGAGATATGGAAAGTAATTTCTCAATATTGTTCTGTCAAATATTTCGAGAAATTAAATGTTATTGGAACGAAAATATCAGAAAACATAAAAATAATATATTCAATTTTCGGCGTAACTTCAGTTGAAGAACTAATAGCTTCGTTTTCTTCAGAAAAGGAACTTTCTTATTTTAAAAAATCTGAATGTTTAAAGAGCGACCCCATTAACATTTTCTCATGGAAACATTTTGCTTTCTATCAAAGTTCACAAATGCCGGATGTTGCCGATTTTGATGAAAACAGTTTAGAAAGACTTGTGCAGGAATTGAATCAAATGTTTGTTGTAAACATAAACACTATTGATAAGACAAAAGAAATTCTGTCACGATATGGAATTAAATTTATTATAGTGTCTAAATTCGACAAAACACCGATTGATGGATTTTCTTTTTGGCAAGGAAAAAATCCGACCATTGTATTAACATTACGATTAAACAAAATCGATAATTATGCTTTCGCTTTATTGCATGAGATATACCATGTTTATATGCATCTTATTAACAATAGAGAACAGAAATACATTGCCATAGAAGGAGCTGAAATAAATAAATGCGAGGAAGAAGCAAACAAATTCGCCAAGTGCTCTTTAATTGGTAAAGACTTATGGAATACATTCCTCAAACAACATTCCATGATTTCTCCACATGCAATGCAAATGAAAATAAAACAATTTGCTCATCAACATAATATCAATGAGGCTATTGTTTTAGGATTTTATCAGCATGATATTAATTTGTATTCTATTAAAAGCTCAATATCAAGAGAGATAAAATAGAATATTCAAATACATTTAGTATATTTGCAATTAATATGACCTCCCACGCTTCCCATTTGAATAGCGCACCCGGGGAGGTCTTCGAGTTTTATATAAGATGACAAGCTTCCTATTATTGATATAACCCAATATTACCGTACAAATCTAATTGCACACAAATTGCACACAAATTGCACACATCACAGGAAAATAGAAGAAAACAAGAGATATTATTTGAAAAGGAAATATTATCTTTGGGCTTGGAAATCAAGAGGTATGGACATGAAAAGAAATAAAATATAAACAATTGAAAATCAAGTATTTGCGACTCATAATCTGGAGGTCCCTGGTTCAAGCCCAGGCTGGTCCACAAAGAAGAGGCTCATTCTTAATAGAATAGAGCCTTTTTTGTTTGCAACCCCTCCAGATATAACTCTGTTGCTCTTGGTTAATTTACTCCTATTTTAAGCAGATGTTGACTAATTGTTGACTAATTAAAATAGAGTTAATATGCTGACTATTAAAGCATAAATTAAAAGGAGTGAGTTAAAAGTTGACGGAACATATAACGTCAAGATTAGATTTTAATTGATAATGAAAACATTTAGATTATTAGCAACCTCATTATTGGTTGCATTAGGCATGGGAGTTAGTTCCTGTGGGGATGAGATTACTAACGAAGTGGTTCAACAAGAGCCTGACAACACTTTAGAGTTATTACTTGGAACTTGGCAAGGAGCAGGTGAAGCAGAGGGTGAAACACTTACCTTTAACAAGGATAAGACCTATGCAGAGATAAGTGAGAATGAAACTCTAAGCGGTAGATTTGAGTACTTCCCTAACAGATATATGTTCGTTATTTACTATACAACTGATTGGGGAGAAGAGAATACTATTTACACTGTCGTTAAGATTACTGAAGACGAACTATATCTTAACAACAATGGACATAGTGATATAGTAATTTACAATCGTAAACCATAATTAATTTAACAATAATGAGAACTTTAAGATTAATTGGAACGACCTTATTAATGGTCATGTTGACTGTAAACTTTACAGCGTGCGGTGATGATGAAGATGGACAGACTATCATTGAACAAGCCAACCTGATAGGTAAATGGCAGTCCACTTGGGAGAAGATTCACAAAGTGGAGAATGGTAAAGAAGTAACAACTTCTGATGAAGCCTATACCAATGGTTTATGGGAGTTCAAGGCTGACTGCAGTCCAACTTAGAAACGGCTTCAAAAACTTGCAGCGTGTGTGGAGCTAAACCTTTCATGCAAACATTTTATTAAGGTGGCGAGTAGCCATAGATTTTATATAAGCATCTGGTTTCTTTGCCTTAAAATAATACCATGCAAAAAAACGATTCAACGTGTAGAGATATTCCGCTTGGGGAACAAGATAATCCAGCCACACCCGCTTGATTTTATTGAAAGGATAAATTAGAAACAGTTGGTTTATTTCTTCCAAGTCAAGATGCAACAAGGTTTTCTCAATCAGCATATCATCTGGAATATCCTTGATTGAGTTTTCATTGTACGACCAAAAGCAGTGTTCTTGCTTCAGTTTCGCCAATAGTTCTTGTTTCACCACATCTCTTGACATAACTCCCTGTTTTAGAATAACACAAAATTAGTGATTATTCTTGTCCAAAGCAAATCACAATGGAGAATGTTTCATTGCGAATAAGATTTTTAGTGAATTTGCATAGTAAGTTCAGTGTTGACCTATTGTTGACCTCAGAACTTATACTGAGATAATTAACGTGTTGATAACGAGGCAGCTCAATTGGTTAGAGCAACAGACTCATATCTGGAGGTCCCTGGCTCAATCCCAGGCTGAGCCACAAACTAAAAGACTAATTTCTAACAAGATAGAGTTTTTTGTTTGCATACCCTCTAGATATAAATCTGTTACTCTTGGTTGATTTACTCCAATTAAGGCATTTGTTTCACTATTGTTTCACCAGTTAAACAATATGCAATTTAAAGGGATTTCATGTATTCCAATGATACTATAAACTATCTCGAATTACTTTGTATCGTTCGATTAACTCATCAGTTATTTTATGATTTATAGCATCAAGCGCAATAATAGGCTCTCGAACCATATTAGTCTCATATATTCCGAGTGAATACATCATTTCTTTGAAAAAATGAATTGATATATCAAGATGCTGATTTGAATAAGACAATATTGGTAGTATTCTCTCAAAAAGCTCACGAGCTGCAGTTTTATGACCTTCTTGAAACAAAGTATAGATTCTTACATATATTTCATGCATAGCCGTCGGCATAAAACAGTCAACACCACGTTCCAAACCCTCTATCATCTGCCCTACAGCCCAACCACCAGCCAATAACAATTTTCCTTTTGTCAGCATCTTTACATCTGTGTATTTCTTTCCTGCAGGAACAACTTCAACTTTCAACATCTTAAAGCTTTCTATCTCTCTATATAGTTGTCCAATGAAATCTAGAGGCAACCCGTACCCACCGGCATCCCAATCTTGAATTACAATCATTTCAGGCGACAATTGATCCAGTTGCTTTACCTCATCTAAATATTCATCCGCAGAAACAAAAGGAATATTGACTAACAAAGCCCGGCATCCCATCGCCTGGAATTTGACAAAATTTTCGTATCGTTCTTTGCGCGTATATGCAGAAGTCCCTGCAATAACAGCAACATCTGTCCCTGCCTCCTCAAGGGCTATTTTGACAAGCAACTCTTTTTCCGACTCCGACAATTTTAGCACCTCACTCGCCATAGCCGGAATCAAGAAACCTTTTACTCCAGAATTGATAGCGTACCTCAAGTGTTTACGCAAGCCATCTTTATCAATTCCTCCGCTATGATCAAACGGAGTATTAATCACAGTTACTATTCCTTTCAGATCCATGTTTAATTCTGATTTTTATTATTAATAGAGTTGATTTTTATTGTGGGAATTTTATCTGTCCTAAAATTGCATAACCTCATAAAAGTCAAAAAATTGGCATCATGTTGACGTTTTGGAAGTCCTCGTTCTTCATCAAAAGCAGTACGAAGGACAGCAACAATATCCTTCCCGTCAAACTGCCAGTCTGCATATTGAAACCCATGAAAGAATGGATTGTCGCTTATAATTAACGTATCTTTAATTTCCCAATGCCGCAAATCACTTGAACAGATTAAAGCAAGATTATTACGGATAAGTCCACAAGGTACCCCCTTTTTATAAATGCCTGAATGCTTTTTCTTTTTATCCTGCTCAAAAACAGGATTTGTCATAGCCCAATACTTACCCGAAATTGTATCATACCGGATTGTGAATTTTTTTCCACCACCTGGAAAGTTAATAATATCTTCCTTCGGATTAAAAACTAACGTATTAGAATCCTCTACAGTAAGTATAGCCGCCATATTACCATTTGTCCAATTATCTACCCGAATTACATCGACCAATTTACCATTAGGTGCAATAACAACATTTCCTTCTACCCACTGCTTCACAACAAGTTTTTTATCAAACCACTCGGAATTAAACGCAATCCCGTTTGTAGAGACCCAACTTTCAGCCTTCATAAGATTAGAATT
>ENA-OPWO01000474-OPWO01000474.1-human-gut-metagenome-genome-assembly--contig:-NODE-474-length-13793-cov-1.947809_pt1 | contig 13793 bp, 9 predicted proteins | sample MGYA00241510_ERZ502012 | MGnify/ENA primary metagenome ERZ502012 (study PRJEB25962, sample SAMEA2041923) | human gut metagenome | biome: human gut; feature: human-associated habitat; material: faeces...
TTTCTTATGCCCAGGGAAAAATTTTTGCGTGGGCACGCAGAAATTCTTCCTCGGGCAGACGGTTATTTTTCCACAGGGACAAACTTAAATTATATTTCACCAAACAGACTTAATATTCTCCCTTCAGTACAGACCGAAGGTCTATTACTATCTGTCAGAAATCCACTCCAGCAGAGAAAGCAACCGGTATCAGATATGTACAAATCCGGCAGGAGCATTCAACCGCTGCCCTTTTGTTCTGACATACTTCAGAAACTCCACCACAACTGGGTTCTTCGGTTTTCCTGCCGTTACAAGATAAAGATTGCGGGCTGGCGGTGCAGGATATTTTCCCTTTGCAATAGCCTCCATCAGTTCATCCAAGGTTCCATAAAATTTTTCTTCCTCATCCAATTTTCCATTACCATTCACATCAATAGGAACGATGGCAATCCCTTTCGTGGGTTTATGCGCCTTATCATGATAGGCATAACCGATATTATTAATAAGAAGTAACAACCCAGAGAATTACACCTTATTATATATATAGGTGTATGAATCATAAAATATAGGAGATAAAGATATGGCTATTCAATTTGCTCACAACACCCAAGCACAGTTAGACACCAGAAATCTGAATATCTATACCAACGGTGCCCAGATTCTGAAAGATGTAAACGTAAGTATCCCCCAAAACAAGATTACCTGCATCATCGGTCCTTCTGGTTGCGGCAAATCAACTTTACTCCGCACTTTCAATCGCCTGAACGACCGCGTGGAAGGTCTGAAAATGAATGGTGAGGTAAACTTAGGTGAAAATAATATCCTCGAAGAAGGAAGCGCAGAAGAAGTATTCAAGAATCCAAAGCACGAACTGACCAAAGAGTATCTGAACGGAGCGTTCAGCTAAAATAATCTGGGGCAAGACGTGCTATCATAGACTTACCAGAAAGAAAGCTTTCCATAATAGTATCCCTAAATATACATACAATTGCTAAAAAAAAAATATAAAAATACATTTCTTGCAGCAATTTGTTACTTTTCTCCAATTTTCTTTGGCAGTTTGACAGAAACTTTGTATTTTTGCGGTCAAGTTTTGTTTCAGCCCCGGTCGTTTCGGGGGGAGCACTACATTACCAACAAAAATCAATAACAAATGAAAGTATTAAAATTCGGCGGAACATCTGTTGGTTCCGTAAAAAGCATCCTCAGCTTAAAACGTATCGTAGAAAATGAGGCTAAGAAACAGAGTGTAGTGGTTGTCGTGAGCGCACTTGGTGGAATCACCGACAAACTTCTGCAAACGTCTCAGCTTGCCCTCAAAGGTGATGAACAATGGAAAGTCGAATTCGACGCCATGGTTGATCGCCACCACAAGATGATAGACACCATCATCACCGACACCTCAGACAGAGAAAACTTATTCAAATCGGTCGATGCCCTCTTCGAGCAGTTGAAGAGCATCTATTTCGGTGTGTATCTCATCCACGATTTAAGCGAAAAGACACAGGATGCCATCGTGAGCTATGGAGAAAGGCTCAGTTCGAAGATCGTTGCCACATTGATTCGTGGCGCCAAGTGGTTTGACTCACGTAACTTCATCAAGACAGAGCGTATCAATAGAAAGCATACCCTCGATAGTGAGTTGACTAACAAATTGGTAAAGGATACCTTCGCAGAGCTGCCTCGCATCTCTCTCGTACCGGGTTTTATCAGCCGCGACAAGAATACCGAGCGTACTACCAACCTCGGACGTGGCGGTAGCGACTACACCGCAGCTATTATCGCAGCAGCACTCAATGCAGAAGTGCTTGAAATCTGGACCGATGTGGATGGCTTTATGACTGCAGACCCACGTGTCATCAAATCAGCTTACACAATCAACGAACTGAGTTACATCGAGGCGATGGAGCTTTGCAACTTTGGTGCAAAGGTCATCTACCCTCCTACCATCTACCCAGTTTGTGTCAAGAATATTCCTATCAAGGTAAAGAACACCTTCAACCCAGAGGCTCCTGGCACTATCATCAAGAACAAGATTGATGGCGACTCCAAACCTATCAAGGGTATTTCTTCTATCAATGGTACAGCACTTATTACCGTAACCGGTCTTTCCATGGTCGGTGTCATCGGCGTCAACCGCCGTATCTTTACCGCTCTTGCCAATGAAGGCATCTCTGTATTCATGGTTTCCCAGGCATCTTCAGAGAACTCTACCTCTATCGGTGTAAGAGAGCAGGACGTAGAAGAAGCTGTAAGAGTATTGAATGAGGAATTCAAGAATGAGATTGCCGACGGCGCCATGTTCCCTATGCACGCAGAATGTGGTCTGGCTACCATCGCCATCGTAGGTGAAAACATGAAGCACGCTGCAGGTATCGCTGGTAAACTGTTCGGTACACTCGGACGAAGTGGTATCTCAGTCATCGCCTGTGCACAGGGTGCTTCAGAGACCAACATTTCTTTCGTAGTAAAGAGCGATTTCCTCCGCAAGTCATTGAACGTATTACACGACAGTTTCTTCCTTTCAGAATACAAGGTGCTCAATCTCTTTATCTGCGGTGTGGGCACCGTGGGTGGCAAACTGATTGAGCAGATCAAGAACCAGTACGAAGAACTCAAGGAGCGCAACAAACTCAAGCTCAACGTGGTGGGTATTGCATCTTCCCACAATGCCATCTTCGACCGTGACGGTCTCGACCTCGACAATTATCGTGAGGCTCTGAAGGCTTCAGAACCAAGTACCAACGAGGCCCTGAAGGAAAAGATTCTGAATATGAATATCTTCAACAGCGTATTCGTGGACTGTACTGCAAGCAAGGATGTGGCAAGTCTCTACCAGAGTCTTCTGGAGCACAACGTGAGCATCATCGCAGCCAACAAAATAGCTGCTTCCAGCGAATATGAGAACTATGAGCGATTGAAGAAGACAGCCATCCAGCGTGGTGTCGTATTCCGATTTGAAACCAACGTAGGTGCTGGTCTTCCTATCATCGGAACTATCAACGACCTCCGAAACTCTGGTGATAAAATCCTTAAGATAGAGGCAGTTCTGTCTGGTACGCTCAACTTTATCTTTAACGCTATCTCTGGTGTCGTACCATTCTCTGAGACCGTTCGCCTCGCCAAAGAGAAGGGCTATAGCGAGCCTGATCCACGCATCGACCTGAGCGGTATGGACGTTGTACGCAAGTTGGTTATCCTCTCTCGTGAAGCAGGCTACCGTGTAGAACAAGATGACGTTGAAAAGAACCTCTTCGTACCTGACGAATACTTTCAGGGCAGTCTGGATGATTTCTGGAAGAAGTTGCCTGAGTTGGATGCAGAATTCGAGGCAAAGCGCAAGACCCTCGACATCGAGCACAAGCGCTGGCGCTTCGTGGCAACCCTCGACGGTGGCAAGACCAGCGTAGGCTTGCAGGCAGTAGGTCCAGAGCATCCGTTCTACAACCTCGAAGGCAGCAACAACATCGTGTTGCTCACCACCGAGCGCTACAAGGAATACCCTATGATGATTCAGGGTTATGGAGCTGGCGCAAGCGTAACTGCAGCCGGTGTATTCGCCAACATCATGAGTATCGCCAACATTTAATCGTATCATACCATTAAAAGGATAACAATTATGAAGCATATTATCATACTTGGCGACGGCATGGCTGACCACCCAGTGGAGAGACTGGGTGGCAAGACCTTGCTACAATACGCCAACAAACCATATATGGACATGCTTGCCAAGATGGGAAAGACAGGCAGACTCGTTACAGTACCAGACGGATTTCATCCAGGTTCAGAGGTAGCCAACAGTTCTATCATGGGCTATGACCAGAATGAAGTCTATGAGGGACGCGGTCCTCTGGAAGCAGCCAGCATCGGCTATGAGATGAGTCCGAATGATTTCGCCCTTCGCTGCAATATTATCAATGTGAACGATGGCATTATCATCACCCACAACGGAGGCAATCTGGAAACCGAGGATGCTGATGTACTCATCAAGTATCTGAACGAGAAACTCGCCAGTCAGTATCCTGGCATCGTGAAGTTTATCACAGGTATCCAATACCGCCACCTCCTGATTATCAAGGGAGGTAATAAGTATGTGGATTGTGCTCCTCCTCACGATCATCCGAACGAGGAATGGAAACCACTTCTGGTAAAACCGATGGAGAACGTAGATGCAGCATTGCTCGCTGCGCATGACAAGGATGCCAACGGCAAGGCTATCGATCCGTTAGCCGATGAATACCGCATGAGCGCACAGCAGACTGCCGATCTCCTGAATGAACTGATTCTGAAGAGTCAGGAAATCCTGGAGAACCACCCTTTCAATGTGGCACGCAAGGAACGCGGAGAGCGCATGGCTAACATCATCTGGCCTTGGGGCGGCGGTTATCGTCCTCACATGCTCACGCTCTCACAGATGTATCCTCAGATCAAGCGAGGTTCTGTCATCTCTGCAGTCGATCTGATTCGCGGTATCGGTCATTATGCCGGTCTCCGTAACATCATCGTGGAAGGAGCGACAGGTCTTGCTGACACCAATTATGAAGGTAAGGCGCAGGCTGCTATTGATGCTCTGAAGGAAGGCGACGATTTCGTATATGTACATGTAGAAGCAAGCGATGAGGCCGGTCATGATGGCAATCTGGAGTTGAAGATCAAGACTATTGAAAACCTTGACAGGAGACTCATCAAGCCTATCTACGATGAGGTTTCCAAGTGGGATGAACCAGTATGCATCGCCATCCTGCCTGACCACCCTACTCCAGTAGAAATTCGCACCCATGTAAAGGAGCCAGTACCATTCATCATCTACTACCCAGGCATAGCGCCTGACGAGGTAGAGAAATACGACGAGGTAAGTTGCGTACGTGGCAGCTATGGTCTGCTACAGCTGCAAGACTTCATGAATGCATTCATGGCCATCAAATAATGTTTATCAATTAAACAGACATCATTAACATAAAAAAAATTGGAAAAATGAAATATTATTCAACAAATAAGAAAGCACCGATTGCCGATCTTCACAAGGCAGTAGTAAAAGGTTTGGCAGAAGACCGCGGTCTCTACATGCCTGAAATCATCAAGAAGTTACCAAAGGAATTCTTCGACAATATCGAAAAGTTCTCTTTCCAGGAGATAGCTTATCAGGTGGCAGACGCTTTCTTTGGCGAGGATGTGGATGCAGACTCTTTGAAGAAAATCGTCTATGACACCTTGGCATTCGATTGCCCTGTCGTAGAGGTAGAACCAAACATCTACTCTCTGGAATTGTTCCATGGTCCTACTCTCGCTTTCAAGGATGTAGGTGCCCGTTTCATGGCCCGTCTGTTGCAATACTTCGTACGCCAGGAAGGCAAAGAAGAAGTGAATGTGCTCGTTGCCACATCTGGTGATACTGGTTCAGCCGTAGCCAATGGATTCCTCGGCGTAGAGGGCATTCATGTCTATGTACTCTATCCAAAGGGTAAGGTGAGCAAGATTCAGGAAAGCCAGTTTACTACCCTCGGTCAGAACATCACAGCCCTTGAGGTGGATGGTGTTTTCGATGACTGTCAGGCACTCGTAAAATCAGCTTTCATGGATGAGGAACTGAATAAGCACATGAAATTGACTTCAGCCAACTCTATCAATGTAGCTCGCTTCCTGCCTCAGGCATTCTACTATTTCAATGCCTATGCACGCATGAAGGAGAAAGGATTGGCAGACAAATTGGTAATCTGTGTACCAAGCGGAAACTTCGGTAATATCACAGCCGGTCTGTTCGGTCACGAGATGGGCTTGCCTATCCACCGCTTCATCGCAGCCAACAATGCCAACGATATTTTCTACAACTACCTGCAGACTGGTGAGTACAAACCTCAGCCAAGCAAGGCAACCATTGCCAACGCAATGGACGTAGGCGACCCAAGCAATTTCGCCCGCATCTATGATCTCTACAAGGGCAATCATGATGCCATCACAGCCTATATCAGCGGTGCCACCTACAAGGACGATCAGATAGCAGAGACCATGAAGCAATGCTACAATGACACCAAGTATGTACTTGACCCTCATGGCGCTTGCGGTTATCGTGCCCTGAAAGAGCAGTTGAAACCAGGCGAAGTAGGTGTATTCCTGGAGACCGCTCACCCAGCCAAGTTCAAGGAGAAGGTAGATAGCATCCTCGGCTCTGACATCGAGATTCCTGCACGCCTTGCCGAGTTTATGAAGGGCAAGAAGCAGAGCATCGAAATGACCAATGACTTCGCTTCATTCAAGAACTATCTGATGAACGAATAAAACATGTGAACGAATAAAAAGACACATGTGGAACGAATAAAAAGACAAAAGTTTCTCTCTTTGCAACCCATCATCTAAATGGAATGGCAAGCAATCAGAAAACATCATAAGAGCCTTTCTGTTTTTCGGCAAAAAGGCTTTTTTGTGCTTTGTGGACGCCAATTTGTAAACTCCATATTACAGATTTACAACAATTACCACAAAAATTCTATAATTCATAGCCAATAATTTGGCAGTATCAAATAAAATTATTATTTTTGCCTACAGTTTCAGCAGGACAATCATGATTAGCAGCGGCAAGCTCTCCTAAAGCCCATCCTATGCGAAGTTGTGCAGTATCCATGCAAAGTAGTAAATAAGTTAATAACAACTAAAATAAAATTTAGGTAAAATGAAAATTGTAGATTTTAACTTTGCCGGTCACAAGGCAATCGTACGCGTTGATTTCAACGTGCCATTGGATGAGAATGGTAATGTAACTGACGACACTCGTATCCGCGGTGCCCTCCCTACTTTGAAGAAGGTACTCGCAGACGGTGGTGCTCTTATCATGATGAGCCACATGGGTAAGCCAAAGGGCAAAGTTAAACCAGAACTTTCTCTTTCTCAGATTGTAAAGAACGTTTCTGACGCTCTCGGTGTAGAGGTTAAGTTTGCTAAGGACTGCGGTAACGCTGATGCTGAGGCTGCTGCCTTGAAGCCAGGTGAGGCTCTCTTGCTCGAGAACCTTCGTTTCTACCCAGAAGAGGAAGGTAAGCCAGTTGGCGTAGAGAAGGGTACTCCTGAGTTCGACGCTGCTAAGGCTGAGATGAAGGAACGCCAGAAGAAGTTCGCTGCTAAGTTGGCTTCTTACGCTGATGTATATGTAATGGACGCATTCGGTACAGCTCACCGCAAGCACGCTTCTACTGCAGTTATCGCTGACAGCTTCGATAAGGACCACAAGATGCTCGGCTTCTTGATGGAGAAGGAAGTAAAGGCTGTTGACGCAGTACTCAGCAACATCAAGCGCCCATTCACAGCTATCATGGGTGGTTCTAAGGTTTCTACTAAGATTGGTATCATCGAGAACTTGTTGACCAAGGTTGACAACCTCATTCTCTGCGGTGGTATGACTTATACATTCTCTAAGGCTCTCGGTGGCAAGATCGGTATGTCTATCTGCGAGGATGACAAGCTCGACGTTGCTCTCGATGTAATCAAGAAGGCTAAGGAGAACGGCGTAAACCTCGTACTCGGTACAGACTCTATCTGCGGTGACGATTTCAAGAACGACTGCAATACACAGGTTTGCCCATCTAACAACATCCCTGACGGTTGGGAGGGTATGGACGCAGGTCCTGAGACTCGCAAGGCTTTCGCTGCAGCTATCAAGGGTGCTAAGACTATCCTCTGGAACGGTCCTGCTGGTGTATTCGAGTTCGACAACTTCGCTGGTGGTTCTAAGGCAATTGCTGATGCAATCGCTGAGGCTACTAAGGAGGGTGCATTCTCTCTCATCGGTGGTGGTGACTCTGTAGCTTGTATCAACAAGTTCGGCTTGGCTGATCAGGTTTCTTACATCTCTACAGGTGGTGGTGCTCTTCTCGAGGCTATCGAGGGTAAGGTATTGCCAGGTGTAGCTGCTATCGAGAAGTAATAGCTAAACACATTTAATTATCTAAAAGTAATCGTCAGGACTTTCCCGGATTTCAGGAAATATTCCTATAGAAAGCTTGAAGATAAAGGAAAATATAAGTTCGAGGGCATCCTCTTTGGTGGTGTCCTCGAATTTTCAGTTTTAGCAAATACCCCTAAGAATCTACAACTTAACAATAATAATGGATTGGATCATTAATCTATTTACCAATACGGAATCCGTGGCTCACATCGCCCTACTCTATGCGATTGTCATTGCCATCGGCGTGTATCTCGGTAAAATCAAAATCGGAGGTATCTCTTTAGGTGTAACCTTCGTTCTCTTTGCTGGCATTCTCGCAGGTCATGTGGGATTCACAGCACCAAAGGATATCCTGACTTTCATACAAGACTTCGGATTGATTCTCTTTGTCTTCATGATTGGTCTTCAGGTAGGTCCTGGTTTCTTCGAGAGTTTCAAGAAAGGTGGTGTCACCCTCAACTTGCTCTCTACAGGAGCCATTTTCCTCAACGTATGCGTGATGTTTGCATGCTACTACTTGTTCTTTGACACAAGCAACCCTAACAACCTTCCGATGATGGTAGGTACGCTCTATGGTGCTGTAACCAATACTCCAGGTCTTGGTGCTGCCAATGAAGCGTTGCTCAGCGTATTCCCTAATGGTGCACCAAGTATTGCCAATGGTTATGCTTGCGCCTACCCTCTTGGTGTGGTTGGCATCATTGGTGCTACCATTCTGATCAAGTATATCTGCAAGGTAAACCCTCAAGAGGAGGAAGAACAGTTGAACATGGAAGATGCAGCCAATCCACATGCCAAGGCACACAACATGCACTTGCGTGTGGAGAATGCTTATATCGCAGGTCGCACATTACGTGAAGTATCAGAGTTTTTGAACCGCGACATTGTATGCTCACGTCTCTTGCACAAGGGCGAGGTGAGCATCCCAAATAGTAAGACAACCTTTGAGGTAGGCGACGAACTCCTCGTAGTTTGTGCTGAGGCTGATGCAGAAGCGATCAAGGCATTCATCGGTCCAGAGGTTGATGCAGAATGGAACCGCGAGAAGGATGAGGTTCAGCACTTTGTTTCCCGCCGCATTATCGTTACCCGTCCAGAAATGAACGGTAAGACCCTCGGTAAGATGCACTTCTCCAGCGTATATGGCGTGAACGTAACCCGTATCTCCCGTCAGGGAATGGACATTTTTGCAGGCCGCAACCACCACTTCCACGTAGGTGACAAGATTTTGGTAGTAGGTCCTGAAGAGAATGTAAACCGTGTGGCAGAAATGATGGGTAACTCCGTAAAGCGTCTGGATGCACCTAACATCGCAACCATCTTCGTAGGTATCATGGTAGGTATCATCTTCGGTAGCCTCCCATTTGCAGTACCAGGAATGCCAGTTCCTCTGAAATTAGGTATCGCGGGTGGTCCGCTGATCATCGCTATTTTGATCGGCCGATTCGGTTATCACTTCAAATTGGTGACTTATACGACCACATCTGCCAACATGATGCTACGAGAAATCGGACTGGTTTTGTTCCTGGCAAGTGTGGGAATCAAGGCTGGAGCAGGATTCTGGGATACAGTAGTACAGGGAGACGGACTGAAATACGTAGGTTGCGGTTTCCTCATTACAGAACTTCTGGCAGGGAGGAATCCCGGTTACTTTGGAGGTCCGGAACAATAAAGAACTTCGTGCACTTGGAAATGAGGGATATACGATTCAGACCTCCAAAGGTGGCAGTCAAATAACGATAGCTTCTTCCGGTGAACAAGGAGTACTTTATGGAACGTATCATTTACTCCGTCTGCAAGCTACCGGACAACTACCGGAATCAGCTTTGCAATCCCTCAATATCTCCGAACGACCTGATTATCGAATTCGTATCCTGAATCATTGGGATAACTTGGATGGTACAATCGAACGCGGATATGCCGGACATTCACTTTGGAAATGGGACGAACTTCCGTCTGTTGTCTCCCCCCGTTATGAAGCCTACGCTCGTGCCAATGCTTCTATCGGCATTAATGCCACTGTAATAAACAATGTCAATGCAAGTCCTAAGATACTATCTAATGATTATTTGCAGAAAGTCAAAGTCTTGGCCGACGTTTTCCGCCCTTATGGCTTGAAAATATATCTTTCTATCAATTTCTCTTCTCCCGCAGCTTTAGGCGGTTTATCCACTTCCGATCCGTTGAATAAAGAAGTGATAAACTGGTGGAAGCAGAAAGCCAAAGAGATTTATTCTCTGATTCCCGATTTCGGAGGTTTTCTGGTGAAAGCGAATTCCGAAGGGCAGCCCGGTCCGTGTGACTACGGACGGACTCATGCCGAAGGGGCCAATATGCTTGCCGATGTGTTGAGGTCCTATCATGGCATTGTGATGTGGCGCGCTTTCGTTTATTCTCCTACCGACAGCGACCGTGCCAAACAAGCCTATCTTGAATTTGAACCTTTGGATGATAAATTTCGGGATAATGTTATTGTGCAGATCAAGAACGGTCCGATAGATTTCCAACCCCGTGAACCATTCAGCCCGCTGTTCGGAGCCATGAAAAAGACGGCAGTTATGCCCGAATTTCAAATCACACAAGAGTATCTTGGTTTTTCCAATCATCTTGCATTCCTTGCTCCTATGTGGAAAGAGTGATACTTATCTGCAAGGTAAAGGCTCTACCGTTGCCCGTGTGACAGATGGTTCTTTATTCTTTCATCCGCTCACGGCTATTTCCGGAGTGGCAAACATCGGTGATGATACTAATTGGTGTGGACATCCTTTTGCTCAAGCCAACTGGTATGCTTTCGGACGATTGGCATGGAAACATTCGCTCTCTTCCGAACAGATAGGAGAAGAATGGTTGAAACAAACTTTTCTTCCCGTTACCGGTGCGCAAACCGATACTCCGGCAGGAGAAGTCATTCAAAAAGAGCAGATCGACGCTCAACTCTCCCTTCTCAACTCCCAAGTGCTTCAGAAATCGAGAGAAGCAGTAGTAGACTACATGATGCCTCTCGGCTTGCATCATATCTTTGCATGGGGACATCATTACGGACCGGAACCCTGGTGTGATATTCCCGATGCTCGCCCGGATTGGCTGCCTCCTTATTACCACCGTGCCGACAACATGGGAATAGGTTTCAACCGCAGCAGTACAGGAAGTAATGCTACCGGACAATACCATTCTCCATTATGCGAGCAACTGGACAATGTGAATACTTGTCCGGAGAATCTGCTCCTTTGGTTTCACCATGTCCCTTGGAATCATCAGATGAAGAGCGGACGTACACTTTGGGCAGAACTGTGCTACGCGTATGATCGTGGTGTAAACGAAGTGAGAAACTTTCAAAAAGTGTGGGACAGGATGGAACCGTATATTGATTCCGAACGATTTCGTGATGTGCAACACCGCCTGAAGATTCAGGCACGGGATGCTGTCTGGTGGCGGGATGCTTGTTTGCTTTACTTCCAGCAATTCAGCAGACAACCGAAACCTTACGAATTGGAACGTCCCATACACGAGTTGAAAGATATGATGGAATACAAATTGGATATTACCAATTTTGAATGTCCACCTTATGGGTTTAGTAAGTAAATAAAGATATTCCTTCTACGGAACGAATAAGAATATGTTTGAAATTTGGCGTCTTTTATGATAAAATTGTTACCTTTGCGGGCAATAATAAAACAGAATAAAAGAATATGAACCAAAATACATTCTGCATGGCGGGGGGCGTAGCACGCAACCCGCTTGTGCGTTTAGCCAAACCCATCACGGCAACTATCGGAGCGAATGAACACATAGCTATTGTAGGTCCCAATGGTGGTGGTAAAAGTCTTTTTGTAGATACCCTGATCGGAAAATATCCATTGCGTGAAGGAACCGTACAATATGATTTTTCCCCCTCTGCCACCCAGACTCTTTATGATAATGTGAAATACATTGCTTTCCGTGATACCTATGGAGCTGCCGATGCCAATTACTACTACCAGCAGCGTTGGAATGCTCACGATCAGGATGAAGCTCCTGATGTTCGTGAGATGTTGGGAGAAATCAAGGACGAGCAACTACAACGCGAACTGTTTGAACTCTTCCGTATCGAACCGTTGCTCGACAAGAAAATCATTCTCCTTTCCAGCGGTGAATTACGTAAATTCCAGCTAACCAAAACCCTGTTGACTGCTCCTCGAGTGTTGATTATGGATAATCCGTTTATCGGACTGGATGCTCCTACGCGTGAACTGTTGTTTTCTTTGCTCGAACGTCTGACAAAAATGTCGTCCGTACAGATCATTCTGGTACTTTCCATGCTCGATGATATACCTTCATTCATCACTCATGTCATTCCTGTGGACAAAATGGAGGTCTTTCCTAAAATGGAACGTGAAGCCTATCTGGAAGCTTTCCGCAGTAGAGATGTGGTTACCTCTTTGGATGATTTGCAGCAACGGATTATAGATTTGCCATCTGATGGCAACAATTACGATTCGGAGGAAGTAGTAAAACTTAATAAGGTCAGTATCCGTTATGGCGACCGAACTATTCTGAAAGAACTGGACTGGACAGTCCGTCGTGGTGAGAAGTGGGCGTTGAGTGGTGAGAACGGTGCTGGGAAATCGACTCTGTTGAGCCTTGTCTGTGCAGACAATCCGCAATCGTATGCCTGTGACATCAGTCTCTTCGGACGGAAAAGAGGGACGGGAGAAAGTATTTGGGAAATCAAGAAACACATCGGTTATGTCAGTCCGGAAATGCATCGTGCTTATCTGAAGAATCTGCCTGCCATAGAGATTGTCGCTTCCGGTCTGCACGACAGCATCGGATTGTATAAACGTCCTCATGCCGAACAGATGTCGGTATGCGAGTGGTGGATGGATATTTTCGGTGTGGCGCATCTGAAGGATAAGCCTTTCCTGCAACTGTCCAGCGGCGAGCAGCGCCTTGCCTTGCTGGCGCGTGCCTTTGTGAAAGACCCCGAACTGCTGATTCTTGACGAACCGCTACATGGGCTGGATACGTACAACCGCCGTCGCGTCAGGAAAATCATAGAAGCCTTCTGCCGTCGTAGGGACAAGACCATGATTATGGTGACCCATTACGAGAACGAGTTGCCGGAAACGATAACCCACCGTTTGTGCCTGACGCGTAACCGCTAAAATATCCTGCTGATAAAGAACAGACTATGGCGTAAATCGCTATATTTGTAAAATAAATCCTTAAACAAATTATATTATGAAGTTCTTTATCGACACTGCAAATTTAGACCAGATTCGGGAAGCCTATGATATGGGCGTACTCGACGGAGTAACTACCAATCCCTCGCTCATGGCGAAAGAAGGCATCAAAGGCGTGGAAAACCAGCGTAAGCATTATGTAGACATCTGCAACATCGTGCAGGGAGATGTCAGTGCAGAGGTTATTGCTACCGATTACGAGGGCATGATTAAGGAAGGTGAAGAACTCGCCGCGCTCAATCCGCATATCGTGGTGAAAGTACCCTGCATCGCAGACGGCATAAAAGCTATTAAATACTTTTCGGGAAAAGGTATCCGCACCAACTGTACACTGGTATTTTCCATAGGGCAGGCGCTGCTGGCGGCAAAAGCCGGAGCAACTTACGTTTCGCCTTTTGTAGGCCGTCTTGACGACATCAGTGAAGACGGTATCGCTTTGGTGGGTAAGATTGTGGACGTATACCGTTATTATGGCTACGCTACCCAGGTGCTTGCGGCTTCCATCCGCCATACGGCGCATATCATCCAGTGCATAGAGGTAGGGGCGGATGTAGCTACATGTCCGCTTTCCGCCATAAAAGGACTGCTGAATCATCCGCTGACGGACGCCGGATTAAAGAAGTTCCTGGAAGACTATAAACGTGTAAACGGAT
>ENA-OPWO01000492-OPWO01000492.1-human-gut-metagenome-genome-assembly--contig:-NODE-492-length-13300-cov-1.665081_pt1 | contig 13300 bp, 12 predicted proteins | sample MGYA00241510_ERZ502012 | MGnify/ENA primary metagenome ERZ502012 (study PRJEB25962, sample SAMEA2041923) | human gut metagenome | biome: human gut; feature: human-associated habitat; material: faeces...
AGGTGCGGTTTCGCGGGCTAATAACTCTAGGTGTGTGGAAATCTGCTAAAAACATTCAAAAATTACTCAAACTCGCTTCGCTCAGACAGTGAGCAATTTTTGAATAACGCAGATTCCCACGCACCAAGAGTTACTACGCCCACTGCAAATGCACCTGAAACCAAAAATATTTCCTGTCGTCCCCAATTTTTTTGCCCGCCAAACCCCATTGACTTTTCCATCCTTTTTTCTTATATTATATAAATAGAAATCTGCGTACTCTGAAAACTACGCATTTAAACCCTGAAAAAAGGAGAGTTGCTCGAAATGAACAAAAAAATGCTCTTTGTTTTCAATCCCAAGGCAGGTAAAGGCAAGATCAAAACAAACCTGCTTGATATAGTAGATATTTTCAACAAAGGCGGTTATGAAGTCATTATCTATTCCACACAGAAACCAAAAGATGCCTACGAGAAAGCCAAAGAATACGAATCCAAAGTAGATCTTATCGTATGCAGCGGCGGAGACGGGACTCTTGATGAGGTGGTTACCGGAGTAATGGAAAAGAAGAGTTCCATTCCCATCGGATACATTCCGGCAGGAAGCACCAACGACTTTGCAAACAGTCTCTTTATGCCGAAAAGCATGACAGATGCCGCTTCCATGATCATGGAAGAGAAACTTTATCACTGTGACATCGGCAGATTCAATAACCAGAGCTTTACATATATAGCAGCTTTCGGTCTTTTCACAGATGTAGCCTATCAGACAGATCAGGATCTCAAGAATATCCTTGGCCATGTAGCCTATCTTCTTGAGGGAGTGAAACGCCTTTTTGATATCAAATCATACCATATGAGAATTGAATCCGAAGAATTAACTGTGGAGGATGACTTCATCTTTGGGATGATCACCAATTCCCGTTCAGTGGGAGGGTTTAAGAACCTTACAGGCAAGAACGTGGATATGAATGACGGACTTTTTGAAGTTACCATGATCACAAGACCGAAGAATCCGCTGGAATTGCAGGAGATCATGACTGCAATGCTGACAGCAGAGGACAATACAGATCTGATTCATTCTTTTAAATCAGCCAGGTTGACCATTACCTCAGAAGAACCGGTACCATGGACTCTGGACGGTGAATACGGCGGCAGTCATACACAGATAGAGATTGAAAACTGCCACGAAGCACTGAATCTGTATCTAAAAAGTACAAAAAATGAGGAAACCAGATCAATTGGAATTTCCCCGTTAATAAATAAAAAGGAGAAATAAAATGGGTGAGTATATCAATGTAGTAGAGACTTTTGGATGTGACGTGTTTAATGATTCCGTCATGCAGGCACGACTTCCGAAGAAGATCTACAAAGAATTGAAAAAAACCATAGAAGAAGGCAAGGAACTGTCTATGGAAATTGCGGATGTAGTAGCACACGAGATGAAAGAATGGGCCATCGAGAAAGGTGCCACACATTACAGCCACTGGTTCCAGCCCCTTACAGGTGTGACAGCAGAGAAACATGATGCCTTTATCACAGCTCCGATGGATAACGGCAAGGTCCTGATGTCTTTCTCCGGAAAAGAACTGATCAAAGGTGAACCGGATGCATCTTCTTTCCCGTCCGGTGGATTAAGAGCAACTTTTGAGGCGAGAGGATATACAGCATGGGACTGTACATCACCGGCTTTTGTGCGTCATGATGCAGCAGGCGGAACACTCTGTATTCCTACTGCATTCTGTTCCTATACAGGAGAAGCACTTGACCAGAAGACACCACTTCTTCGTTCTATGGAAGCAATCAACACCCAGGCACTCCGTCTGCTGAGACTTTTCGGAAATACAACTTCTAAGAAAGTAACTCCGTCAGTAGGAGCAGAGCAGGAATATTTCCTGATCGATAAAGAGAAATGGCTTCAGAGAAAAGACCTGATCTATACAGGCAGAACCCTTTTTGGAGCTATGCCTCCGAAGGGACAGGAAATGGATGACCACTACTTCGGAAGTATCCGTCAGAGAATTTCCGCATACATGAAAGAGGTAAATGAAGAATGCTGGAAGCTTGGAATTCCTGCAAAGACACAGCATAATGAGGTTGCTCCTGCACAGCATGAGCTTGCACCGATTTATGCACCGGTCAATATCGCAGCAGACCAGAACCAGATGATGATGCGTATCCTTAAAAAGGTTGCCAGCCGCCATGGAATGCGCTGTGTTCTTCATGAGAAACCATTTGCAGGTGTGAACGGCTCCGGTAAGCATAACAACTGGTCTCTTACCACAGATGACGGAATCAATCTTCTGGATCCGGGCAAAACACCTCATGAAAATATTCAGTTCCTTCTGGTCCTCACCTGTATCCTGAAAGCAGTAGATGAACATGCAGATCTTTTGCGTGAATCTGCGGCAGATGTGGGAAATGACCAGAGACTTGGTGGCCATGAAGCACCGCCGGCAGTGATTTCCGTATTCCTTGGAGAGCAGCTTGAGGATGTTCTGGAACAGCTGGTCAGCACAGGAACAGCAACTCACAGTAAAAAGGGAAGTAAGCTGGAAACAGGTGTTAAGACTCTGCCTGATTTTATGAAGGATGCCACAGACCGTAACCGTACTTCACCTTTTGCTTTCACAGGAAATAAATTTGAATTCCGTATGGTAGGCTCCAGAGATTCTATTTCTGCATGTAACGTAGTCCTGAATACGATCACAGCAGAAGTATTTAAGGAAGTATGTGACCGTCTGGAAAAAGCTCCTGATTTCGAACTGGCGGTACATGACCTGATCAAAGAATATGCCACAGATCATCAGAAGATCGTATTTAACGGAAACGGCTATGCGCCGGAATGGGAGAAAGAAGCTAAACGCCGTGGACTTCCGATCCTTCCGAGCATGGTAGATGCAATCCCTGCACTTACTACAGAGAAGGCAGTGAAACTCTTTGAATCTTTTGATGTATTCTCAAGAGCCGAGCTTGAATCACGTGCAGAGATTAAATATGAGATTTATTCTAAAGCAATCAATATTGAAGCAAAGACCATGATCGACATGGCAACCAAGCAGATCATTCCGGCAGTTATCAGATATACCACTGTTCTTGGCGAATCCATCAATACAGTGAAAACAGCGGGCGAAGGGCTGATCGATGTAAGTGTACAGCTTGACCTGCTTAAGAAAGCATCAAAACTCTTAAAGGCTGCAAACAGTGCCATGAGTAAGCTGAGCAAACTGGTTGAGAAGATCCCGGAATATGCAGAGGGACAGGACAGAGCTGTATTCTGCAGAGAAAAGGTGGTTCCTGCAATGGAAGCTTTACGTGAGCCTGTGGATGAACTGGAAATGATCGTAGATAAGGAAATGTGGCCGATGCCTTCTTATGGAGATCTTGTATTTGAAGTATAATGTTGTAAAAATATAAAGAAGAATGCTATAATGAAAGGGTCGTGAATCTGTAAAAGATAAGCGGCCTTTTTCTATAACACAAACTGGACTATAATAGTTATATAAAGGAGAACTAAATGGAAGAACTGAAATTTCTGGAGGAGCAGCAGGTAGCCCCTGAACTGATAAAGAGAGTAGAAGAATTCCGCAGCCAGTATGAGGTGGTACCGGAGACAGCAGGCAGGATTGTGAAACCATCTATTCCATTTTACGGAAAAAACATTCTGGAAATGGCCATTGCCGGACTGCTCAAAGGGGAGAATCTATTACTCACCGGTCCGAAGGCAACAGGAAAAAATATCCTTGCAGAGAACCTGGCATATATTTTCAACCGTCCCGCGTACAATGTTTCTTTTCATGTAAATACTAACAGCGGAGATCTGATCGGCACAGACACTTTCGTGGACAACGAAGTTAAGCTTCGCAAAGGAACTATCTATCAGTGTGCAGAATACGGTGGTTTCGGAATCCTCGACGAGATTAATATGGCAAAGAACGATGCAGTTTCCGTTCTCCATGCAACCCTGGATTATCGCCGTTCCATCGATGTCCCGGGCTATGACAAAATTGATCTTCATCCGGCTGCCCGTTTTATCGGAACCATGAATTACGGTTATGCAGGAACCAAAGAACTCAATGAAGCGCTGGTATCCAGATTTCTGGTCATAGACATGCCGGCTCAGACTGAAGAATCCCTGGAATTTATTTTCCGCCGGATGTTCCCGAATATAAAAGAAAACGCCAGAACACAGTTCATCGGAGTATTCCTGGATCTTCAGCTCAAAGCCACAAACAGTGAAATTTCCACCAAACCTCTGGATCTGCGAGGTCTCCTTGCAGCCATGAAGATTGTAGAAACCGGACTTTCTCCGAGAAAAGCAGTTACTATGGGGGTGGTGAACAAGACCTTCGATATTTTCGAGAAAGAAATCGTAGAGGATATTGTGAAAACCAGAATTCCGGCAGACTGGACAAGGGATGATGTATATGAAAGATGAGAAAATCGTAGAAATCGACGATTATCGTCTGGAACTGGAAAACAGGATTCGCAATCTCCTCTGGACTATCAGCGGGGATTACACGTTAAATATGAAAGTAGACGTTTCCCTGTATCTGCGCTCAAAAGCAATCGCTCTGTATGACGGCATCAAGCAGGGCGCTCTGGCAAAATATTATGACAGAAATCTGCTGGGTTTATATCTGGTAAAAAAAGTTTTCTGCCAGGCAGGAGAGGGAGAACTGACTGCAGTAGCACAGCTATGTGTAGAAGAAGCAATCGGGGACAAAATCTGTCAGGAACGTCCGGGAGATGCAGAAGGAAGCATTCGAGGATATCCTGGATCAGGAGTTTGAACGGATGCCCGCATACGGAGATATTCTTGGCCGATTGAAGATTGCCATCCTGCGTGACCGTTTACAGAATGGAAACCATTATGTAGAAGAGCGTCTTCGGGAAATCCGCGACATGGTTTACAAAGCCAGAACAGCTGCAGACACTATAGAATTGATCCGTATTATTGACAGTCTTTACAACACTATCATTGATCCGAATTTTGAGAAAGATCATGGAACACTGGAACAGGTTATGGCAGTCACCCTGGAAGAACTGACAGAATACGACTGGGAAGATTTTCTTACAGAAGAACTTTATGAGGAAGCTCTGGAGAGTTACATCGAACAGATGACAAATAAGATTACGGACATGGAAGACACTGCTGTCACTGAAGAAATGGAAAAACAGCGCCAGACCAAACACAAAATTACAATTCTCACAGAGGAAGAACTTGAGAAAGCATACACCTATGTTGAGTTGAATTTCGGAAAAACTTATCTGACTCCTGCAGAAGAGAAGCGAATGAATTATCTGATGTGTAGGGAACTTCACAGGGACTGCAGCCTTTATTTTACAGAAGGAATTCTTAAGAATCCGGTCAAACGAAACTATCAGTACGAATATGCAGTGCGATTAAAGAATAAGAATATCTGGCTCTACCATGACAAACACAGAATCGTAAAGCAGAACATCGCATCCCTCACAGACCTTTTACGAAAGACACTGGTGCTGAAAAGCGAGACGCAGGAAGTACTGTCAGACAGAGGAACGATCATTCCGTCCAGACTCTGGCGTGTGGGCAGAAGCAGTGAAGCAAATCTGTTTAAAAGAGAATTGAAATCTGATGCATCTGATTTCGTAGTAGATGTGCTGATCGATGCCAGCGGTTCCCAGATGTCCAGGCAGGGAGATGTGGCATTACAGGCTTATATCATCAGTGAAGCATTAAGTAATGTAAACCTGCCTCACCGTGTCATGAGCTTCTGCACATTCTGGGACTATACGATCCTTCACAGATTCCGTGAGTACGATGATCCACAGTCAGCTAATGAAAATATTTTTAATTATGTAACTTCTTCCAATAACAGGGATGGACTTGCCATCAAAACCGCAGGATACGGTCTGCTTCAGAGATCTGAGGAGAAAAAAATCCTCATTGTATTAAGTGATGGAAAACCATATGATGTCATCGTAAACAGACCTCACGCAAAGAACCCGGAACCTTATATGGGAAAATATGCGATCAATGATACTGCTACAGAAGTGCGGCACCTGCGAAACCTTGGAGTAAGTGTTCTGGGAGTCTTTGCAGGGGAAGAAAAGGACCTATCCACAGAAAAAAAGATATTTGGAAAAGATTTCGCATATATCCGGGATATTTCGAATTTTTCCAGAATTGTTGGGAGATACCTGATTAAACAGTTGGATTCAGATGAATAGACTGATAAAACAGGGAAAAAATATGCTGTTTGAGCGTGTTGATATGTTAAGAGATTATCAAGTTAGCACGTTAATATGGTAAAGTGCATAAAAAACCAGTTTTTTCACCTTGCCTTTTTGTATAAATTTCGCTATAATGTTCTATGTTTATAAATCAATACAAAAGGGAGAGGAAATCATGAACGAAAACAAAGAGTTCAAACCGTATATTCCGGCTGACAAGATCACACCAGAATTTACGGTGACATCCATCATCATGGGTGTTATCCTTGCAGTTATCTTCGGTGCAGCCAATGCTTATCTTGGTCTGCGTGTAGGTATGACTGTATCTGCTTCCATTCCGGCAGCAGTTATTTCCATGGGCGTAATTCGCAAGATCATGAAAAAGAACTCCATTCTGGAGAGCAACATGGTCCAGACAATCGGTTCAGCCGGTGAATCACTGGCAGCCGGTGCAATTTTCACAATGCCAGCTCTGTTCCTTTGGGCAGAAGAAGGACTTTGTGAAATGCCGGGTATCGTGGAAATCACATTAATCGCACTTTGCGGTGGTGTTCTTGGTGTACTTTTTATGGTACCACTTCGTAACGCACTGATCGTAAAAGAGCATGCAACACTTCTTTATCCTGAAGGAACTGCCTGCGCAGATGTTCTTCTTGCAGGTGAAGAGGGTGGTGCAAACGCTGCGACAGTATTCTCAGGTATGGGAATCGCAGCGATCTTTAAATTTGTCGTTGACGGTTTAAAGGTAATCCCTGCAGACGTTGCAGTAGCATTTAAAGGATTCAAAGGTGAAATTGGTATGGAATGCTATCCTGCACTTCTCGGTGTTGGATATATCGTAGGACCAAGAATCGCATCCTTTATGTTTGTTGGTTCTCTTATTGGCTGGATGGTGCTGATTCCGGTAATCTGTCTGTTCGGAGCTGATACAGTTATGTATCCCGGAACAGAAACAATTTCTGCTCTTTATGCAGCAGGCGGAGCATCTAAAATCTGGAGTACTTATGTAAAATATATCGGAGCAGGAGCTATCGCAACAGGTGGTATTATTTCTCTGATCAAATCCCTGCCTCTGATCATTGCAACCTTCCGTGATTCCATGAAGAGCATGAAGGGTGGCAAGAATACAAGTACAGAAAGAACTGCACAGGATCTTCCAATGAACGTTATCCTGATCGGTATTGTGGCAATGGTTGCGATCATTTGGCTTGTTCCGGCTATCCCGGTTAACCCGATCGGTGCGCTGATTATCGTAATCTTCGGCTTCTTCTTTGCAACTGTATCTTCCCGTATGGTTGGTCTTGTAGGAAGCTCCAACAACCCTGTATCAGGTATGGCTATCGCTACTCTTCTGATCGCAACAATGATTATCAAAGCATCCGGCAAAACCGGTATCGACGGAATGAAAGCAGCAATTGCTATTGGTTCCGTAATCTGTATCGTAGCAGCGATCGCAGGTGATACTTCACAGGACTTAAAGACAGGTTATCTTCTTGGTGCAACTCCTAAGAAGCAGCAGATCGGTGAGCTTATCGGTGTTGTTGCTGCCGGTCTTGCTATCGGTGGAGTTCTTTATCTTCTGAACACTGCATGGGGATACGGAAGTGCAGAAGTACCTGCTCCTCAGGCAACTCTGATGAAGATGATCGTAGAAGGTATCATGGGCGGCAAGCTTCCATGGACACTGGTATTTATCGGTGTATTCCTTGCAATTGGTCTGGAAATCTTAAGAATTCCGGTTATGCCATTTGCTATCGGTCTTTACCTTCCAATCTACCTCAACGCTGCTATCATGATCGGTGGTGTTGTTCGTATGTTCGTTGACGGAAGAAAGAATGTTGATGATAAGAAAAAAGAAGAACAGGCAACAGACGGTACACTTTACTGTGCAGGTATGATCGCAGGTGAAGGTCTTGTAGGTATCCTTCTTGCAATCCTTGCAGTAGTAAACGTAAGCAGTGTATTTGATCTCTCCGGAAGCATTAACCTTGGTAATGCAGGCGGCGTGATCCTGATGTTACTTATGATCTTAAGCCTTCTGAAATTCAGTATCTGGAACAAGAAGAAAGCCTGATCAGGCGGAGATGATAATATTTAAATGAGTAAAAAGAAAAAAGAATTACAGATCAATTATCTGGATCTCATTCCTGAGCGCAGTGCACAGCTTCGCTGGCATACTGATATCAGGGGGAGAATGGTGCTGGAAATAGAGAATAAGGGCGCGTTTAACACGATTGCCCAGAAGCTGTTTGGAAAACCCAGATATACGAAGATACATCTGGATGACAATGGCACATTTATCTGGCCACTCATAGATGGCAGGAAGACAGTGGAAGATATTGCTGCACTGGTAAAAGACGAATTTGGGGAGAAGGCAGAGCCTTTATATCCAAGGATCGTTAAATACTTCCAGATAATGGAGAGTTATCATTTTGTAAATTTTATCAATAAGCCTGAAAAATAAGGTAAGAATAAGAGCGGGAGCAGTCCTTCATGGATTGCTGCCGTTCTTGTAGTTTATGGAAGAATAATTACGGCACAGTGATAAAGCGGTATCTCTGGCTGATATTCATGAAAGCATAAAACAAATATTATTTTTACAGAATACAAGGAGGCGAATGAATGAAGTTAGTAAATGGAAAAAGATCACAGCTTCTGGAATATCTGATGATCATAGCAGGAACCGGATTAATGGCACTGGCGATCAATTCCGTATTTGATGCATCAGGTATGGTAACCGGAGGCTTTTCAGGTATTGCGATCATTATAAAAGCAGGGAGTCAGGGAATCATTGACGGTGGTATCCCTCTCTGGGTAACAAATATGGGTTTGAACATTCCACTGTTTCTGATCGGATGGAAGATTAATGGATTCTCCTTTGTAAAAAAAGCTTTGATAGGAGAAATTGCTCTGTCCACCTGGCTTGCCATAGAACCTGTATGGAATCTTGCTGGCAATGATCTTCTTCTTGCCGCACTTTACGGTGGTGTGATCCAGGGTGTGGGAATCGGTCTTGTCTTTCTGGGCGGTGGAACAACCGGAGGAACCGATATGATGGCAGCTATCATCCAGAAATATCTGCAGCAATATTCAATCGCACAGATCATGCAGGTTATAGATGCAGGCGTTGTACTGGTGGGTATGTATGTGTTTGGCATCCACAAGGCACTCTATGCGATTATTGCGGTATATCTGGTGACAAAAGTATCTGACGGTTTGATTGAAGGTCTGAAATTCTCAAAAGCTGCCTATATCATTACAGCAAAGCCAAAAGAAATAGCAGATATGATCATGAAAGATCTGGACAGAGGTGTGACAGGCATCAGTGCCAGAGGAATGTACTCAGGGCAGGATAAACTGATGCTTTTCTGCGTGGTAAATAAAAAAGAGATCGTAATGCTTAAAGAAAAAGTAGATGAAATTGATCCGGAAGCTTTTGTGATAGTGACAGATGCCAGGGAAGTTCATGGAGAAGGTTTTATTGAAAAAAAGTAATACAAAAAAATATATAAAAAATTGTAAATTTTTTTCTCTTTCCTCTTTCATTTTTGGTAAATATATATTAAAATACAATACAGGTATAAGGTTTTATAGTTAAAACGGAAAATAAACACTATAGGATGAGAAGGGATTGAAATCAGATGATATCGAATCAGGTGCTTCAGAATACTCTTGAAGGGTTAAAAGAAATTTCCAGAACAGAATTTTGTGTACTCGACACAGAAGGCAAAGTGCTTGCAAGTACTTTTGCAGATTTTTCCATTGCAACACAGGATGTACAGGCTTTCGTAGAATCACAGGCCGACAGCCAGCTTGTAAAGGGGTTCCAGTATTTTAAAGTCTGTGATGACTATCAGCTGGAATATATACTGGTCGCCCATGGCGACGATGAAGATACTTATATGGTTGGCAAGCTCGCCGCTTTTCAGATCCAGAATCTGATCGTAGCGTATAAAGAACGCTTTGACAAAGACAGCTTTATCAAGAACCTGCTTCTTGACAACCTGCTTCTTGTTGACATTTATAATCGTGCGAAGAAACTGCACATTGAGGCAGATGTCCGCCGCGTAGTCATGATCCTTGAAATGCCACAGGAGAAAGACCACAGCTCCATGGAAAGCGTGAAGAGTCTTTTCGGCGGTAAAAGTAAAGACTTTATCACAGCAGTAGATGAGAAAAGTATTATCGTAGTCAAGGAACTTGAAGATGGTGAGAATTATCCTGAGATGGATCAGCTTGCACATACTATCCTTGATACTCTTGGAATGGGAAATGACGGTAAGACACATATGGCATACGGTACTATCGTCAATGAACTGAAAGAAGTATCACGCTCCTATAAAGAAGCCCGCATGGCTCTTGATGTAGGTAAGATTTTCTTCGGAGATAAAGAAGTGATCGCATACAGCTCTCTGGGAATCGGACGACTGATCTACCAGCTCCCGATCCCACTCTGTAAGATGTTTATCAAAGAAATCTTCGGCGGCAAATCCCCGGATGACTTTGACGAAGAGACTCTGGTCACAATTGATAAGTTCTTCGAGAACAGCCTCAATGTTTCAGAGACATCCAGACAGCTTTACATCCATAGAAACACTCTGGTCTATCGCCTCGATAAACTCCAGAAGAGTACAGGTCTTGATCTCCGTGTTTTTGAAGATGCCATTACATTCAAGATTGCACTCATGGTAGTACGTTATATGAAATATATGGAAACACTGGAATACTGATATATTATAATAGAAGGAAAATTTTCAATGCCTGCCACAGCTTTAATTGCTGACGCAGGCATTTTTGACCTTTACAAATCCAGCCTTGCAGTGTATAGTTAGAAATCGAGATTGCAATTGATAAGGTATGCAATATCCTGAGACATGCAAGCCAAAATTCCATTGCCGCAGGCAATTTGGAATGAATGTTGGCTGCGTTACTGTGAACATTCTATGAATCCTCAAAAATCTCTTGCAATCCCCAAAAACATACATTACAATAATGTTACAAATTCATTAACCCATTGGAGGAAAAATCTATGATAGATCTTATAGATGTAAGCAAGTCCTATGGTCCCGGCCTTCCGGCAGTGAACCATGCGAACTTACATATAGATAAAGGTGAATTCGTCTTTGTAGTAGGAAACAGTGGTTCAGGAAAAACAACCCTGATCAAACTTCTTATGAAAGAGCTGGATTCCACATCCGGCCAGATCATCGTAAGCGGGGAACGTCTGGAAGGAATGAAACACAGAAGAGTAGCCAAATACCGCCGTAAGCTGGGCGTAGTATTTCAGGACTTCCGTCTTCTGAAAGACAGAAATGTATATGAGAATGTAGCGTTTGCCCAGAGAGTAGTCAACCGTCCCACAAGAGTAATCCGTAAACGTGTCCCGGAGGTACTTCAGGAAGTTGGACTTGCTGTCAAATACAAATCCTTCCCGGATGAACTTTCCGGTGGAGAACAGCAGAGAGTTGCATTGGCAAGGGCGCTGGTCAACCGTCCGGATATCCTTCTGGCAGACGAGCCTACAGGAAACCTGGATCCGAAGACTTCCGAAGAAATCATGAAGCTTCTGGAACAGATCAACGACAGAGGAACCACAGTAGTGGTTGTTACACATAACAAGGATATTGTAAATTCCATGCGCAAACGTGTTGTGACCATGCATGAGGGCTCTATTATAAGTGACGAGAAAGAGGGAGAATATCATGAGGCCTAGTACAATCTGGTACACTCTGAAACAGGGTGTCAAAAATATCAAAAGAAACTGGATGTTTTCCCTGGCTTCCATTATCACCATGGCTGCCTGTATTTTTCTGTTTGGAATCTTTTTCTCCATTGTCAATAATGTGAATAATATTGCACATAAGGTAGAGCAGGAAGTGCCGATCACAGTATTCTTTGAAGAGGGAACTACAAACAAACAGATCAAAGCAATCGGAAAGAAGATCAAGGCACGTCCGGAAGTAGAGAAAATAGAGTATCAGTCAGCTGATGAAGCCTGGGAGGAATATAAAGAGCAGTATTTCCAGGGTTCAGAGGCAGCAGACGGATTTAAGGACGATAATCCTCTTGCAAATTCAGCCAATTATCGTGTGTATATGAATGACATCACGAAGCAGTCAGAACTTGTTTCCTATATACAGGAACTGAAACATGTAAGAAAAGTCAACCAGTCTGAGGAAGCAGCAAAAACACTGGGAAATATCAACAAGTTGGTTTCATATATTTCCATTGCCATCATTGTATTACTGCTTATTATCTCCATATTCCTGATCAGCAATACGGTATCTGTGGGTATTGCAGTCCGTAAAGAAGAGATCGGAATTATGAAATACATAGGAGCTACAGACGCATTTGTCAGAGCACCATTCCTGCTGGAAGGCATGGTTCTGGGGGTGGTCGGAGCAGCAGTTCCGCTGATCGTGCTTTATTTCTGTTATAATGGGGCAATATCCTATATTCTGACCAGGTTTAATGTGCTTACAGGTGTGGTGGATTTCATCCCGGTATGGCAGATTTACCAGACATTACTTCCAATAAGTCTGGGACTTGGAATTGGAATCGGACTGATCGGAAGTTTCTTTACAACAAGAAAGCATTTAAGAGTATAATAAAAAGCAGATAAGCATGAAGCTGCCGGAACAATGATATCATATCATAAACCGGCGGCTTTTTTTACAGGAGTGCAGACATGAAAAATAAAGAATTTTGGAAAGGTGCAGTAGCAGGAGCACTGGTTGTGACGTGCATCGGTACAGGTGTTTTTGCAGGAACAGGTCTTGCAGCAAAAGGAACAGCTCTTGGTGATCGCAAGTGTACATCAAAGCTGGCATATCTTGAAGAGCTGATCGACAGATACTATCTGGGAGATAAGGATGAAGAGAAGCTTCAGGAAGGACTTTATGCAGGTCTTCCTGTTATCTTTCTGGTTACGCTTGGAGGCTTCCTGACAAATGCAGCTTACTGTTTGCAACAGAATGTAGCTAATAAATCGATAGGTGACTATGCTAAAGGAAAAGTGTGGGGCAATAATCTAGTGTTCTGTGCGTTGGCTGGTGTACTATGGTATATGCAGTTTTGCGGACTGGAAATGGGTAAGAGCTTCCTCA
>ENA-OPWO01000495-OPWO01000495.1-human-gut-metagenome-genome-assembly--contig:-NODE-495-length-13192-cov-1.723681_pt1 | contig 13192 bp, 7 predicted proteins | sample MGYA00241510_ERZ502012 | MGnify/ENA primary metagenome ERZ502012 (study PRJEB25962, sample SAMEA2041923) | human gut metagenome | biome: human gut; feature: human-associated habitat; material: faeces...
ATTTAATATCTATAACTCTGCAAATTGCGGGTACAAAGATACGAAATAATACGGTAAAACAGCTTACAACGAGTTAACTTATTGCATGATATGAAGTTAACCCGATACATACAACAAAGGTAACTGACTGCAACCTATCGAGTTAACTTACTGTCCGCACAAGGTTAGCGCTCTATTTATAGCACATTACGCTGTCAATCTGACATAAAAATATTACCTTTGCAGCGTTTTTGGCAAAAGCCGTCAATTTGGCAAAGTTTTTGCTATTAAAACCGTATCATATTAACTTAAACCCTTAACAGCAATGAAAGCTAAATCATTTTACAAGAATAATAAGCATAACAATATGAATCCGAAAGAAAAAGAAAACAACCAGGAAGAGGAGCTGAAAACTCAAGCTACTCCTAACGAATGTGACGAAGAAACCGTAGGACAAGAAGTTTCACAAGAAAACGAAGCTCCCCTGACAGAAGAAGAAAAGCTCGCCCAGGAACTGGAAAAGGCCAATGAACAGATTGAAGAGCAGAAAGACAAATATCTGCGCTTGTCTGCCGAGTTCGACAATTATCGTAAACGCACTTTAAAGGAGAAGGCCGAACTGATCCTGAATGGTGGCGAAAAGAGTCTTGGCAGTATTCTTCCGGTAGTGGACGATTTCGAACGTGCCATCAAGACGATGGAAACGGCAACGGATGTCAATGCCGTAAAAGAAGGGGTGGAACTGATTTACAATAAATTTATGGCTGTTCTGGCTCAAAATGGTGTGAAAGTCATCGAGACGAAAGACCAACCGCTGGATACTGATTTCCATGAAGCCATCGCGGTAATCCCCGCACCGTCGGAAGCACAGAAAGGTAAGATTCTGGATTGTGTGCAGACGGGGTATACACTGAACGACAAAGTGTTGCGCCACGCCAAAGTGGTAGTAGGGGAATAAGGATTCGCAACCCATAAAACTCATAATTTTTAAAGAAGCATGGCAGAAAAAAGAGACTATTACGAAATATTGGAGGTGACGAAGACAGCCACAGTAGAGGAGATTAAGAAAGCGTACCGTAAGAAAGCAATCCAGTATCACCCTGACAAGAATCCGGGGGATAAGGAGGCGGAAGAGAAATTTAAGGAGGCGGCCGAGGCTTATGACGTGTTGAGTAACCCGGAAAAGCGTTCGCGTTACGATCAGTTCGGTCATGCGGGAGTGAGCGGTGCGGCAGGCAATGGCGGTCCGTTCGGTGGTTTCGGTGGCGAGGGGATGTCGATGGATGACATTTTCTCTATGTTTGGCGACATCTTCGGTGGCCGCGGCGGCGGTTTCGGGGGAGGCTTCGGAGGGTTTAGCGGATTTGGCGGTGGCGGTTCACAGCAACGCCGGTATCGCGGCAGTGACCTTCGTGTGAAAGTGAAGCTGACGTTGAAGGAGATCTCTACCGGAGTAGAAAAGAAATTCAAGCTGAAAAAGTACGTGCCTTGCAGTCACTGTCATGGAACCGGCGCCGAAGGAGACGGAGGTGCAGAGACCTGCCCCACTTGCAAAGGCAGCGGTACGGTGATCCGCAACCAGCAGACCATTCTCGGAACGATGCAGACGCGCACCACCTGTCCCACCTGCGGCGGTGAAGGCAAAGTAATCAAGAACAAGTGTAAGGAGTGTGCCGGTGAAGGTATCGTGTACGGTGAGGAAGTCGTTACCGTAAACATTCCCAAAGGCGTAGCCGAAGGCATGCAGCTCTCTATGGGTGGCAAAGGTAATGCCGGCAAGCACAACGGTGTGCCGGGCGACCTGCTGATTCTCGTAGAAGAAGAGCAGGACAAGGAACTGATCCGCGATGAAAACGACCTGATATACAACCTGCTCCTTAGCTTCCCAACCGCAGCATTGGGCGGTGCGGTGGAGATACCCACCATTGACGGAAAAGTAAAGGTGAAAATCGAGTCGGGTACGCAACCGGGCAAGGTTCTCCGCCTGCGTGGCAAAGGTTTGCCCAACGTCAACGGATACGGAACGGGGGATTTATTGGTGAATGTCAGCGTCTATGTCCCTGAAACCCTGAACAAAGAAGAGAAAAAAGCATTGGAAGAAATGGAAAGCTCGGACAACTTCAAGCCGAACACTTCCATCAAGGAAAAAATCTTCAAGAAGTTCAAGAGTCTGTTTGACTAAGCAATAAAACATTTCTAATATAAAAAAAGCTGCGCCATGTTCGGTGCAGCTTTTTTTATATCAGAAAGCACAGTTGGTACTCATACCTCTGCCCCCTTGAGGCAATAAACGTAGACGCCGGCAGCCCTGCACCATTAACCAGATTGGCACGTGTAAAGGGTTGCCAAGCGTAACGTATATAACGGGGATTCTTGACTTTGTCACTACAATGATAAACAAGCCGACCACTTTTTTCATAGCTACATATTATTTCACATTCTCCATCTTGAGCGTCCACGCATAATCGCATGGAGCTTCTCCATATTCAATGACAGGAATTGTAACCTCAATGTTTTTGCCTTTTTGCTTCCAAAGCAATGTCTTATTCAAACCTAACATCGAGATTCTTGTATTGTTAGTAGATTGTATGTTTTTCAACACGAACTTTCCACTTTTCAAGACGGGCAGGATGGCATACACATCCCCCTTGGCGGACTGGGTGAAGAAGGCTTCCTTCACAGCCTGCCCTTTTTCCGGACATACGGTCTGAGCCAAGATGGCATCGCCGCTAACGTAATACTTACCTTTTTTCAATCCCTCTCTTGCACCTGCCGACCATTGGAAACTCTCTCTCCACTTATGCGTATCGTAAATGGCTTCACCGTTCACAGCCAGCCATTTGCCCATTTGTAGCAGACGTTCCTGCATGACGGGAGGTATCTTTCCGTTGGCGTCCGGAGCGATGCCCAACAACAGGTTGCCACCTCTGGCAACAATGTTAGTCAAAGTCAGCACCAGACCCTTGGGCGAGGAATAGTCCTCAATATCTTCATTCCGGTTCAATCCGAAAGAGAAGCCAATGCCTCTACATTCCTCCCAAGGTTTTTCCACGTCCAAGTCGGATGTGCTATATTCCGAGGTGAAGAAATCCCCATGCACATGCTTCATGCCTTTGGCCCACCGGTCGTTGACCACCACTTTGTCCTTTACATCCGTTGTTGAATACAGCCATGCCAGAAAGTCCTTTATTTTATAAATATCTTCCGAGTATCCGCCATTTCCGTCCGACCAAAGCAAGTCCGGCTTGTAATTGGTAACCAGCTCCTTACACTGCGGAAACAGATGCTCCTTCACATAACAGTCCATTCTTCCGCGCATACACAGCGGACTATCCCACTCTATCATAGAATAATACAGCCCTACTCTCAGTCCCTTGCCGCGGACAGCTTCCGTAAACTCTCCCACAAGGTCTCTTCCGGGACCGATATCCACACTGTTCCAAGGCCGTCCGAAATCTCGTGAAGCCTCCTTGCTTGGCCACAGTGCATAGCCGTCGTGATGCTTTGTGGTAAGCACCACATACTTGGCTCCTGCTTTCTCAAACAGTTCCGCCCATTGTACAGGGTTGTAGTCCAAGGCTCTGAACATGGCTGCAAAATCGGCATAGCTCTTCTCTCCATACATTTTTTTGTGATATTCATATACCTCATCCCCCTTAAAATCCCCGTTTCCAAAGAGATCCTTCTTGTCTGCCCAATGCTTGTACCATTCGGCATACGTGCCTTTCGGCGACCATGCAGGCACAGAGTACAGTCCCCAATGGATAAATATCCCGAACTTGGCATTACCGAACCATGACGGCACAGGACGGCTGTCCAATGACTCCCAGGTGGGTTGATACACTTTTTCTTGCGCTTTCATCATCAGGACAAATGCCAGCATGATGGACAAACTAATCACTTTCTTCATTTTCTATACATTGTTATTGACATGAATCAAAAGTCGGGGCTGATTCATATTCCCCCATCTAATTGAAAAGATTTATTACCATTAAAACATTCTTTTGCAACTAACTGATTATCAAGGCAAACGAAATAGGTTGATTCAGTCGTATACTTAGGGTATCTCAGTATACGACTGAGATACCCTGAATATGGGAGTCATCTTCCGACGCATTACATTTGTAAAGACTTATCATCTTCTTTTCAATTCTTCTATCTCTTTTTGTTGCTTAATGATGTACAGCGTCAGCTCTTCTATTTTCTGCAACAGCACCTTATTCATATCATGTTGCGAATAGCCCTCTTCCGCCACTTGGGCAGCCGACGGAACATCCGGAAGATGTTCGTTTTCAGCAATGAAAGATTCCACTTCTTTCAACGGTTTCAGGTTGTAGTTGCGCGAAAAGACAAAGTCCGCCCAAGTTGACTTCGGAGCAATGGCATAGTCCTCGGAAAGGATGCCTTTATAGACAAACATGCCGTACTTGTTTTTCAGCTCTTCCCGTATTTGGGCGGCCTGTACTTCCGTAATTCCTACATACAGATTACGCTGTACCGGGTCTATGTAGAAACAGCTACGCTTGTTCGTACCCAAAAGAAAACCATGATTGGAGAGAGTTCCGATCCATGTACAGGTAGAATCACTATTCACTCCTACAAGGGTCTCCACATTCTTTTGCTTTAAGTATATGGCTCCTCCTATATTCAATTTATGCAAATTGCTGTTTGAGCCAATCCGCACTTTTCCCTCCGTAGTAATCAAAAGATTGGGGGCATCGTCCGCTTTCACTTGGCCGTTTCCCCAAAAGCCAATCGACCCTGTACTTCCAATGCGCAGCATCTTGTTATTCGGATTATCAATAGTGGGATCGTCGTTTCTCCCGATGCCCATGCTTGTCCAGAATTTCTGATTAAAGAGAACATCATCGTACATATAGATACGCTTCGCTCTCACAGATTGAATGTGCAGGCCTTGAAAGTCCACATTAGACGTAATGCTTGTTTTTCCGCTGGCAGCCACCAAGTCAAGGGTCGTTTCAGTACCCGGAGTCAGGCTTCTGGCAGAAAGTCCTTCTGCTCCAACCCATCCTTCCACTCCGACCGTTAATTGAGAAATATTGCTGATGATACTACTCAAACGGCTTGGATCCGACGTGCTTCCCGGTCTCAAAAATCCCCATTTACCACCTCCATTTACAAATCCGCGGCAAATGGAGCCGGATGTAAAACCTATGCCTGTATAGCTATCTCCTGTGGCTAATGACAAGTTAGCAATCCACTCCGGCTTACCGGCTTCACCGAAACCTCGCCACATGTTATAATACGTCTGTGCATTCACACCGGAATAAAATCCGCATATCAAACAAATAAATAAAATATGTCTTTTCATCGTTTTTCAGTTTTAAAATTATACTTCATTTTCCTCAATAAAAGTTCAGTCCTACAACCATGCTCCTACTCAATCTCTTTTCTATTTGAGCTTCCGGAGGATAATATAGCTTGCAAATTGGCAGAATTCCAAAAGTCGGAAGTACCGGCAGGCAGTTTAGGCGCTATTTCTACGTGACTGATGCTCCCCCTGAAAGGTTCCGCAGAGGAGCTGTTCTTGGCGCCGACTGTTATTTTATTCATATCTGCCACAAAAGAAGAAAGTTCCAAATAGGCAAAACCTCTTGCATTGGCACTGTCTGCCGGTGTTATAGTTTCTGCCGCATGCTTCCAATTCCATAGAATGTCCTGCTGAACGACCTTTTCATAGTTAATGACCGGACACGAAACCCTAAAGACAGCAGATTCTTCTTTTTGAGACTTTGCATATTTACGGTCAGTATTCTTCACTGCCTCAAAGGTGAGTATCACTTCCTTATTGGCAAAACTCTTCCCTGTGGGCGGAGCAATCGTCATATTTGCGAAAGGAATACCGTCTTTTCTCATTTCATATTGAAAAGCTCCGGAAGAGTTATAATAAATGCCTATATCATCATTTTCAGTTCCATACAACCTCAAAACAGCCTGTTGACTCGTACCGGAAACCGGAGTGAGTTTCACAGCAATAGATCCCATAGTCTTGTCAACAGGCATTTTCTGATTGGGTAACCTGACAAGGTGACTGAAGTCTTGAGTAGAATAAGGAGAAGACGGAGTTGCCGGTATATAGCTCCACAAGTCTCCCCCTTCGTAATTTGAAGGAGCAGTCAGATCGAGCGAAGCCTCATCACTCCCCTTACCTTTATTGAACTTTATTCCGTACAAAACCGCATTTTTAGTCATAGCCTGCAAAACCACCGGAAATTCCGGAAAATCTTTTATGGACACAATCTCCTGAGGATGTAATTGCGAATAGTCCCTCAAGTACTCCAGCAAGAAATATTTACTGCTTCCGTCTTTTCCCTGCGTTATGAACCCAACCGCCTCATAATTGTCCGAAATTGTATGTGTGCCCTTCACCGAACTTCCTAAAGTACCGCCCAAAAAGGCTCCTTTCCCATGATCGCCACTTGCCACAAACGAATACATCAGCACCGCCGCATAACTGTTTAACTCGGTCAAAGACTTCCCCCGGGGATCATCAGTAACATCGGCAAGAATATAAGGGAAAAAACTGCTTCCCTCTCTGAAAGCATTATACATGGAAAACTTAGGCATATCATCCACTGATATAGGGTAAGTAGTGGCCTCCATCGAATAAAAATTCTTAGGTGTATTCTCCGCCTTCAACCCTGCCATTTTACCATACTTCCCAATGGCGAGTGAGATTCCCGGATTCCTACCCTTCACATGCCTGATGTTGGAAGCTGCATAAAAATAATAAGTATCCAACGGATTTGTGGAGAAGCGGGTGTTCAGAACCGGTTTCCCGATATTGATACATCCATAGTCATCACTCTGTGGATCAGTTCCATTATCCAAAAACGGAATTCCCGGTTTCAGATATTTCCAGTTAATTCCGTCATTAGATATGGCCAGTTCCGTACGTTGTTTGTGCTGCACCTCTACATCGCCTTCGGTTCCAAACATTGTCACCAGTCCCCACCAGATGTCTTTCTCAAAATCCGGCAAACGGACAGGCTGCATACTGTATGGCTCCCAACGTAAGGTTGACATGTCCAAAGCAATGGTAAAATCCACATTTTTGGAAACCAACTGAGATCCTATTTCCGTTACGGTCTCCCTGCGATACCTTTTTCGGGCATCAGGGCGCAAGGGCAATGTTTCTCCCTGTTTCAGTGCAGACCGTTTTCCGTTCAGACGAGAGACAAAATAATATTTCCCATTATGCTTGAAATAATTCATGTGGGTGTCTCCGTTTATAAACTTAAACGTGTACTTTTTCTGATTGGTGACCCTGTCGTTTTTCATTGTGGCAAAATCTTGCAGGACACCATTAGCAGTAAAGGTCTTATTCATTTCATACCCTGCGAGCATCTTGTTTTTAGACTCCCGTTGAGGGAGGTAAATAAGCTTGATTGGTTTGTTCCGGATTTGATAATCATCATATATGCCAAAACTTTCCACATCAACCGCTACAATGTTAGTAGCCTGATAGCCGCTGGCATATACGGATGATATTTTATCATCGCCGGTTTTCCCCGCAGGATTATACCAATACAAACCGGCATCGGGACGTTGCCAGGCATTTACATCGTTTGTATTGTTTGTATAGACCATAACCCCCATTTTAGAGGGAGGTGTAGCCGAATAAGCCACCCAGCTCGAGATGTATATAGACAGATTTCCATTGGGGTCTCTGATAATATTGGGCATGCCATTTTCCAGATATGTTTCCCAAGGATACGAGGCAGGATTAGGCCTTATGATGTTGCTGCCATTATTATACTTGGTCAAAGGCTTTATATATACATCATCGGTAGTGTATAGAAACAAAGCCGGATTCACAGCCGAGTATTTTTGTTCACTTTGGGCAAAAACATATACGACACTACATAAATAAAAAACAAAGACAAGAAGTTTATTCATAGTACAGTATATTAAAGAATAATAGTTATAACCGATAGCAACCAAAACTATGTTTTGGCCCGCATAGAGACAGTTATTGCCCGGAAGCAATACTGAGGTACACTTATCAAACTATTATCCCCCCTTCCTGAAGTGATAAGTTTATTACTAACTACTTGTCATATCTCAAAAAAATACGGATAAACTAAAAAAGTGAAAAAAATTATAGGTTTATATATGCTTTTATTTTATGTCCACTCCTGCCGGATTCAAGCCCGGCCCGCCTCCGGCAGTATAACCGCCGCTTTCACCGGTTTTCCACGATGAAATCCAAAATGAATACAAATCACCATCCGTCAAATAGAACTTCAGACTTATGTTTTTCCCTGATAGTTCAGACAAATCCGTCTTGTTTTTCCAGACAATCATTTGCTTCGTACCGTCCATTCGTTTCAGGATACTGCAATCTTTCTTTGTAAATCCGGGTATCGGAGTACCCTTTGCATCCAAGACCTCAACGAGCAATTTCCCTTTCTTCCGATGCACATCCACATTCACAAACAAATAATTGCCGTTAACGGTAACCGCGTCAGTAATAAAATGCCCTTCTTCCGTTCCGGCTTGCATGGATACAAAGCCGTCACGACGTAACGCGGCAAGGCCTGTTGCAAAGTTTGAATCGTGCACAGGTTTGCTGTTGTAGCGTCCGCTTACATAGAAATAGAGCGAATCGCCCACTATCAGCGGATTGCCCGCTGTGGATTGAACATTACCCGCATTCCATGCCTTGGCATCATCACTGACCGGAAGAAACGGTTGTTTAAACTCACGATTCCAATGAAAACCGTCATCGCTCCATCCTATCAGAACTTCATTCCGTTTCTGAATGTTCAGGCGGTCGCAAGCGTCATTCTCCGGCCCCTGCCAAACGGTGAAATAACCGATTAAACTGCTTTCATAGGGCATAGCCTCGTGATTGTATATTTGCGGACGTATCTCGGGAAAGTCAGGATGCCGGGGATCATCATCTTCAGCATTAAACCAATACTTGATGAATTTGTCACTCTTGCTATCGTACACCCTATGCGCCAGACTTACCAGCATTTCAGGGTCTTCGTGTGCCAAGAAACAACGCGAACGACGATATTTCTTTCCGTTGATCGTTTTCAGAGATAGCACATATTTACCGCGGAACGGGTCGTAATAAGCAGCACAGCGGTCATACAGTTCACCGGAAAGCGCCTTAGGCTCGCTCCAATGAATACCGTCCGCAGAATACTTCAACTGCATACTGACCGAAGCTCCTGTGTTAAATTCCACCACAAACATTTTGTAACGTTTAGCCGCATCCCGTTCAAACTTATCGAGTAATACCGATACACAATCGTGCTCTGTGGTATCTACGATATTAGTACCGGGCACAACGTCCAGCTCAGGTTTCACCCAATGCTTGCCGTCGTCCGATACCGCATAGCAAGTTATCAGCCCGTATTTCTTTCCACCTCCGGCAGAATACCACATCTTATATTTACCCTCAATCTCATCATACCACACACCGCCACTGAAAGGAGCAGCATAAGGGTCGCCGGTAGCACCCAGTTCCCATTTCTTATCGGCCTTAAGCACCGGATTACCCTCATAATAGGTAGGCGTATGGAATGCCCGTTCCACTCCTTCTTGCTTAGAGAAAGAATGATTGGCAACCAATATACGTCCATTTTGGGCAAACAAACCAACTGAGCAAAAGAGCAAGCCGAAAACAAAAAAACTTTTCATCATATATAAATCTTTTACATATTTACTAATAGCCCGAATTAACGGTGAAAAGCATAGGCCTACACACATATCTGCAAAACAACGCACCTATCTGTATAGACCTATACCATTATCTGCATCGGGCGATGCAGTTATATTACCCTAAAAATCTACTTCTGAAGACCGGTACGTTGAGGATTTTGTCCACTCATAGGCCACGCGGAATTAGTATTGTAGGATGTAGCTTCGGAAGTAACACACAACATTACGTCAGCACCGTCCTTTTTCACTGAAACATACAAATTACCCTTATCATCCATCACCGGAGAAGAAGCAGTGCTATCTCCTATTTTCTGAGAAGAGAATAATTTGCCGTCCGGCTTCAATATATAGTAAGTGGCATCGGCTGTGATGAAATGTATATAGCCGCGATTATCGATAAGAGGAACAGTCTGAGCATCTGATTCGGTTTTATAATGCCATTTCAAAGAACCGTCAGAGCCAAGGGCTACCACACCTGCACCATTGGAACCAGATGCCTTACCACCATTGGCATAAACTGTACCATCTTCACCCAATACAACACCACCGTCGGGAATAGCACCCACAGTTTCATATTTCCATTTCAAAGAGCCATTAGGATCCAAAGCTATTACAGCGCCTGCACCAGATGAAAGATCAATTACGGAATAAAGAGTCCCATCATTTCCTACTGTAACAGAAGCACTTCTCAATGCACCTGTGAGAGCATCTGATGCATTTCCAAAGTCCGTATTATAAAGCCATTTTTTATTATCTCCACTGGTATTATAAGCATAAAGTCCTGTATTTCCTTTACCAAACATATAAGCCGTTCCGTCTTTTGCCAATGATATACCTCCGGTAATATCCGGGCAATCAGTTGAAGCCAACTGTGTAACAGCACCGCTTGATGTCAGTTTAAAGACTTCATTTTTTCTATTAGCGACATAAATATTACCATCAGCATCAATAGCCGGAGTGATAGCATATAAATTAACATTACCTCCAACTGCTTGATGCCATTTCTTTGCACCATTTGCATCTACTGCGAGAGTATATAGGTGACGTTTTGCACTTGCAGATTGTAAATCTCTAACAACTATGTAAACAGAACCATCTTTCCCTACTGACGGACTGCTAAATACATCTTTAACAAGAACATTTGGCTCGGCATCATGCAAACCTACACTTATATCAAATGTCCATTTTGCAGCTCCATTCGTTACATCAAAAGCATTTAATGTGGCAGGTGCACCATTACCCGCGCTTGCAAGCATATAGACAGCTGAACCATCCTTAGCCAAAGCCGGAGACGGGACACCTTTCACAACGCCATTCAAAGCCGAACTCCACTGCACAGCAATCACCTGTGATGGATCCAGTACCGTTACGCTTTTCGTAATGCTTGCCGTCAATCCATAACTATCGGTTACCGTTAATTTCACAGCATAGGCTCCCGCTTCAGTATAAGTAAATGTAGGATTCTGCTTATCGGAAGTAGTTCCTGCTTCATCACCAAACTCCCACAAATAAGAAGTGATAGTAGTACCCGACTTGGTGGTAGTGGCATCCGTAAAGGTTGTCAAATCCCCCATTACATATTTTTTCTTATCGAACGTAAAATCGGGAGTAGTAGGATTAATCACTGTTATTTCTTTCTGGCTGCTCACCTTCAAGCCGTTACTATCCGTAACCGTAAGTTTCACCAAATAGATGCCATCTTTCTTGAAAACAAAAGTAGGGCTTTGTTCGGTGGAAGTTGATTTATCGGCATCGCCAAACTCCCATAAATAAGCTACAATTTTAGTACCTTCATTAGGAACGGTAGCATCTGTAAAGGTTACAGACTCTCCTACCTCATATTGTTCACCTACCGCAAATCCGGGCCTCGCCGCCGTATGGTAGATCGTTTCCTCATCCTTGCACGATGTTACAAATATCAATAACACAGAAAACAAGATATATGCTATATTTTTCATACTATTAATTTTAATTATTCGTTTATATCAAGACCTGATTTGTTTAATCCCGGACCTCCACCTGCCGTATATCCTTGACTTTCGCCCGTAGCATTGGGAGATACCCAGAAAGAGTAGATTTCACCATCGGTGATATAGAACCTCACTTTTATGACTTGGCCTTTCAAAGAAGCTAAAGTAGCATTTCCTTTCCACTCTACTTTTTGCTTCACGCCGTCAGCAGTTATTGGCTTACAATCCGCTTTGGCAAAGCCGGGAATGACAGTACCGTCAGCTTTCAGCAATTCCACTCTAAGTTCACCCGTCACTTTGGTATTGACGTAAAAGTGTTCACCTGTGAATCTCAGCTTCGGTGTCAGCAACTCACCTGTTCCTTTCATGGAGGCAAAACCATCACGACGCAAAGTAGCCAGTCCGGTGGAAGTTATTTCATTTGTACCGTCCAAACGGCGTCCGCTCAAATAAAAATAGAGTTTATCACCCACAATGAGCGGTGCACCTACTACGGATTGCAAATTCCCGTTATTCCATGCCGCACGATTATCGTCCACTGCCATGAAAGGATTCATGTCCTCCCTGTACCAACTGTAACCATCGCGGCTGTAACCCACCATTATCTGGTTGCGTTTAATCACATTGTCCTGAGAACAAACATCATTTTCGGGACCTTGCCACACCGAGAAGAAACCCAGCATGATACTTTCATACGGAGTGGCGTCCAAATTATAAATGCCGGGAGAACCGTCGTTATTATTATAAGTCGGATGCTTCTGCTCATTGCGCCATGGACCAAACCAAAATGCTTTCAAATCGGCTTTTGCCTTTTGATTGCCTGTTGCCGGATCGGTATTTTCATAATAATCACGTGCCCGTACCGTATAAGGGTCGGAAGAATTCACACGCACATTATGCCTCATGCTCCACACCCACACATTGCGGAAAGGATTCTTATACACCGTAGAACGGTCGGCAATAGCCTGTGAAGGCGTGGAATTATCGCGCCACTGTTTTCCGTCGGCAGATGTCTTATAATGATATTTCCAGTTGCCTTTTCCTCCCGCCACCTGAAACATCTTGAAACGCTTGGAAGCATTGGACTCCTGCTTGTCCAACCATACAACCGATGCATCACGTTCAGAACCTTTATCTACAATATTAGTTCCCGACACAACCGACAGTACAGGTTTCGTCCAGTTAATCCCATCGACTGACTCTGCATAACACGTCACTCCTGCACCATTGATAGAATGAGTTCCACCACCTGCCATATACCACATTTTATATTTTGAATCGGCCTCGTCATACCAGACACCATCACTGAACGGCGCAGCAAAAGCTGCTCCTTTATTGCCCATCTTTTCCCAGTCTTTATCCGGTTGAAGTATCGGATTGGCCGAAGAGTATTCAGGATAATAAAATACCCGCTTCAACGAAGTGCTCTCAATCAAAAAGTTATCGACGAACAATTGTCTGCCTGTGGATATATTCACCACCTCGGGTTTGTTCACCAGATAGAAACTCATAAGGGACGAGAAGCACACGAAGGAAGCAAGACAAGC
>ENA-OPWO01000502-OPWO01000502.1-human-gut-metagenome-genome-assembly--contig:-NODE-502-length-13081-cov-1.673576_pt1 | contig 13081 bp, 12 predicted proteins | sample MGYA00241510_ERZ502012 | MGnify/ENA primary metagenome ERZ502012 (study PRJEB25962, sample SAMEA2041923) | human gut metagenome | biome: human gut; feature: human-associated habitat; material: faeces...
CTTCCGATTTCTTCTTCGCATTTTTACCAATGTAGGCGTAAGGCGAGGAAGTCAGTGCACGTTCCGCTTCTTCGCGCGTGTCGAACGATTTGTATTTCGCTCCTTCGTAGCCTTTGGTCTGCAGCTGGCAGTCGGTCCAGGAGGGATAAATGCCCGGAGTGCCGCCGGCCCATACAACGTAGAATTTCTCTTTTTTCATAACTTGCGGCAAAGGTACAAATATATTCCGCAAAATCGAACAACTTGTTTCTTTCACTTGTTATTTCTACAATAGGATAAAAACAATAATGAAAGAGAAATATATGAAAAGAACCTTTGCAGAAGCGCTGGAACACCGGCGTAGTTATTACTCCATCGGCAGTGACTCTCCCGTTTTGGACGAGGAGGTGGTGCATATTGTCCGTACGGCAGTGAAGAACGTGCCGTCGGCTTTTAATTCGCAGTCAACCAGAATTGTGTTGTTGCTGGGCGATGAGCATAAGAAATTGTGGGATATTGTGAAAAGTACCCTGAAACAGCGCATCCCGTCCGATGCTTTTGCAAAGACGGAAGCCAAAATTGACGGATGCTTTGCCGCCGGGCATGGCACTGTGCTCTATTTTGAAGACACTGCGGTTGTAAAGAATTTGCAAGAGGCTTTTCCCTCTTACGCCGAGAACTTCCCAACCTGGTCGCAGCACACATCGGCCATGCATCAGTTTGCCATTTGGACGATGCTCGAAGATGCCGGTCTGGGAGCTTCGTTGCAGCACTATAACCCGCTGATTGATGAGGAGGTGCGCCGCACTTGGAATTTGCCCGGAAGCTGGATGCTGATAGCCGAAATGCCTTTTGGCACACCGACTGCCGAACCCGGAGAAAAGGAATTCGGGGAATTGAGCGAACGGATTAAAATTTTCCGCTGATAGTGGGGTAGTCTCACTATGGAATTGCTTATCTTTGCTTGAAAAGCGAAGATAAGCTGCACTTTGGCATAAAAAATGAACAAGTTCATTTTATTCTGCTCTCAGTTTGCTTATCTTTGCCTGCAAACGGTAAGCAATTATGATACGTATCTTTTTGACCGGCTACAGGGGAGCCGGTAAAACTACTTTGGGAAAGGCTTTTGCCCGCGAACTGAATGTACCTTTTATCGATTTGGACTGGTACATAGAAGAACGTTTTCACAAATCTATTCGTGAATTGTTCGCAGAGCGGGGAGAGGCCTCTTTTCGTGAACTGGAACGGAGTATGCTGCACGAGGTGTCCGAGTTTGAGGATGTCATTGTTTCCACAGGTGGCGGCACTCCTTGTTTTTTTGACAATATGGAGTATATGAACGGTTGCGGGCAGACGGTGTTTCTGGATGTACACCCCGATATTCTGTTCCGCCGGCTCCGGGTGGCGAAGCAGCAACGCCCCATCCTGCAAGGCAAGACGGACGAAGATTTGCGCACCTTCATTGTGGAGGCGCTGGACAAACGGGCTCCTTTTTATTCGCAGGCCCGTTACCGTTTTGATGCCGGAAGGCTGGAAAGCAGACGCCAGATAGCCGGGTCTGTGCAGGAGTTGCGTGCTCTATTGAATGTTTAATTCCTTGTAAACGTGTGTTTTTCACTCGAAAAGGCAGGATGTTCCGGATTTATATGTATTTTTGTACCCCTTTTTATAAATACAAATTACTTAAAACAGCAGAGTAACAAGAAATGAGAAAATGGCGTATTGAAGATTCAGAAGAGCTGTACAACATTACAGGTTGGGGCACTTCGTACTTTGGTATCAATGACAAAGGTCATGTTGTAGTAACACCGCGTAAAGACGGAGTTGGCGTTGATTTGAAAGAGCTGGTCGACGAATTGCAGCTGCGTGATGTGATGGCTCCCATGCTGGTTCGCTTTCCCGACATCCTTGACAACAGGATCGAAAAGATTTCCTGTTGTTTCAGGCAGGCGGCAGAGGAGTATGGTTATAAAGCGGAAAACTTTATCATCTATCCTATTAAAGTGAATCAGATGCGTCCGGTGGTTGAGGAGATTATCAGCCATGGCAAGAAGTTCAATCTTGGACTGGAAGCGGGCTCCAAACCGGAATTGCATGCAGTGATTGCTATCAATATGAACTCCGATTCGCTGATTATCTGCAACGGATATAAGGATGAAAGCTACATTGAACTTGCTTTGTTGGCGCAGAAGATGGGAAAACGCATCTTCCTCGTGGTAGAAAAACTGAACGAGCTGAAGCTGATAGCTAAGATGGCGAAGCAACTGAACGTAAAACCCAATATCGGTATTCGTATCAAGCTGGCTTCGTCGGGAAGCGGCAAATGGGAAGACTCCGGCGGCGATGCAAGTAAGTTCGGACTGTCTTCCAGTGAGTTGCTCGAAGCACTGGACTTCATGGCTGACAAAGGCATGCAGGATTGTCTGAAATTGATACATTTCCATATCGGAAGCCAAGTGACGAAGATACGCCGTATCAAAACTGCCTTGCGTGAAGCGTCGCAGTTCTATGTGCAACTGCATAGCATGGGCTTCAAAGTGGAATTTGTGGATATAGGCGGCGGCTTGGGAGTGGACTATGATGGAACGCGCTCTTCCAATAGCGAGGGTAGCGTGAACTACTCCATTCAGGAATATGTGAACGACTCTATATCTACTTTGGTGGATGCCAGCGATAAGAACGGTATTCCGCATCCCAACATAATAACGGAGAGCGGACGCGCCCTGACTGCGCATCATTCCGTACTCATTTTTGAAGTGTTGGAGACAACCAACCTTCCTGAATGGGACGATGATGAGGAGGTGACCGAAAACGACCATGAACTGCTGAGGGAACTTTACGGCATATGGGATACATTGAACCAGAACAAAATGCTGGAGGCTTGGCACGATGCGCAGCAGATACGCGAAGAGGCGCTCGACTTGTTCAGCCATGGTATTGTGGACTTGCAGACCCGCGCTAAGATAGAGCGCCTGTATTGGTCTATCATGCGCGAAGTGAATCAGATTGCCAGCGGCCTGAAGCATGCGCCCGACGAATTCCGCGGACTTCCCAAATTGCTGGCGGATAAATACTTCTGCAACTTCTCGCTTTTCCAGTCCTTGCCGGACTCGTGGGCGATAGACCAGATATTCCCCATTATGCCCATTCAGCGTCTGGACGAAAAGCCGGACCGGACGGCTACGTTGCAGGATATCACCTGTGACTCGGACGGTAAGGTTGCGAACTTCATCTCTACCAAGAACGTGTCTCATTACTTGCCGGTACATTCTCTGAAGAACAAGGAACCCTATTATGTGGGAGTGTTCCTCGTGGGTGCCTATCAGGAGATTCTCGGCGACATGCATAATCTGTTTGGCGACACGAACGCGGTGCATGTGTCCGTAAGCGACAAGGGCTATACGATAGAACAGGTGATTGACGGTGAAACGGTGGCAGAGGTGCTGGACTATGTACAATACAGCCCGAAGAAGCTGGTGCGCACTCTGGAGACATGGGTAACCCAGTCGGTAAAAGAAGGACGCATATCTTTGGAAGAAGGAAAGGAATTTTTGTCTAACTATCGCTCCGGCTTGTACGGATATACATATTTGGAATAATGAGAGAGAAACTGACAGTAATTAAGGTGGGTGGCAAAATCGTGGAAGAGGAGGAAACGCTCTGTAAACTGTTGGATGATTTTGCCGCTATCGAGGGCTATAAAGTGCTGGTGCATGGCGGTGGACGCTCGGCAACGAAGGTTGCGGCCCTGTTAGGTATTGAAAGCAAAATGGTAAATGGACGCCGCATCACCGATGCCGAAACCTTGAAGGTGGTGACAATGGTGTATGGCGGATTGGTAAATAAAAACATCGTTGCCGGTCTGCAGGCGCGTGGCGTGAATGCGCTTGGCCTGACGGGTGCGGATATGGATGTGATCCGTTCTGTGAAACGCCCGGTGAAAGAGATTGACTATGGCTTTGTAGGCGATGTGAAGCAGGTGAACGGGGATTTCTTGGGCAGCCTCATCCGTAAAGGCGTTGTTCCGGTGATGGCTCCGCTGACACATGACGGTGAGGGCCATATGCTGAATACGAATGCTGATACGATTGCCGGGGAAACGGCTAAGGCATTGTCCGGACAGTTTGACGTGACGCTGGTTTACTGCTTTGAGAAGAAGGGCGTGTTGCGTGATGAAAACGACGATGAGAGCGTGATCCCTCAGATTACTCCGGAAGAATTTAAGCAATATGTTGCCGAAGGAGTGATACAAGGCGGCATGATTCCCAAGCTGGAGAATTCTTTCGAGGCTTTGAACGCCGGAGTGATGGAAGTCGTAATCACGTTAGCTTCAGCCATAAACAGTGCCGGAGGAACCCGTATCATAAAATAATTCAAAAAAAGTGGCGGCAGACTGTAACTTTCGGTCTGCTGAACCGTCAATTAATCAGAGATGCAAGAAATCAGTTTTCGAAATGACATTCTCTCGCTGAAAGACAAACTCTTTCGGCTGGCTCTGAGAATTACATTTAACAGGGCGGAAGCGGAAGATGTTGTGCAGGAAACATTGATTAGGGTGTGGAACAAACGTGACGAGTGGCCGCAGTTCGGATCTATTGAGGCTTATTGCCTGACAGTGGCAAGGAACCTGGCAATAGACCGCAGCGAAAGGAAAGATGCCCGGGCGGTGGAACTGACACCCGATATGGAAGATGCTTCCGATGCGTCGAGCCCTTACGAAAGGCTGGTGAGTAAAGAACGGATGGCTCTGATACACCGCCTGATGAATGAGCTTCCCGAAAAACAACGGCTGATTATGCAGTTGAGGGATGTTGAAGGTAAGAGTTATAAAGAGATTGCAGTTGTCCTGAATTTGACAGAAGAGCAGGTTAAAGTGAATCTTTTCAGGGCGCGGCAGAAGGTTAAGCAACGGTTTATTGATATAGAAGGCTATGGACTCTAAATATATAGAACAACTTTTGGAACGCTATTGGCAGTGTGAGACTTCTCTTGAAGAAGAAGCGCAGTTGCGTACTTTCTTTATGGAAGGGGATGTTCCCGGACATTTGCTCCGTTACAAAGATTTGTTTGTGTATCAGCAACTTCAGCAGGAAGAGCATCTGGGCGCGGATTTCGATGTACGAGTGCTTGCTGAGATTGAAGCTCCGGTTGTGAAAGCCAGGCGCATGACACTGACCGCACGCTTCATGCCGTTGTTCAAAGCCGCAGCAGCAGTGGCGGTGGTGCTTTCATTGGGTAATGCAATGCAACATTCATTCTTTTCCGATGTAAAGGAAGTGGCCGCAGCCGATACTATCGGTAAGCAGATTTCAGCTCCGTCGGTAGCTCTTTCGGGAGATATGGTCGTAACGCACGAGAAGCAGATTATGGATAGCCTGCATCGCGTTAATAAGGAGAAGGAGATCAAGGAATAGATTTTTCATTTGCTTTTTAAAATAACATTTTCATTTGCTTTAAATATAATATAGTTAGTGTGCTTTTATTAAAACAAAAAACAGAAGCTGTGAAGTTTCAATTCTCTCAAAATTTTATAAAAACTAACTAAGATAAATGGGACGCCGCGTGATGCAGCGTCCCATTATGTTTTTGCCCTTTCGGTTGCTGTGCCCTATGTAGTGAATGGTCTAATCAGAGTTTGTATAATCCTTTTTTAGGAACGTCCAATTCCGGATTGCCTTTGTAACCGATGTCGCCGCTTCCGCTGGTGCGTGCTTTCAGAAAGTCGGTAGCATGGCATTTGATGTCACCCGACCCTGACACGCTTGCCGATACGCGCTCAGCCTGCAGGTCGGAAGCAAACAGGTCGCCTGAACCTGCTATACGATAACTGGCTTCCCGGGTCTTTCCCGTCAGTATTGCCGTACCCGATCCTGCTATGGACACTTCGGTGTTGGTGGCTGATATGTTGTTGAGTTTCAAATCTCCGGATCCTGCTATGGATGTTTTGAGCTTGGTGCAAGTGATGTTGCTGCCCTGTATGTCACCGGATCCGGCAATGGATACTTTAAGATGATCTGTCTTCAGCCCGTTTGCCAATTCTATGTTTCCGGCTCCGGCAATGGAGATGCTATTGAGCGTTTCGGAGGAGATGCGGATCTCCAGTTTGTTGAAAGATACATTGACACCTTTCTTGAACCGGATGTTCAGGGTGTTGTTGGCTACATTGATGTCTAATAGGTCTACGATATTGTCGGATGTGTATACCTCTACTTCGGGTTTGCCTGCCTTTTGGGTGTAAATGACATCGGGACTGCCTGCCAGATTCAGCCCGGTGAAGTTATCTACTTTGATGTTTTTGGTTACATAGTTCTTGCTTGCTTTGACAGTCTTACCGCCGAAAGTTCCTGTGTGCTCTGTGTGGCGATACTGAGAACAAGCGGTAGTGCTGAATACCAAGAGGATGGCTGAAACGAATGTTGTTAAATTTTTCATACTCATTTATTTTAAGTTCTTTTGTTTGTTAGACGCTATCTTTTTCCGGAAAGTTGCAGTTCTTATGGCTTTTTATCGGAAACATTTGGTTACGGACTTTTATCCAAAATTCGTGCCATAGTTGTAAGTCCTTGTTTATTAGTGTGTAATAGGCTAATCGAAGTGTCCGCTTTTGAACATCTTGTTCGTTTTTGATAAACAACCGTTTGCTTTTTCGGACGATTCTTCGTTCTTTTGCCTGTATTTCTATTAGAAAAGAGCAGATGATGACGGAATGTATTTTGGAGGATGAAGAGTTGGGGCGCTTACTGGTGCGGGTAAATATACGTGCGCGGCGTTTAACTTTCCGTACGCGGGAGGATGCCGTCTATGTGACTGTTCCGCCGGGTACAACGGTTGCAGAAGTAAAAAATGCCGTAGAGCAATTGCGTCCCCGGCTGAGGGTGGCGCAACAGAAGCAAAGTCGTCCGTTGATTGATTTGAACTATCGGATTGATACGGAATTCTTTAAACTGAGTTTGGTTAGTGGAGAACGCGACCGTTTCCTTTCACGTTCGGAATTGGGAGAGATGCAGATTATCTGCCCGCCACATGCGGACTTTTCGAATAAAGAGTTGCAAGCCTGGTTGCGGAAAGTGATTGAAGAAGCCTTGCGTCGTAATGCCAAGATTATTCTTCCTCCCCGGCTTTATGCACTCTCGCTTCAACACAACCTTTCTTATAAGAGCGTAAAAATAAATTCCAGTAGCGGACGTTGGGGGAGTTGCTCGGCTCGTGGAAATATCAACCTGTCCTATTTTCTTGTTTTATTGCCCGGACACTTGATTGACTATGTGCTGCTCCACGAATTGGCGCATACTCGTGAAATGAATCATGGTGAACATTTCTGGGAATTGCTCGATAGCATGACGGGCAATAAGGCACAGGATTTTCGTAAAGAATTGAGAAAGTATAAAACTGACTTTTAATGCGTGGCTTTAGTCTTCTTGCGCCAATAGTTTCACTTCATCATCCTCTTTTTCAAAACGGTAATTTCCACCTTTCTCGCTCAATTCGAATAAGGAAAGTTTGTCGGTTGCTTGGTCCACTATCATCAAAGCGCTTTGCTCGGCAAACCGTTTCACCTCAAAGGTAAAAGGTTCTTTGCTTATGCGTTGGTCGATTAGGACACTGTCGTTAAGAAGAACGGATATGGAATCACCGGTAAACCCTTTCACTAAAGTGATGTTGTAGGTCTCGGCAAAGTAGCGTTCACCTTCTTTGCGTTGCTGCAGGCGCATGCTCATATAGACAAAGATAACGACAACGAATATTACGGCAAACGCAAGGATGCCGTTGCCTATCATAAACTGTTTATTGGTGTTCAGGTGATGTGCCATGATGATCAAGTTTAAAGAACCATGCAAATGTAGTGATTAATTTTGAATGAAGGAACATTTCGGACCGTAGTGCTAAATATTCTTTTTTTCTCCTATTATTTTGTAGTCGAACAGATTATTTATATCTTTGCACCCGAAACGGATGAAAGGTGGAGGGGCGATTGAGCTCCTCTTTTTTGTTCTTAATGGTTAATCTATGATAGAAAAAAAAACTGTTTGTCAAATTGTAGATGAGTGGCTGGAAGATAAAGATTACTTCCTGGTGGAAGTTATAATCAGCCCGGATGACAAGATTGTGGTGGAGATAGACCACAAAGAAGGTGTTTGGATTGAGGATTGTGTAGAGCTGAGCCGCTACATAGAGTCCCGGCTGAATCGTGAGGATGAGGATTATGAGCTGGAAGTCGGCTCTGCCGGTATCGGACAGCCGTTTAAAGTGTTGCAACAGTATGTCAACCACATCGGCAAAGAGGTGGAGGTGCTGGCGAAAGACGGCCGTAAGCATTGCGGCATCTTGAAAGGCGCTGACGAGCAGCAGTTCACCGTCACCGTTCAAAAGAAAGTGAAAGAAGAGGGTGCCAAACGTCCTAAAATGGTGGATGAGGACCTGACCTTTACATACGAGGAGATAAAATATACTAAATACTTAATTAGTTTTAAATAAGACTATGGCCAAGAAAGAAGAAACTATCAGCTTGATAGATACCTTTTCGGAATTTAAAGAACTGAAGAATATTGATAGAACCACCATGGTGAGCGTACTCGAAGAGTCGTTCCGCAGTGTGATTGCAAAGATGTTCGGTACTGATGAGAATTACGACGTAATCGTGAACCCGGATAAGGGTGACTTCGAAATATGGCGTAATCGTGAAGTAGTGGCAGATAAAGACCTTGAAAATCCGAACTTGCAGATTTCTTTGAGCGAAGCCCAAAAAATTGATGCTTCGTATGAAGTGGGAGAGGAAGTGACGGACGAAGTGAACTTTGCGAAGTTTGGCCGTCGTGCTATCCTGAACCTGCGCCAGACTTTGGCTTCCAAGATCTTGGAATTGGAAAAAGACAGTATTTATAATAAATATATTGATAAGGTAGGTACCATTATCAATGCAGAGGTTTACCAGATTTGGAAAAAGGAGATGTTGCTCCTCGATGATGAAGGCAATGAATTGCTGTTGCCCAAAACCGAACAGATACCGAGCGACTTCTACCGTAAAGGAGAAACAGCCCGCGCTGTGGTGGCTCGTGTTGACAACAAGAACAATAATCCGAAGATTATCTTGAGTCGTACGTCGCCCGTTTTCCTGCAACGTCTGTTTGAAATGGAAGTACCTGAAATTAATGACGGACTGATTACTATCAAGAAGATTGCCCGTATTCCCGGTGAACGCGCTAAAATTGCCGTAGAGTCATATGATGATCGTATTGACCCGGTGGGTGCTTGTGTCGGTGTAAAAGGCAGCCGTATTCATGGTATTGTCCGCGAACTTCGCAACGAAAATATTGACGTTATCAACTATACGTCGAATATCCAGTTGTTCATACAGCGTGCGCTTAGCCCTGCTAAAATATCTTCTATTCGTCTGAACGAGGAAGAGAAGAAAGCAGAGGTTTTCTTGAAACCTGAGGAGGTATCGCTGGCTATCGGTAAAGGCGGCTTGAACATCAAGCTGGCCAGTATGTTGACTGAGTACACTATTGACGTATTCCGCGAGTTGGATGAGGCGGTAGAAGATGAGGATATCTACTTGGATGAATTCCGCGATGAGATTGACGGCTGGGTAATCGATGCTATTAAGGCTATCGGCATTGATACTGCCAAGGCTGTGTTGAATGCTCCGCGCGAGATGTTGATTGAAAAAACTGATTTGGAAGAGGAAACGGTGGACGAAGTATTACGCATTTTGAAATCGGAGTTTGAAGAAGAAGAAAATCACTAATCACTAATCACTAACTACCACTTCTTTCTCCATTATTCATTAAATTAAAGTATGACGATAAGGTTAAATAAAGTAACAAGAGATTTAAATGTAGGAATCACGACGGTAGTTGAGTTCTTGCAAAAGAAGGGACATGCCATTGAAGCAAATCCCAACACGAAAATTACCGATGAGCAGTATGACTTACTCGTGAAAGAGTTTAGTACAGATAAGGATCTTAAACTGAAAACAGAGCGTTTCATTCAGGAACGCCAGAGTAAGGATCGTAACAAGGCATCAGTGTCTATTGACGGCTATGACAAGGAAACACAGGAAAAACCGAAAGCCGAAGAGGTGGTGAAGACTGTGGTTCCCGAAGATGTACGTCCGAAGTTTAAGCCTGTCGGCAAAATTGATTTGGATAAACTGAATCGCAAACATACGGTGGAAAAAGAGAAAGAAGTAGAACCGGAAAAACCGGTAGTTGAGGAAATAAAGGCTGAAGAGCCTGCACCGGTTGTGGAGGCCCCGAAGCCGGAACCTGTTTCCGCTCCCGAACCTCAACCCGAACCAACACCTGCTCCGGTTGTGGAGCCGGCTCCTGTTGTGGAAGAAGAGCCTGTGCCTGTCATTACCGAACCTGTATCAGCACCTAAGGAAGAACCGGTTCCTGTTGAGACTGAGGAGGTGGTTTCGGAAGATAAAGAAGAGATATTTAAAATACACCAGCCGGAGTTTGTATCGAAGATTAATGTCATCGGACAAATAGACCTCGCTGCGCTGAACCAGTCTACACGTCCGAAGAAGAAATCGAAAGAGGAAAAGCGGAAGGAACGTGAAGAAAAGGAGAAACAGCGTCAGGATCAGAAGAAGCTGATGAAAGAGGCCATTATCAAAGAGATCCGTCGTGATGATAATAAGACAAAAGATTCGAAGGACGGCAATGATGCCAATGCCAAGAAGAAACGCGTCCGTATCAACAAGGAAAAAGTGGACATCAACAATGCGTCCAATTTCCAGCGTGGCGGAAACGATCGCTCGAAAGGTGGAAGTCAGCAAGGTGGCAATAACCAGCAGTCCGGTAAGAATAAGAATAAAGACCGCTTCAAAAAGCCTGTTATCAAACAGGAGGTAAGTGAAGAGGATGTAGCAAAGCAGGTAAAGGAAACTTTGGCTCGCCTGACCTCCAAAGGTAAGAATAAGGGAGCGAAATACCGTAAGGAAAAACGTGACATGGTGTCCAACCGTATGCAGGAGTTGGAAGACCAGGAAATGGCGGAAAGCAAAGTATTGAAGCTGACGGAATTCGTGACAGCCAACGAGTTGGCAAGCATGATGGACGTTTCTGTTACGCAGGTCATCGCTACTTGTATGAGCATCGGTATGATGGTTTCCATTAACCAGCGTCTGGATGCCGAGACAATCAATCTGGTGGCGGAAGAGTTCGGCTTCAAAACAGAATATGTAAGTGCGGAAGTGGCACAGGCTATCGTAGAGGAAGAAGATGCCGAAGAGGATTTGGAACATCGCGCTCCGATCGTAACGGTAATGGGTCACGTAGACCATGGTAAGACTTCGTTGCTCGACTATATCCGTAAGGCAAATGTGATTGCCGGTGAAGCCGGTGGTATCACACAGCACATCGGTGCTTACCACGTAACGCTGGAAGACGGCCGCAAGATTACGTTCCTTGATACTCCGGGACATGAAGCGTTTACCGCTATGCGTGCTCGCGGTGCCAAAGCTACGGATATTGCTATCATCATTGTGGCTGCCGACGACAACGTGATGCCGCAGACTAAGGAAGCTATCAATCATGCCATGGCTGCCGGTGTGTTTGCCATCAACAAGATTGATAAGCCGACTGCCAATCCGGATAAGATTAAAGAAGAACTGGCTGCCATGAACTTCCTCGTTGAGGAATGGGGTGGCAAGTACCAGTCTCAGGATATTTCAGCCAAGAAAGGTATTGGCGTAAGCGATTTGATGGAGAAAGTATTGCTGGAAGCCGAAATGCTGGATTTGAAGGCAAACCCGAATCGCCGTGCTACCGGTTCCATCATCGAGTCCTCATTGGATAAGGGTCGTGGCTATGTGGCTACGGTATTGGTGTCCAACGGTACATTGAAGATGGGTGACATTGTGCTTGCAGGTACAAGTTACGGTAAGGTGAAAGCCATGTTCAATGAACGCAACCAGCGCATGAAAGAGGCAGGTCCTTCGGAACCGGCTTTGATTCTGGGCTTGAACGGTGCTCCCGCTGCCGGTGACACTTTCCATGTAATTGAAACTGAACAGGAAGCGCGTGAGATTGCCAACAAACGCGAACAGTTGCAGCGTGAGCAGGGTCTGCGTACACAGAAGATGCTGACGCTGGACGAAGTAGGCCGTCGTTTGGCATTGGGTGACTTCCACGAACTGAATATCATCGTGAAGGGTGACGTGGACGGTTCTGTCGAGGCGTTGAGCGACTCGTTGATCAAGCTGTCTACCGAACAGGTACAGGTGAACGTTATCCACAAGGGCGTTGGTGCTATCTCCGAATCGGATGTATCTTTGGCTGCCGCTTCGGATGCGATTATCGTTGGATTCCAGGTTCGTCCTTCTAGCAATGCTGCTAAACTGGCTGAACAGGAAGGAGTAGATATCCGTAAGTATTCTATTATTTACGATGCTATCGAAGAAGTGAAGTCTGCTATGGAAGGTATGCTTGCTCCTACATTGAAAGAGCAGGTTACTGCAACAATCGAAGTTCGTGAAGTATTCAATATCAGTAAAGTCGGTATGGTTGCCGGTGCGATGGTTAAGACTGGTAAGGTGAAACGTACTGACAAGGCTCGTTTGATACGTGATGGTATTGTAATCTTTACGGGTAGCATCAATGCGTTGAAACGCTTTAAAGATGATGTGAAAGAGGTTGGTACTAACTTTGAATGTGGTATTAGCCTGACTAACTGCAATGACTTGAAGGTAGGTGACGTTATTGAAACTTATGAAGAAGTGGAAGTAAAGCAAACTTTATAATTACATTATAGTAAATTTAATGAGGTGATGTCATCCTGAGCATAGCGAAGGATCTGTAAACGCTATCGGATGTGTGCAGATTCTTCCCTGCGTTCAGCATGACATTTCCTTTTTTATTACGATATAGAGTATGACAGTCCTCGATTGGATTATTGTGGCAATAATAAGCATAGGAGCTATACTTGGATTTACAAAGGGATTTATAAGGCAATTAGCCTCTATTGTAGGCTTGGTAGTTGGATTGCTTGTGGCCCGTGCATTATTTGCTTCTGTAGGCGAAAAGCTTGCCGAAGAATTGGGTACATCACTCACCTTTGCCCAAGTCGTAGCCTTTATTCTGATATGGCTGCT
>ENA-OPWO01000515-OPWO01000515.1-human-gut-metagenome-genome-assembly--contig:-NODE-515-length-12782-cov-1.511197_pt1 | contig 12782 bp, 4 predicted proteins | sample MGYA00241510_ERZ502012 | MGnify/ENA primary metagenome ERZ502012 (study PRJEB25962, sample SAMEA2041923) | human gut metagenome | biome: human gut; feature: human-associated habitat; material: faeces...
GCAGCAGCTATTTATGGTACACGTGGTTCTAACGGCGTTGTTCTTATTACTACCAAGAAAGGTAAAAAGGGAGCTACCCAATTCGGTTTCTCAGCTTCTGCCGGTTTTCAGACGTTGAAGAAACCGGAGATGGCAAAAGCTTCCGAATATGAATATGTATTCAAAGCGCGTTATATTAATGATAATGCAGAGCCACGTTATAACAGCAAGGAGAATATAACAGATGCGGAAGGTACTGACTGGTGGGATGAAAGCATGAAGAAGACAGCACTGATTCATAACTATAATTTTAATTTCTCCGGAGGTACGGATAAGTTGCTTTACTCTGCTAATATTGGTTATTTCGGACAAGACTCACAATACACTGTAGGTAACTGGCAAAAGCTGACAGCTCGTTTCAGTATGGAATATACTTTTAATAGTATAGTAAAAGCAGGTATTGACTTTACCCCGAAATATGAAAATTGGACAGATACTCCCAATTTATTGGGTAATATAATGGCTATGGACCCCACAACTCCGATCATGCGTCCTCAAAGTGAATGGACGACAAATGAATACGACAACTATGCCCGTTCCAGCAACAACTTGGTGTGGAATCCGGTTGCACAATTAGCTCGTATGGATAAACATAGTGATGAATATGGTTTATTAGCCAATCCGTATGTAAATATTGAACCGATTAAAGGTTTGGTTATTCGTTCACAGTTTGGTGTCAATGCCCGTTTCCGTATTTCAGATGAGTTTACTCCTTCTTTCAATATCGATACATTAGAGAAATCCGATTATAGCAAAGCATATCGTAAAACCGATAATTGGGTGGACTGGAACTGGACAAATACAATAAACTGGATTAAGAGTTTTAATCATAAACACAATTTGAATGTGATGGCTGGTTATACGATGGAACGTTTCCAGGAATATTGGTTGGAGGGGTCAAAAGAACGTACTCCTACCAATGAAGAGAACCTGCACTATGTTTCAGCCGGTACGCAGAATCCGCAGACGGCAGGCGTGAATGCCTATTCTTCATTGATCTCTTATCTGGGACGTGTGATGTATAATTACAACGACCGTTACTATTTGACTGCTTCTATCCGTGTAGATGGTTCTTCTAAATTCATGAAAGATAATCAATACGCTACTTTTCCGGCAGTATCTGCGGCATGGCGTATTTCAGAAGAGCCATTCATGAAAAAACAGTATATCTTTGATAACTTGAAGATTCATGCAGGATGGGGACGTGTGGGTAATCAGAATATTGACAATTCGGCTTATCAGTCTACTATTGGAGCTGCCGATTATGTATTTGGTGGTAATCGTGAGATTGGTACAGCGGTAGGTTCGATTGGTAACTCATTGATCCGATGGGAAACTGTAGAAGATTATAATATCGGTATTGATATGGCATTTTTGAAAAACCGTTTGTCGGTGACTGCAGAATGGTTCCGTAAAGAATCCCATGATATGCTGCTGAAAAAAGATAATATGCTGATTTTAGGGTTCCCGATGTGGAATGGACAGATGTGGGAGAATGTAGGTAAAATGAGAGCTACGGGTTGGGAACTTTCTATTAACTGGGAAGATCGTAAAGGTGATTTTGATTATGGAATTGGATTGAACCTGTCATCCGTTAAAAATAAAGCTATTAAACTATTGGGTTCTACTCCGATTAATGCCGGAAGTTTTAATGGAGATTACATCATACGTAATGAAGAAGGTGGTGAGATCAGCCGTTTTTATGGATATGTGGCTGATGGTATTTTCCAAAATCAGACTGAAGTAAATGCACATACCGATGAATATGGAACAGTCATTCAACCCAATGCTCAACCGGGAGATATTCGTTTCAAGGATTTGAACCATGATGGTAAGCTGGATGATAATGATAAGACTTTTATTGGAAATGCATTTCCAGATCTTATGGTTGGTATTAATGCCCGTTTAGCATGGAAGAATATTGACTTTGCAGCTAATTTCTATGGTACAATAGGAAACGATGTATACAACACGACTAAAGGACGCTATTCGGGAGTGTCGGGTGAGAATGTATATGCCGGAACCTACAATGCTTCCTGGCATGGTGAGGGAACAAGCTATGATTTACCCCGTCTGTCGTACAATGATGCCAATCAGAACTGGACACGTGTTTCTTCTTTCTATGTGGAAGATGGTTCTTATTTACGTTGCAAGCAGTTGCAGATAGGATATACATTGCCAAAGAAATGGACGAAGAAAATTTCATTGCGCCTGTCTTTCTCGGCACAGAATCCGTTCACTATTACCGGATATTCAGGAATGGACCCTGAAGCGGCTGCCTTAGGTACTGAAGGAAAAGTAACAGAGTCGGGTATTGATTGGGCAGGGTATCCTAACCCGCGTACATACCTTTTTGGAATCAATATGAATTTCTAATGCTATTAACAGAGATAAGAATATGAAAAAATATATTTTAGGCTTGACTATAGCCGCTTCTACATTGTCATTAGCCGGTTGTTCGGATTTCCTGGATACGCCAGTACTCGGTCAGCAGGATTTGAGTGAATATTTTGTGAATGAAGATCAGTGCAAGCAGCAGATTACAGGATGTTATCAATCCATATTCTGGGATGACTGGTGGCAGGTACAGAAATTTTATTTGTGCGGTGATATGTGTACGGATGATATGTGGGTCGGTAATACTGGTGAAGATCAGGGGGCTTATGAAGATCTGGCCTTTTTTACAGGTGATGCATATGGTGGAGGAGAATGTAGTCAGAACTTCTGGCAATATCGTTACAAGGGTATATTGCGGTGTAACATTGCGATTGAGAGAATACCAAGTGTAGAGTTTGAGGACGAATCATTGAGAGACCGTTATGTGGCTGAAGCTAAATTCTTACGCGCTTATCAATATTTTGATTTGGTGAGATACTTTGGTGGTGTGCCGTTAGTACTAGGGATGAAGATGCCTTCGGAGATAGAAGGGATTCAGCGTGCTTCTGCAGCAGAGGTGTACACACAGATTGAGAATGACCTGAAAGATGCTGCTAATGTATTACCTGTTAAAGGTGAATATGCCAGTGCCGACTTAGGGCGTGCCACTAAAGGGGCAGCACAAGGGCTATTGGCAAAAGCTTATCTTTATCAGGAAAAATATGAGGAAGCAGAGGATATGCTGGAACAAGTGATGGGTTTGAATGGGCATGCATCACAAGGGTATGATTTGTTGGATGATTTTGGAGATGTGTGGAGCATTTCTCATAATAATAGTGTTGAATCACTGTTTGAAGTGCAGACTAATAGTGATATAGCCTATAATTTAGGACTTAGAATGCCTGTTGTATGTGGTTCCCGTGATGACGGTGGCTGGGCATGGGGCTTGCCGACAAGTAATTTGGAGACGGCTTTCAAGACAGCAGGAGATGACATACGTTTGAAATGGACTATTATTAAAGACAAAGCAACCAGTGTGCCGGGGGATACCCATTGGTCTTCTACTGTACCTTATTCGGTTTCGACCGATTCACATAAGTCAGGTCGTGTGACTCGTAAAGTATACATTCCTTATGCCCAACGTCCTGAACCATACGATGCTTCTCATAATCCATTGAACTATCGTATTCTACGTTATGCGGATGTATTGTTGATGTATGCCGAAGTTGAAAATGTGTTGAAAGATGACGGACAGGCTCGCTGGGCTTTAAATAAAGTCAGAGAACGTGTAGACTTAGATCCGGTAGAATCCAGTGGTACTGAACTTCGCGATGCGATACGTCAGGAACGTCGTCTTGAACTCGCATTGGAAAACCAACGTCTGTTTGATATCCGTCGCTGGAAAAATGATAGTGGAAAGTCTGTTATGAGTGATATTATGGGACCGAACGGTTCATTTGTGATATACAATACAAAAGAATCTACCGATACGTATGAGCTTGGAAATCAGAAGGAAAGTAGCTCTAAGGGACGTGGTTTCAAAGAAGAGCGTGACTTGGTATACCCGATTCCGACCACAGAGATTAGTCAGAGTAATGGTAGTATAGTACAGAATCCCGGATATAATTAATTAAATGATTATGAAACACAGAAATTTATTTATAGGACTTTCATGCATGGCGGCAGGGCTTTGCGCATGTAATGATGAATATACATTCGTGCCGGAATATGAAGTGAAACTGCCGACCGATACCACTATCAATGTTACGATTGATGCCTCGACTGTATATCAGACTATCGATGGCTTTGCATCTTCCGATGCATGGGATATGGAATATGTAGGCAAATACTGGAGTACTTCCAATAAAGAAGCCATTGCAAAATTGTTATTTTCCCGCGAAGTTGATGAAAAAGGGAACTCGCAGGGCATCGGTTTATCGATGTGGCGGTTCAATCTGGGAGGAGGTTCGGAAGAACAAGGAGATGCGAGTGGCATTGTTTCAGATAAGAAGGAACGGCGCGTTGACTGTTTTTTGACAAGTGCAAATGGAAGTTATGATTGGTCCAAATCTGCGGGTCGGAGATATTTTATGGAAAAGGCTAAAGAGTATGGCTGTGAGTCATTCGTACTATTCAGTAATACACCTCCTGTATACTATACTTATAACGGACAAGCACGTTCGGATAAAGGGTCATCCAGTAATTTGAAGACAGAACATTATGGTGACTTTGCTGATTTCCTGGCTACTTGTGCCAAGCATTTTGTTGATGAAGGCTATAATATTAGTTATATTAGTCCGGTTAACGAACCGCAGTACAACTGGAATGGTAATGAACAAGAAGGTTCGGCCTGGCAGAATACAGAAGTGGCAACGTTAGCAAAAGCATTGGATGCGAGTTTGACAGCCAAAGGGCTTTCCAATACCCAGATGTTATTGGCTGAAGCAGGAAAGTGGGACTATCTATATGGAAACGGTGATGCGGGAAGTGCCCGTGGCAATGTAATAGAGGCTTTTTTCAATCCCAATAATACAAGTACTTATATTGGTAATCTTACGCATTTGCCTAAATTGATTTGCGGGCATAGCTATTATCTGGATACGAACTGGAGCAATATGTACTCTGTCCGTTCTTCAGTTAAGTCCAAAGCAAACCAATATGGTTTGAAGGTATACCAGACGGAGTGGAGTATGTTGAGTGAGAACTATGAAGATTATGCAAGCTATGGTGATGCTTCTTATATGGACTTGGCTTTGAGTATGGCAAAAGTGATTCATCAGGATTTGGCAACAGCTAATGTAAGTTCTTGGTCATACTGGACTACTTGTAGCCGTGAACGTTGGAGTCAGAAAAGCCGTTTTTATCTGATTCGTCTTTCTCCTGATAGCAATGATGGCGAAAGTTATGCGGATTTAGCTACTAATGGCACTTATAAAGCTAGTAAGAACCTTTGGGTACTGGGTAATTATAGTGCATTTGTACGTCCGGGTTATCAGCGTGTTGATTTGAAACTGGAGGAAGAGACAAAGGATTTCTTTGCTACTGCCTATATTTCACCGGAGAAAGATAAATTGGTAGTGGTGTACACTAACATGACTGATAAACGTGCGGAAATAAATAATACATTTGAAGGATTGGGCAAAGAAGTAGGTGAATTTGAACAGTATACTACTTCTGAAGCAAAGGATTTGAAACGTGAACCCAGCTATAATAAAGGTGTTGTTCCTGCTAAAGGTATATCCACTTTTATTTATACTCTTCAATAAAACAGTTTTCAACAGGTATTAGACTAGACAATGAAAGGTAAAAAGATTTTAGCCGCTTTAGGCTTCTTCTCAATAGCCGGTGTGGCAGGTGGATGTTCCCAACCTGCCCCCTATATACGTTATCAGATAGAAACAGACCAACCCTGTCAGACGATGGCATACTTCAGTGCTTCCGATGCCTGGAGTATGCAATTCATCGGGCTTTGGCCGCAGGAGAAACAAAACCAGGTGGCTGACTGGCTGTTCAGCACGGAGAATAACGCCAACGGCCAGCCGAAAGGTATCGGCTTGTCACTTTGGCGTTTTAACGTTGGAGCAGGTAGTACGGAACAAGGAGAGAACAGTCAGATTGCTTCTCCCTGGATGCGTGCCGAGTGTTTCCTGAATCCCGACGGAACATACGACTGGAACAAGCAACAGGGCCAACGTAACTTTCTGAAACTGGCCAAAGAACGGGGAGTCAACAAATTTCTGGCTTTTCTGAATTCGCCTCCCGTATATTATACGCAGAACGGATTGGCTACAAACACCGGACGTGGAGGGACAGCGAACTTGAAACCGGATTGTTATGAAAAGTACGTTCGTTTTCTGGCAGATGTAGTACAAGGCGTAGAAGAACATGATGGCATCAAGTTCAACTATATCTGTCCTTTCAATGAACCGGATGGACACTGGAACTGGGTCGGTCCGAAGCAGGAAGGCTGTCCGGCAACAAACAGGGAAGTGGCCCGCACGGTTCGTCTGTTAAGCAAAGAGTTTGTAGACCGGGACATGGATACACAGATTTTGGTTAATGAGTCTTCCGATTATCGTTGTATGTTCCGTACCCACGAAACGGACTGGCAACGGGGGTATCAGATTCAGGCTTTCTTCTGTCCGGATAGTGTGGACACATATTTGGGAGATACTCCGAATGTTCCCCGTTTGATGCTCGGTCATAGCTATTGGACAACAACTCCGTTAAGCGAATTGCGTAATATTCGCTGTCAACTGCGGGACACATTAGATAAACATCAAGTTGGTTTCTGGCAGACGGAGACTTGCATCATGGGTAATGATGAAGAAATCGGTGGTGGAAATGGTTTCGATCATACGATGAAGACAGCGCTCTATGTGGCACGTATCATTCATCACGATATTGTGTATGCCAGAGCTGAAAGCTGGCAGTGGTGGCGTGCTATTGGCGGCGATTATAAAGATGGATTGATTCGCGAATATACTACGGACAATAATTTCTTAGATGGCAGAGTAGAAGACTCCAAACTGATGTGGGCTTTAGGTAATTATAGTCGTTTTATCCGTCCGGGAGCAGTCCGATTGTCCGTTTCGGCTTTCGATCAAACAGGCGCTCTGATTCCTGATGGCGACACCGATCAGCAAGGATTGATGTGTTCTGCTTATAAAAACGTGGACGGAACGTATGTGATGGTAGTGATTAACTATGCTAATGAAGAAAAAGAGTTTTCTATTGATAAAGAAAAAGTAGGGAATGCACAATGGCAGGTTTATCGTACTTCGGATAAAGAAGGGGAGAATTTGCTACCGGTAGAAAAAGTGAAAAGTGGAAAGACTGTTCAGATTCCGGCACGTTCTATTATAACGCTTCAGAGTTACTAATAAAACAACCTTATTTTCTTTATTTTTTTGAGGAGAATAATACATCTATGTGCCCGTCTATTGCTGTAAAAGTAATAGGCGGGCATAGTGTATAAGAAGAGGTCTTTCATAGACAATAGAGGAATTTTTTGGTCTCTATATCCTTTCTTCGGGTTACAGGGGTTAAAGCTGAAAATGCCATATATCAGTTTAGTTAAAACCCTCATGCGGACTATTATTTTATGAAAAGACATATTATCTTTGCCTGCATATATGAATATGTCTGTACCATGGTGATGAAAAAGTTTACGTTCTTGTTGATTACATTGTTCAGTAGTACCCTGATTCTTTTAGCCGATAATCCCTACCGTTCGTATACTGTAGCAGACGGACTGTCCAACAGTACGGTAAAAGCTATCTATCAGGACGAGATGGGATATATATGGTTAGGGACAAAGGACGGGTTGAATCGTTTGGATGGTTATGAAATTAAAAATTTCTTTTATGAATCCGATGAGACCGTCAGACAATCCAATGATATTGTCAGTATCACAGGAGACAGGCAAGGCAGAATGTGGATTGGAACTTTTAATGGAATTACACTTTTCGATCCCTTTGAGGAGAAATATATAGATTTAGCCACTTTATATAAAGGTTGCGAATTGCCTCGTGGGGTGGTGGTTGGTCTGTCGATAGCATCAGACGGAGCAGTATGGGTGGTTACCAAAATGGGGGTATATATCCTTCGGAATGGAAAATGTACTTGTTTGGAAGCGTTAAGAGGACTTTATATAAACAGTATGGCACCCAGTGCAGATAATTCTCTTCTCTTGAATGTAGCAAACAAAGGTATCCTTAGACTGGATACACGAACTTCCCGTTTCTCGTATATTCTGAAAGGCCCGGATTATCCGGCATTTCTGAAAATCTTTCAGGACGAAAAAGAACGTACCTGGTTGGCCTCTTCTCTGGATAATTTACAACTTTATAATCCGGTTACCAGTACAGCAACAAAAATTGAAGTGAATTTCCCGGCTGATATGAGTGTATGGAAAGGACAGGTGCATGATATAAAGGTGTATAACGATTCTCTTTTACTATTAGCTACAGATAATGGGTTAGCTGTGATGAATGAACATACACATGTTATTAGCCGGACATTTGAAGAATGTATTCCTTCCGGACTGCTTGCTAACCGTCGTTTGATGAGTCTTTACAAAGACAAACAGGGATCGTTATGGTTGGGGACCTTCAATGAAGGTGCTCTGTTTTATAATGCCAGACAATATCTATTCCGTTATCATCCGCTGACTTTGAATATAAATCAGCCGATACGGGTGACCGGAAAACTGATAGAGGCGCAGGGGAAATTATGGATCGGACATAATAGAGGGATATGTACTTTAAACCTGGCTAACGGTAAAGTGGAGGAAGTCCGGTTACCAATAGGAAAAGTAGGAGCTAGTGAAGATGAAGTATACTATATGTTTCAGAATAATGAGAATGAGATACTTTTCTATGTACTCAATAAAGGAGTATACTCGCTGAATCTTCGAGATCTTTCTATTAGTAAGGAAATGATGGATATGTTCCCCCCGGATGCACAGATACGGGCTATGGCGAAAGATGTACAGGGAAATATCTGGATTGCAGAGGATGAACTGTCTTGCTACAATCCCAAGACAAAAAAACTTAGCCGTTCTTTTTCGACAAATCAAGATGGAAACACGCGTTTTATGCTGACACAGGACTTGTTAGCGTATGGCTCCAGTATGTTGGTAGGCGGGCGTACGAGTGGAGTGTGGAGTTTTCCTTATCATCCCAATAATGCAGCCCATTACTTTAAAGGCAACCAACTTGATTTTGATGAACTGAAAAATAAAAATGTGAGTCTGCTTTATTTGGATAGCCAGCACTACCTTTGGGTGGGAACATATAATATGGGTGTATATCGTTGCCATTTGGAGAGAGGAACTATCGACCATTTCGGCATAGAACAAGGGCTTATACACAATTCTGTCTGCGGTGTACTCGAAGATAAAGAAACCGGAGATTTTTGGATATCTACTGTGATCGGACTTTCCAAACTGTCAATGAAAGATTCCAGAATTGTCAATTATACCAAAGATACGGGGTTCCCTTTGAATGAGGTTTCCCGGAATACTCTGTTACAGGTAGAGGATGGGAGGATTTATGTAGGTGGCAACAATGGTATAGCAGAGTTTGCTCCCCGGGAAATTATCGCCGGTCAAGAGAGACTATTACCTGTAGTACATGTATCTTCCGTAAATAGTCTCGACTCCGACGAAGGAGCCGACCGGGTACAATACGATAATGCACGCAGTCTGGAACATGTGGAATTATCCTATAAGAATGCCGCCGTACTCATCAAGTATTCCCCTTTGGATTATATCTTTCCGAAAGGATATAAATATGCTTACCGGATGGAGGGACTTGACCAGAATTGGAATTATATTGAACGTAATGAAGTCATTTATTCGCATTTGCCAGCCGGGGAATATACTTTTTATATAAAAGCATGTAACAGCGATGGCATTTGGGGGGATGCGACAGGTATCGATGTCGTGGTTCATCCTCCTGTCTGGCTCACCGGATGGGCTAAAGTGATCTATGTGCTTCTGGCACTGATGCTGGTGGGAGGCGTGCTGTATTATTTCTACAAGCGGAAATCGGATAAATATCAGCGGAGGATAGAAGAAATAGAAAAAGAGAATATTGAACGTAATTATCGGATGAAGATAGAACTTTTCACCAACTTCTCACATGAATTACGTACTCCGCTGACTTTGATTACCGGCCCGGCGGAAGATATTTTGCAGGATGAGACGCTGCCTCATAAATTCCTTTTCCCGATGAAGCAGATTTATAAAAATTCGAATCGCCTGCTTTTGCTTGTCAACCAACTAATGGATTTCCGAAAGTTAGAGTATGGAGCTATGACATTAAAGTTGAGTCGTGTCAATATAGGGACTTTCCTTACCAGCCAGATTGATAGTTTCTCGGATTTATTACATAAGAAGGAGCTGACAATCGGATATGACAATGATTATTATGGGGATAATCTTTGGATGGATACAGACCTGATGGAAAAAGTTATTTTCAATCTGTTATCGAATGCTGTGAAACACTCTCCCAAAGGCACGCAGATAAAAGTTCGTTCAGTGGAGAAAGCTGGCAGTGTTGTGATTTCGGTGAAAGATTGTGGGGAAGGAATCTCGGAGGAGAATTTGTCGAAGATATTCGATCCGTTTTTCCAGGTAGAGCAAGGTAGCAAGTCAGATCTGTTTGGTAGTGGCATCGGGTTGAATATGGTGCAATATGTAGTGAGACTGCATAAAGGGAAAATATCAGTGGAAAGCACACCCGGACATGGAGCCGAGTTTTTGGTGGAATTGAACTTGGGAAAAGAGTGTTTTGCCGGGGCGAATGTAGAGTTTGTTGAAAATCGTGAAGATACCTATCTGGAAAAAGTAAGGAGGGAGTGTATTGCTCCTATCGAAGAAGAGAAACCGGCTTCAGTAGAAGATGACAACCGTTATCGTGTACTTGTTGTAGAAGATGATGACGATATGCGCCAGTATATTGTGTCTTTGCTATCCCAACAGTATATTGTGTACGAAGCTTCCAATGGAAAGGAAGGATTGAAAGAAGCGGTTGAACAGATTCCCGATTTGATAGTCAGTGACGTGATGATGCCGGTTATGGATGGGCTTGAGTTATGTAAGGCTATTAAAGAAGAGATGATTACGGCCCATATACCTGTTGTCTTGTTGACAGCAAAGGCCTTGAATGAGCATATTGAAGAGGGCTATAGTGTGATGGCAGATGATTATGTATTAAAGCCATTTGCTCCGAAAGTATTATTGGCAAAACTGGATAGTCTCATCAAAAATCGGAATCGTCTTCGCCGGATTTTCTGTGAAAAGCTGGATGCTATTGAAGTTCCCGTAGCTGAACTTAGTGCTCAGGATAGTTTCATGCAACAACTGATGGAGCTAATCCGTAAAAGAGTACATGATCCTAACTTGTCCGTTAACGATCTGCATGAAGAATTGGGCATGAGCCGTTCGCAGTTCTTCCGGAAAATAAAGGCTGTTTCCGATGTATCACCTAATAAACTTATTTTGAATGTCCGCATGAAGCTGGCTGCCGAGAAATTGGCCACAAGTAAATATACTGTTTCTGAAGTAGCTTATGATGTCGGATATTCTGACCCTTCTTATTTTAGTAAAGTTTTTAAATCTACGTATAACATCGCACCTGCCAATTACCTGAAGCAACGGATGTAAAATCGTGTTTCTCTGGTAAAAATGTCCCAGACGAAGTGTTCTGGGCTTATTTTACAGGTCTTTGATACTATTTTCCAAGTCGAGCGGGTGAACATTCTTTATGTTTGCACCGCTAAGGAATAGTAAATGATTTATTAACCTTGTAAAATTTAGTTTATGAACGACAAAGAAAATCAAGAAAAGAGTTCTTATGAAAAACTAAGGTTTCTGGCGACTCTTTTTGTGTTATGCTTGAGCACGATGGCTTGGGCGCAGATGAAAGTCACCGGAACAGTGGTCGATATGATGGGGGAACCCATTATTGGCGCCAATGTGGTGGAAAGTGGGAATAAAACTGTAGGTACAATTACCGACCTCGATGGTAAGTTTACCCTGAATGTAAGTAAAGAAGCAACGTTGGTCATTACTTATGTAGGTTTTACAGAGAAAAGAGTAAAAGTAAACGGCAGGTCACAGCTTACCATTAAACTGGAAGAAGATTCTAAAACGTTGGATGAAGTGATCGTGGTAGGATACGGTTCAGTGAAAAAGTCGAATCTGACTACTTCAGTTGCTAAAATTTCCTCCGATGCGATTGATGGACGCCCCATTACCAGCCTAAGTGACGCACTTTCCGGCCAGTTGGCAGGTGTACAGACACAGACATCAAGTGGTATTCCGGGTGAAGAGATGCAGATTCTCGTCAGAGGAGCAAGCTCCATTAATGGTTCCTCTTCTCCGCTAATTGTGGTGGATGGTGTAATTACAGAATCCATGAGTGATGTAAATCCGTCAGACGTAGCTTCTATTCAGGTATTGAAGGATGCTGCCGCTACTTCTATTTATGGAGCCAGAGGTTCGGCGGGAGTTGTGCTGATTGAAACCAAGCAGGCAAGTGGGTCTAAACCGGTGATTACCTGGGAATCCTACATTGGTACACAAAATGCGGTGGGATTACCCGAAATGATGACAGCAAAAGAATGGCTGGCATATAATATATGGTATACCAATGCCAAGTATTTGAACAAAGGAGGAACGAATAGTATGTATGTTCCTAATAAGAAAAGATCCTCCGGCGATCAGATCAACGAACAATGGTTGGTGAATCCTAATTCAGATGTAGCCGACTGGACGTTTAGAAATGACATTCCGACTACCGACTGGATTGATCAGATTATGCAAAATGCCCTGACTCATAATCACCAGGTATCTGTTT